>Ga0209591_10005052_pt1 | contig 14809 bp, 9 predicted proteins | sample MAT01_FD_187207 | JGI IMG/M metagenome (GOLD analysis project Ga0209591, IMG submission 187207) | Freshwater microbial communities from Lake Fryxell liftoff mats and glacier meltwater in Antarctica - MAT-01 (SPAdes) (version 2) | ecosystem: Environmental > Aquatic > Freshwater > Ice > Liftoff... | reverse complement strand
CAATTGCGCTTCCAGAGTCCGCAAACCCGACTGCATTTGCTGCCATTCGCTGTGACTGTTCGACTCTTCCAACTGCGCCAAAGTTTGCCGATACTGCTGCAATTGAGTTTCCTGTGCGGGCAATTCCGCTTCCAGCAACTGCAATCGGGTTTGCGAATTAGTTAATTCCTGAGTATTTTTCGCAATTTGCGATCGCACTTGTGACTGCTGCGCTTGCAAATTCTTAATTTCCGAATCCAACTGTTCCAAACGTAACTGATTTTCGCGCAAACTCTGCTTCGCCTCCATCAATTCTTGACTGCGAGTTTTCACAGCAACAGACGCGCGATCGATCGCAATTTTGCACCTTTCCAAAATCCGCTCAATTTCCTCAAGACGTTCTTGCAGAGAAGCAATTTTCCGCGCTTCAACCGCAGCCTCACTAGCATCAACCGTGCCAAAATGCAAAGTTGACCTATTAGTAGAACTTCCCCCAGTCATCGCCCCGCTAGTTTCCAAAATTTCCCCATCCAAAGTAACAATCCGGTACTGTCCCAAATAGCGGCGCGCGTCGGTGAGATTGCTAAACACAACCGTACTACCAAAAACATAAGCAAAAATTTCCTGATAGCGCGAATCGCAGTCAATCAAATTAACAGCCGCATCCACAAAACCCGCCGCCCGCCGCAAATTTTCATTCACCGAAAACCTGCCGCCTCTTATCTTATTCAAAGGCAAAAACGTCATCCTTCCAGCCCGTTTTTGCTTCAACAATTCGATCGCAGCAGCCCCCACACTGTCATTTTCCACAACCATATTACCCATGCGCCCGCCCGCCGCAATTTCCAGCGCCAACTGAAAGCGCGGCTCCACCCTGCCCAGTTGAGCCACCAAGCCACAAACTCCGCCAATTCCGCTTTGCGCGACAATTTTTGCAGTAAACGTGCCAGTCGCTTCTTGCAGTGCTTGAAACTGCACTTCTAGCTTATCTAACTTGCGCTGTCTTTCCCGTTGTTCTTCCAGCAAACGAGTTTGAGTTTCCTGTTGCAGTTGCAATTCTTGTTCGGATTCGACTAAAATCTGATTCAGCGATTCTACTTGCAAAGATGCCAGATTTTTGGTTTCCACAAGTAGGGATTGCTGATTGTTTTTGCCTACAATTTCCTGATCCAATAGTTGCAGCGATTGGTTTTGTTCTTGAATTTGGTTTTGCAGGCGATCGGCTCTTTCGCCAATAGTAGCTTGTTCTGTACGCTGCGGTTCCAAAGTTTGTTGAATTGTTTCGATTTGGCGGTGCAGTTCCGTTTGCTGCTGCACCCAAGCTTCCGCAGTAGAGGCGATCGCATTTGCAACTTCTCTATTCCGATCTAAATTTTCCCGCGCTGCGTCTCGCTGTTCCTCCAAAACTCCTATTTGAGACTGAAAATAAGATATTTCAACCTCAATTTGCTCCAAACTTTGCCGAAATTGTCTAACTTCTTCCTCAGTTTGTGCTATATTAGCCGCCATTTGTCCGGCGGTTGCTTCCAAATCCTGTTGGCGGTTTTGCAATTGTTGCCGTTGGGCATCTTGAGTCGCAATACTTGCTTGCAAAGCCAACAATTCCGACTCACCCAAAGCTTTAACGCGGGCATTCAGCGCGTCTAATTCGGCGGTTGCTTGTTGAATTTCGGTGCTAATTGTTTGCAGTTGTTCGGTGTGGGATGCAGAAGTGCGATCGCCCGATTCGATTTGTTCCCGCAGTTTCCATTCTTGCTTTTGCAATTGGCGGAATTTCAGCACAATTTCCCACTGCGATTTTTCTTGAAATTCCGCCCGCAATTTTTGATACTTTTCCGCTTTTGTGCGATCGTTCGCCAGCCTGTCGCGCTGAGAAATCAATTCTTTTTCCACAATTTGGCTGCGTTCTTCCACATCCTTAACTTCATCCAACTTCTGCCTTGCGAGAGAGATTTTGCGATCGAACTGAGCCACTCCCGCCAATTCGTCAATAATTTCTCGGCGTTCCTTAGCATTCATCGAAATAATGCTAGTAACGTCTCCTTGCAAAACGACATTATAACCTTCGGGATAAATTCGCAAACGGTTTAATTGTTCGTGGAGTTGAGTCAGCGTGCAAGGTGCGCCATTAATGTAATAAGTTGAAGTGTAAGTTCCTTGACGAGTTACTCGGAGTCTGCGCGTCACGCTCCACTCGTTCGATTTTAGATTTTGGATTTTAGATTTTAGATTGGATGATTGTCCGTTGTTTTGAGTTGCCGCAATTTCAATTTCTGCGACTTCTTCAACAGATAAATCATCGTCCGATTTTGGATTGGTAGTAGATGATTGTCCGTTGTTGTCTTCAGTTTCGGGAATTTCGATTGCTTCTACGTCTGTTGCTTCAACAGACAAATCATCCGCTGCCTTTTCTTCCTCATCCTCATCTTCATCCTGGGCGAACCATTCATCACCCACATTTTCCAGCGCAAAGGTAGCAGTCACGCTAGTTTCAATCGTACCGCGCTTGTTTTGGCCGCTGTTGACCAAATCCGGCAAACGTTCGGCGCGCATTCCCTTAGAAGTCGAAAGTCCCAGACAAAACAGTAAAGCATCAAGGATGTTGGACTTTCCTGAACCGTTGGGCCCGGAAACCACAGTAAAACCTGGCAGCACGGGAATGGACGTTGTGCCGCCAAAAGATTTAAAGTTGGTTAGTTCGATCCGCTTAATGTGAACCATGTGCTAGGAGTAGCTTTGGCTCTAGGGTGTTGTCACAGGGTAGCACAGGCATTAGGGCGATCGACAACTTTTGAAATTTCCGGTATTGTCGATCGAACAGCTATATGACACTTTTGTCAACAACCCAGGATACTTCTACTGTCGGACTTACCCTCTTAAACCCAGTTTTTGTAGGGTGTGCACTGCGCACCAGTCTTTGTAGCACTGCGCACCGGTTAAGGCATTAAATCTGAACCATATAAAAAGCATCAAACCCCTATTTCACGTTGAATTTTTCACACTAAATCAAGAAAAATTGTCTGGATTGAGCTTGGGTTCAGAACCAAAATACTGAAACTTGGTCAACTGGTGACGGCGCGATGGGCTACAAAGTCAACCGGTGCGCAGTGCACACCCTACAAAGTCAACTGTCGGTTTCTAGCCTCCTGTGCGTAAGTCCAGGCCCAAAAAGCTTGTTGAGAATGGTGCAGCATCTGTACACCGACCGACAGCCAGAAACCAACCGTAAATTTTGATACAGATAACTCCATTAAACTCGATCGACATTATTTGTGCGATCGTACCTGAAAGCCTCACCCAGACACAATGGCGGCAAGCAAAATACCAGGAATTCCTCACATCCCCCCTAGACATATAAAAACTTTCCGGTAAAATCGAAACCAAAATTAATAATGTATAAAGTAACGAAGTGCGTATTATGGAGGGCAAAATCATTACACCAACTCAAAACTCGTCTAACCTGTCAGCTTCACCCGAAAGCGACCAAGAACTATTACAAATTTGGGGTCGCCAGCCCTTGAAAGGACAGGTCAAAATCAGCGGCGCGAAAAACTCAGCCTTAGTCGTGATGGCGGGAGCGATACTGTGCCCCGACGATTGCCGTCTCCGCAACGTTCCCAGTCTAGCCGACGTCGCCCGCATGAGGCAAATTCTCTCGGCTGTAGGAGTCAAATTAGAGCAAAATGGCGACATTTTAGATATGAACGCCAGCAACCTCATAGACGCTCAAGCCCCCTACGAATTAGTCAGCCAACTGCGGGCGAGCTTCTTTATCATCGGGCCACTGCTAGCGCGTTTGGGATTTGCCAAAGTGCCTTTACCAGGAGGTTGCGCCATCGGAGCCAGGCCCGTTGAGCTTCACGTTCGCGGCCTGCAAGCCCTCGGCGCCGAAGTCCACATCGAACACGGTACAGTTCACGCTTACGTCAAAGGGCCGAACCGCCGCCTCAAAGGAGCCAAAATTTATTTGGACTACCCCAGCGTCGGCGCAACCGAAACTTTGATGATGGCGGCGACTCTGGCTGAGGGAGAAACCGTGATTGAAAATGCCGCTCAAGAGCCGGAAGTCATCGATTTGGCGAATTTCTGCCGCGCGATGGGAGCCAAAATTCAAGGCGCGGGTACAAATACGATCGTCATTTCGGGCGTTCCGAGACTGCACGCGGTAGACTATTCAATTATTCCCGATCGCATCGAAGCCGGAACATTTTTAATAGCAGGAGCCATCACCCACTCAGAAATCAGTTTGTCGCCGGTAATTCCCGACCACCTAACCGCAGTCATTGCCAAATTGCAGACAATGGGGGCAAAAATTATTACAGAATCCCCCGACATTTTGCGAATAATTCCCGGCCAAACTCACAGCGCCACAGACATCGAAACTTTGCCATACCCAGGTTTCCCCACAGATATGCAAGCTCAGTTTATGGCTTTGCTGACCCTGAGCGAAGGAGACAGCATGATCAAAGAAACAGTATTTGAGAATCGCTTGCGCCACGTAGCAGAACTCAACCGCATGGGCGCAGACATTCGCGTTAAAGGCAATGTCGCCGTAGTGCGCGGAGTATCGAAGCTGTCAGGAGCGCCGGTAGTAGCAACAGATTTACGGGCTTCAGCGGCTTTGGTGGTGGCGGGACTTGCAGCCGACGGCGTAACCACAATCAGCAGCTTGCAGCATTTAGACCGCGGCTACGAGCAATTGGAGGTGAAGCTGCAAAAATTGGGAGCTAAATTGCGGCGCGTCAAGGAGGGAACAGACCAAGCTAAGGCTGAGGCTCCTGTCAATCCCGCGCGATCGAGCTTAAACTGTTAGTTAGTCATTAGTCATTAGTCAGCAGTCATTAGTCATTAGTCATTAGTCAGCAGTCATTGGTCATTAGTCAGCAGTCAGCAGTCATTAGTCAGTAGGAAGAAGAAAAAAAATCAATCTTTTTTAATGACCAATGACCAATGACCAATGACCAATGACCAATGACCAATGACCAATGACCAATGACCAATGACTAATGACCAATGACTAATGACCAATGACCAATGACCAATGACCAATGACCAATGACCAATGACTAATGACCCAGGACTAAAATGTCAAACTTCCCGCTCATAGGTTTAAAAGCAGACCAGTTTCGCCACCCGCTAGACTTGGCAGCCACCAACTCTCTCAAACAACTGCCCGGCCTCGATTTGATGGTGCGGCAGTTGCTGGGACAACTTGGCGAACAGTTTTTCAGGCTCGAAAATCTGGCTTCCAGCGTCCAAGTCGGCGAAAATCAATTGCCGCACCTGCATCAATTGCTAGTGGATGCCTGCAAAACTCTTGATTTGGAGGTGCCGCAGCTTTATGTCCGCCAGCATCCGATGCCCAATGCTTACACCTTTGCAATGCGTGGAAAGCAGCCGTTTGTGGTGATGCACACTTCGCTGATTGATTTGCTCACAGACGAGGAAGTTAAGGCAGTAATCGGTCATGAATTGGGACATTTGAAGTGCGAGCACGGAGTTTATCTAACTCTGGCTAATTTAATTGTGTTGGCCGCCGGTCAAATTTCCCCTCTGGGAACCATACTCGCCCAGGGTTTGCAGGCGCAAATGCTCGAATGGTTGCGGTGTGCCGAATTTACGTGCGATCGCGCAGCCTTACTCGCCACCCAAGACCCCAGAGTGGTAGCATCGGTGTTGATGAAACTGGCAGGAGGTTCGCCGACTTTAGCTCCGAAACTGAATGTAGATGCGTTTTTGGCGCAGGCGCGAGCCTACGACGACCTCAGCAGCACGGAACTGGGGGAAATGCTCAAACAAGCTCAAACGGCTCAGTTATCCCATCCTGTACCAGTATTGCGCGCCAGAGAGATCGATCGCTGGGCAAGTTCAAAAGATTATGAATCTTTGCTTGACAAAAATCGATCGGCGTTTTATGATGGTGAAGCCAATAAAAAGGGCGGGTGGCGAAATTGGTAGACGCATCAGACTCAAAATCTGACACCGAAAGGTATGAGAGTTCGATTCTCTCTTCGCCCACTACTATAAAAGCTTAATAAATCTAGGGTTCCAGATGATAAGTCTGGAACCCTAATTTATGTCTTTTCCGGTAACATCCACTCCTGGACACAGAAACCGGGTTTTTCACTATAGACCTCTTGCACTCATTCACAAAGTATCTTGAGACTATCTGCGTTAATCTGTGTTCATCTGCTTTTCATCTGCGGTTCCTGTATTAATCAAAGATTTATGCAATTCAAGTCTTATGACTTATAGCCTTGATCGGCAACAGTGCGGTACGATTGGGAATTGTCAGGTAATCGGTAGACAAGAGTGCCTAAATTTTTGATTTATAGGCCAACCGCAGATGAAGGCAGATTAACACAGATTAACGCAGATGCCTTTCAATATCGGCCTGCCAATGGCAATCTTATATGGAATTGCTCGCCCGCGTACCTCACGAAAATTGAGAAAGGCTATACGCACTCCTACACTCAGAAACCCGGTTTCAAAATCTAAAATCCCCAATCTCAAATTGAATGAATTTTATCGGTGAAATCGCCGCTTTAGGCGCTGCATTTGTCTGGGCTCTCTCTTCCACCATCTGGCAGCGAGTAGGACAGCAAATCCCCGCAGTTGTACTAAACTTGCTCAAAGGCGCGATCGCCCTGTTAATGCTTTTTGCCACTATACTAATTTTAGGCAAATCCTTACCAGCCGTCAACCCCAATATTTTAGCAATGCTGCTCATCAGCGGCGCATTAGGAATTGGCATCGGAGACACCGCTTTCTTGATCGTATTAAAATATTTAGGCGCGAGGCGAGCGCTGCTTTTAGAAACCCTATCTCCCCCTTTAACAGCGTTATTTGGCTTCATATTTTTGCAAGAAAAGTTATCGCCTATTGCTTGTACAGGCATTCTGTTAACAATCTGCGGCGTAGCTTGGGTAATTGCCGAACGCACAGCCGAAACAAGCTTACCATCAAAACATCTTTGGCAAGGATTAGGCATTAGTTTATTAGGACAAACAGCCCACGCCGCCGGAGCAGTTTTATCCCGCGCCGCCTTCACTCAAATAGATATTGATCCCTTGTGGACGGCGGCCTTGCGTTTGAGCGGCGGAATGGCAGTCATGCTGTGCTTTCTCAACCCCACAAACCTTGACACTTGCAAACAATTAAAAGCGCCAAAAATATTAGGTGCAATAATTTTAGCAGCTTTTTTAGGAACGTATCTCGGAATTTTTCTGCAACAGACTTCCCTGAAATATGCACCCGCAGCCATCGCTCAAGCACTCAGTTCTACCAGTCCCCTGTTTATACTGCCTTTAGCCGTGCTCGCGGGCGAAAAGGTTAGTCTCCGGGCTGTTTTGGGCGTGGTTGGTGCGATCGCAGGAATCGCGCTATTATTGGGTTTAAGGTGATTCAATTTGAGATTTGAGGTTTGAGGTTTGAGATTTTATACTTGATAGAACCTCCCAACAAGAATAAAACTATATATCAGCCCCCAATCACGATTATCGTTAGTAATTTTCAAATTTAAAATAGTATGAATTATGATCCAGGCGAGTGGCAAGTTAACAATTTAGCAGTTACCCACCAACAAATCAACTGGCTCCAGCAACAGCCAGACGGTATCATATTTCAACAAAATTCCGGCGACAGCATTGTAGCAGTCAAAAAAGACAAATCATGCTTACTCCTGGTTTTGGTAGACAGAGAAACTTTGAGTACAAGTGTAGCTCAATCAATCCTAGACCTCAACAATCCACTCAAATTAATCTTTCCCTATTCCAGAGCAATGCTGCTAGCATTACTCTGGAAAAGTCAACCAAAAAATATTTATATAATTGGCTTTGGCGGTGGCACTCTTCCCAGATATTTTCACTCCTCTTTCCCTGACGCGATAGTCGAATCTGCTGACACAGACGCAACAGTTGTCGAAGTTGCTCAAAAGTTTTTTGGCATTCAATTCGATGACCAACTAAAAGTAGCCATTCAAGATGGTCGTCAATATCTTGCTGAACAAAATTCCACCATAAAAAATGATATAATTATTGTGGATGCTGGTTTTGGTAGTGGCTATATGCCCTATCAATTGGTGACACAAGAATTTTACCAACTCTGCAAAAATCACTTGTCAAATACGGGTGTTGTAGCTATCCACCTGTTCCACAAACAAGAGTTTAATGCGGCAGCGGTGAAAACGATTCAAACTGTGTTCGCACAAGTTTATATATGCAATTTAGACGCTGGTAACAGCATTGCGTTCGCCACGAATGCTCCAGATTTAGCTAGAAATGAAATTTTCTTGAAAGCGGAACTTATTCAAGATTTCCACAATTTAGAATTTTCCTTAATAGAAATGTCGCTTCAGCTTAAAACAGTAGCTGAATTGCCGGAATGGGTGAAAATTTGGGAAACGCTGCCAATTTTTACAGATGCTGCAATTCCGAGGGAATATTTGGACTGAGCGCAATATACCAAGCCAGAAAAATTATTGCTACAACACAAATTTTAAGCCGAGTGAAATGGAGGGTTGTGTCCTCAAATATTGTCGCTTGTGCGTCGCCATGAGATTTTCGCTTTTTTTAGTACGAGCGATTGCCACGCACCTACATATAGCGGTTCTCAAGCGTGGTGAGGTATGCCCACGGAGGCCTATGCCTTATGCCCACGGAGCCCTAGGCCCACGGAGGCCTATGCCCACGGAGCCCTATGACCAATGCCCTATGCCCACGGAGGCCTATGCCGTTCGCGTACCTCATCTTTCTGAGAAAGGCTATATAGTGTTGCATTGATTTTGAAAATTGGTATTAGACCAACTACTTGACACTGAAATTGTGTCCGTCTATAATTGAAGTGGTGTAAAAAAATAAAAGTATGAGACTAAAAAGTTGGGAATCTCCCCGCAGCGAGGGCAGAAACTCCAAAGGCAAAGGCGGCTCGGCTAGAGCTCGACAGCTCAAAAAGCAACAGCAAACTCTACGGAAAAAGTTAAAGGCTCAGCACGATCGACCAAACCACAAACCAAACAACCAAGGGAAGGAAACCGATAATTCCTTCCCTTTTTTTGTATCTTCCTGCCGTTGCTCAATCCCGCTGAATGTTCGGACAAATGGTGCGAGTAATACACTCCGGCGAGGGTTGCTCTTGCCAGCGACTGAGAATACCTTGCAACTCCCCTTTCAAGGTTTCTAACGCTGCAATTTGCCCGGAAATTGCCTCTACCTTCGCCGTTAGATGCTGCTTCGCTTCAGAGCAAGGCAACTCTCCCCGATCGCGAACCTGTAAAATATCCTTAATCTCCTGAAGGCTCAAACCGAGAGCCTGAGATCGTTTAATAAACGCCAACCGGTTGAATACCGCTTCGCCAAACAAGCGATAACCAGCGGGTGAGCGCTCTACCGCCGGAGACAGCAAGCCCATCTCCTCATAGTAACGAACAGTTTTTACCGATAAACCGCTACAACCCGCTACAGAGCCAATTTTGTACAGTTTCTCGGCAACATTAATATTCATAACCAAGCCTCAAAGATCGAAGATCGAAAGACTTTTCTTGTTCTATCTTTAACTGTCTCAGATCCAGGCAAGTGCGATCGCCACCTCACCGAGTCGCCGTTGCCCACTAATCTTAATAAGGAGGATTTTTCTTAGACACGTTGTTGAGCGTGGGCAACTGAGGTCGAGAAGACTGAGGAGGAAGATAGTATTCGGCCGCAGGTGCGGGTTGTTCGGCTCCAGAGCGGTAAATTTGCCACCAGCGGAGGGCGATCGCCACCCCAGCAGTACCCAGCCCAAAAGCGAATAAAGAGCCGCTGGCACCGATACTGCCGATCGCTGCATCGACAACGCCCACTGTCACAACAAAGCTGGTAATTGGCTCTTTACGGTAAGCAGACCTCAAAAGTCGCGTCCATGAAGCATTCATAAAAAAACTCGGTAAGTGGGAAACTCAGTGGCTTTAGCCCTGAGAGGGAAACGACCAGGCGGTTTCAACCGCCTTGAATCTTTCCATTACCGCCGGGCGAGTTGTTCGATTAGGTGTACTTTTGTACTGTACTTTCGATGGGACAATTACCACCTCAAACCTTACAACTCGCGATCGCATAATGTTTGCTCGATTAGAGCCTACGAAAGCGGGGTAACGTTAGCTTCGCCAAGGTTTGGCGTGCTTTTTAGACCTGCAACACTGTAAAGCGTGACTTTAAAACTGTTTAATTGCAGATGACAGAGCAAGGAACTAGCGAGAGCATTCCGGGGTGTCGTGACTCAAAAAACGTAGTCAGTTAAGACGATAGCTGGTCAGAATAGCTTGTGAGTGATTTTTCTTACAAGCGAGCGTGTCTTTAGACCTGAGTTCCTGACGTGGTTTTACTCTGTTCTATATTTATCTACAATCTCTAAAAATTAGAGTTGGCGGTGCGATCGGGATTTCTAGTTTTGAAACTAGCTGAACCTAAATTTATATTCTCGCCTGTGCGGAATTGTACGGGAGCACGGTCAAATTGCCAAGCTTGTCCAATCAAATATTTGCCCCAAATACACCTCCACAAGCCAACTCTTGCCTGCGGCGAACTTAGATTTCTCGACAGACAAGCCGTTGGGCTGCTTCCTAATTAATATTCTAATCAATTGCACGTGTCGCGGTCAGCAGAGGTGACACCCACTGTTGCCTGGTCAGCATAGAGTGTGATGCTGACCGCGCCATTGCTAAGATTAGTTGAGACCTAACCAGGCCAGCAACCCCTGCCCTGTGACATACTCGATAATTAAAGTTAGGGAAAAACCGATCATCGCGGCTCTACCGTTCAGGCGTTCCGCGTAGCTGTTGAAGCCAAACTTTGGTTGTTCCAGTTTGGGAGTGACGGTGGGTTGTAGTTGTGCCATTGCTTTGGATACCTTGCGATCGACGCTATTCAAATGTGAAATCGAATGTTAGTTACAAATCTTAAACATTTCTGCTTCCATTATAAGGAGGGTTAACCACCGTCAACCGTCCCCGCTCAAAAAACTGCTGCCAATTAAAGCCACTCAATTATATCCGCTCAAAATATGACTAATCAGTTAGATAACGATAAGCTTCCGGTAGCCGCACAGCGAGTTGCCTTTGCCCTTCGTACAGCAGGCTGGGTGTGCTTCTGGGTGCAGTCAGTGCTGGCGGTGGTGGCGACGATCATTTTGCTCTTTGCCATCCCCTTCGCTATCCCCAGCGCCACGGCCCCTGGGAGTTCAACCAGTGCCGGCACCGGCGGCGGCGTATTTTTTGCCATTTGCGGGCTGGTAGTGCTCGTTTACAGCGTATATCGCGCTTGGAGTTTCACCCGTTTGTCGAAACAACTGCGATCGTCCGCCGCCAATACAGTCCGCCCCAAAAAAGCAGACACCATCAAACAAGTGCAGTTAACACTGATCAGCAACTTATCAGGAATGCTGCTGACACTGATCGGTGCAGAGGCAATCAGTGGCACGCTTTTAGCCAAATCTTTAGCTCAGCCGCAAGCTTTGTTCGGTGCGGCAGTCGATTTCAGCAGATTTATTCAGCCTTTAGACATATTTGTGGTACTAGCCAATACTCACGCCACTGTTGCCCACTTTGTCGGGATTATCGGTGCTCTTTGGTTGCTCGATCGCATCCACAAGCAATAGAAAATCGGGAATTGGGAATTGGGAATTGGGAATTGGTAATTGCGACTCTCCCACTCTCCCCCAACCGACATCCGGAATCACTGCCAAGCTTTAGAAGAACATACTCAGATACCTTCTAGCAAGACAACATAAACATCATGGCACTGAAACCCGAGGCTTATTTTGGGGTGACAGATCACGCAACTATTGAAATTTCTCAAGAAAGTTTTCGTTCTGTCCTCGGTCAAATAGAAGCTGAACTCCTCTGTAGCGACACCTACAGCCAAGCTCTAGCTAGCTTGCAAACGATGTTGGGTGAAGCAGCCTCCGCTGCCGAAATTTTAATTAGAGCAGTTAGCAGAGAAGCCGTTAAGCTCGCATTTGACAGGTTTGGCAAACCAAACAAAACAGAAATTCAAGTCGCTCCAGAGAATTTGGCTGCTGCAATTCCCGCTGCACCCTATGTTAGAGAATTAGACCCGCCAGTAGCTGCTCCTGTTTTCTATTGGCGCAACGCTAGTTTGGAAGCTCCACCCAAAACCGAGTCCGATACTGAAAATTGCGATCGAGACTCTAACACTTTAGAAGAAAACAAAGAAGCGCTCAAAAACGAAATTCAAGTCGAGTCGCCTGCACCTGCAACTGTCATCGCCCCTGCAAAATCTTTGCCAGGGTTCGGTTTTCTCCAGAAGCAGAAAAAACTTACCAAGGAAGAAGCAGCATTAATGGCTGTTCAACACCGAGAAGAGTGCTTGCAGGAGTTGGGCAGAGAATTGTGCAAGGGGCGGCAAGTTCGATCGCTATCCCTCCAGCAACTCCACAGTCAAACTCTCGTACCGCTGCACCACATCGAATCGATCGAAAATGGGGAAATGGAGAAACTGCCCCAAGATATTTACGTTAGAGGTTTTATCCGCAGACTCGGCGACGCTTTGGGACTAGACGGCACCGCGATGGCGAATGCTTTGCCCAAAGCCGATCCGAGTCCAATTCCCAGCACGTATTTGTCTGTTTCCGACTCTGAGTCAGCCGAAGGCTTTCAAATGAGTCCGGTGCATTTGTACATCGGCTACACCGCTTTGATGGCTGGGGCGATAGGAGGTGTGGGTTGGCTGTCGCAGCAACCCGTGGTACCGGGGGCCAATGCAGCACCTCCAACGCAGGTGACACCGCCAGCCTCAGTTGCACCGTCTGCGAAAAGCCAAGCCCCGACACCTCAACCGGGCTTGAAGAAGTCTAAGAGTCACGGGGGAATGATTATGGGGGCTGACATGGCTCCGCCGGAGGTGATTTTTGGTTAGAGTGTGTCGGGCGATCGATCGCCCGACAACACTCTAGGCACAGGCCAAGTTTCAAAATCTCAAATCGCCCAGCCGTGAACCCAAAGTGAATTTTAAACTACATCAGGAAACCCGATATCTGCGATAAACTATCTATTTGACCAGTCATTTCGAGGTTTCCGAGAAAATGAGTTCCCCTGCCACCGTTGCTTCCTCCGATCTCGATCCGCTATCGACTCAGCCACAAACAGTCACGAGTTTGGCTGTATCGCACAGTGCTTTGGTAGCCGCTTCTCAACTGCCACAAAAATCTTGGACAATAGAAGATAGCGAGAAACTGTACCGCATTCAAGGTTGGGGCGAACCCTATTTTTCGATCAATGCCGCCGGTCACGTTACAGTGTCTCCCAAGGGCGATCGCGGCGGTTCCCTCGACTTGTGCGAACTGGTAGAATCGCTCAAACAGCGAAATTTGGCTTTGCCGCTGCTGATTCGATTTGCTGATATTTTGGAAGATCGGATCGATCGCCTAAATTCCTGTTTTGCCAGAGCGATCGCCCGCTACAATTACAAAAATGTCTATCGCGGTGTCTTTCCAGTCAAATGCAACCAGCACCGACAATTAATTCAAGATTTGGTGCGTTTTGGTAAACCCCATCACTTCGGACTGGAAGCCGGATCTAAGCCAGAATTAATGATCGCTTTGGCGACATTGAAAACTCCTGGCGCTTTGTTAATCTGCAACGGTTACAAAGACCGCGAATACATCGAAACCGCTATTTTGGCTCAGCGGCTAGGGCAAACTTCCGTGATTGTGCTGGAGCAAATTGAGGAAGTAGAACTCGCAATCGCAGCGAGCAAAGCATTAGGAATTAAACCGATTTTGGGGGTGCGAGCCAAACTCACTACCAAAGGCGTTGGCCGCTGGGGTGGTTCCACGGGCGATCGGGCAAAATTTGGCTTGACAATTCCTGAAATTATCCGCGCCGTCGGCGAACTAGAAAAAGCTGGAATGCTCGACTGTTTGCAGTTACTACACTTCCACATTGGCTCTCAAATTTCCTCAATTAGCGTCATCAAAGACGCCATTCGGGAAGCCAGCCACATCTATGTAGAATTAGCGAAATTGGGAGCTAACATGAACTACTTGGACGTAGGTGGCGGGCTAGGCGTTGACTACGACGGCTCTAAAACCAACTTCCACGCTTCCAAAAACTACAATATGCAAAACTACGCAAACGACGTAGTAGCGGGAGTTAAAGATGCCTGCGATGATCGGAAACTGCCAGTGCCAATTATCATTAGTGAAAGCGGGCGGGCGATCGCATCTCACCAATCAGTCTTAGTTTTTGACGTACTTGGTACTAGCGATGTCCCCAGAGAAGTACCAGAACCAGTAGACGAAAACGCGCACCAAATTCCGCGCAATCTCTACGAAATTTACCAATCTATTACTCCCGAAAATTACCAAGAAGTCTATCACGATGCTATCCAATTCAAGGAAGAAGCAGTCAGTTTATTTAACTTAGGCTATTTGGGGATTGCGGAACGGGCGAAAACCGAACAGTTGTACTGGGCTTGTTGCGATAAAATACAGGCGATCGCGCGGCAAAAAGACTACGTATCGGACGATTTGGAAGACCTAGAAAAAGTGATGGCATCCATTTATTACATCAACTTATCTGTTTTCCAGTCAGTGCCAGACAGTTGGGCAATTAACCAATTGTTCCCAATTATGCCAATTAACCGACTCGACGAAGAACCGACTCAACGAGGAATTTTAGCTGATCTCACCTGCGACAGCGACGGCAAAATTGACCAATTTATCGATTTGCGAGATGTCAAATCGGTTTTGGAACTGCATACTCTCAAACCCGGAGAACCTTACTATTTGGCGCTATTTTTGGGAGGTGCTTATCAAGAAATCATGGGCAATCTTCACA
>Ga0209591_10005051_pt1 | contig 14810 bp, 8 predicted proteins | sample MAT01_FD_187207 | JGI IMG/M metagenome (GOLD analysis project Ga0209591, IMG submission 187207) | Freshwater microbial communities from Lake Fryxell liftoff mats and glacier meltwater in Antarctica - MAT-01 (SPAdes) (version 2) | ecosystem: Environmental > Aquatic > Freshwater > Ice > Liftoff... | reverse complement strand
CCACGACCTCGGCCTCGACCGCCTGCTTTGCATCCTCGACTTCCGCCAGCCGATCTTCGAGTTCACGTTTCGCCGCCGCTGCCGTCGCCAGCTCCGCCTCGAACGCGCCGCGCACCTCGGCGCCCTGCTCGTCGCCCGCCGCCCGCGCATCCGCGAGCTTCTTCTCGAGCGTCTCGCGTTCGTCCGCCGCTGCATCGACCTCGGTTTCGAGCTTCTTCTTCGCCTTGCTCGCCGCCTCGAGCTTGTCGAGCGCATCGTCGAGCGCGCTCTCGGCCTCTACCAGCGCCTTGCCGCTCGCCTCCTGCTTGGCGATCGCTTCCTCGAGCTCGACCTCGACCCGCGCAAGCTCCTTGTCGCGCTTGGTCGCCTCGGCCTGTGCCGAGACGAACTCTTCTTCGAGTTGCGTCAACTTGTCGAGCGCGACGTCGAGGTCGCCCTGCAGCCGGGCTGCCAGGTCGCGTACCTCTGTGCTGGCTTTGGCGCCGTCGCCCGAGCTTGCCTCGAGGTCGGCGAGCTTGCCCTCCAGCGTCGCGACCGCGCCCTCCAGATCGACCGTCTTCGACTCGAGCTCCGCGACCTGCGCTGCGAGGCTCGTCGCTTTGGCCTGCTCGGCCTCGAGCGCGCCTTCGAGATCGCCGGCCTCCTTGCGCAGCGCCTTCAGCTCGGCGCTCAACTGGTCGTGGTCGTCCGCCGGCACCGATGCCGCCAGCTCGGCCTCGAGCTCCTTGATGCGCGTCTTGGCCTGGTCCTTTTCACCGCGCAGCTTCGTTAGCGCCTCGTCGGCGCGCTCCAGCTCGTCATTGGCGACCCCGAGCTTGGCCCGCTCACCATCGAGCGTCGCGGCCATGTCGTTCAGGCGCTCCTCGATCTCGCGGCTCGCCTCACCCGCCTCGGCTCCGCTTCCCTGGGCGGCCAGAGCCGCTTCGAGGTCAGCCCGCAAAGTGGCGACCTCGTTGTCCCGTTCCGCGATTTGAGCTTGAGCGCCCTCGATGTCGACCTGAGCATCCTCGAGGTCCGACCTCAGAAGCTCGTGCTCGGTCTTGACCCCGTCGAGCTCGCCCCGCGCTGTCTCGACGTCCCCGCGCGCCGCGTCCAGCTCGACCCGCGACGCATCGGCCTCGGCCCGCGCTGCATCGACCTCGGACCGCAACGCATCGACATCGGCCCGCGACGCCTCAGCATCGGCGCGCCACGCGTCGAGCGCACTGCGCAGCTCGGCGATCTCGGCCTGCGCCCCTTCGGCGCCGCCTTCGATCTGGCCGCGCAGCGCCTCGAGCTCAGCCTCGAGTGTCGCCTTCTCCTGGGCACGCACCTCTTCGAGCGCCTGCACCTCGGCCGCCGTGTCCGCCAGGTCCTGCCGAACCCGTTCCAGCTCTGCCGGGTCAGCGCCTCCGCCGGCCTGAACCTGGCCCTCCAGGTCGACGATCTGTGCCTGGTAGGCCTCCGCCTCCGAGGTGCGCAAGCCCTCGAGCTCGGCGGCGTGGGCCTGCCACTGCTCGATCGCCGCGGTCGCTTCGGCCAGCGACGCCTGCACCGTCTCGAGGTCTGCGTTCGCGCCGCCACCCGCCTGGGCCTCTTCGAGAGCGGTCTGCAGCTCGCTCGACTGGGCCTGCCAGGCCTCAATCGATGCGTTCATTTCGGCCGCGTTCGCGACGTGCGCTTCAAGCGCTGCCTGCATCTCCGCGACCGTGGTCTGCCAGGCCTCGGCTTCTTGCAGGCGCGACGCTTCCGACTCGGCCAGCGCCGCGGTGGCCGCCTCGAGTTCTTCCATCAGCGCGCCGCTGTCATCACCGCCTCCGCCTGCCGCCAGCTCAGCCAGCTGGACCTCAATGGCGGCTTTCTCGGCGGCCAGCGCCTCCGCGTTCGCCGCCAGCTCGGCCAGCTGCGCCTGTAGCGCCGCGTTCTCGGCTTGCAATCCTTCGAGCGCCGATGGGTCGAATTCGAACGCTTCGCCTTCGGCGGGGGCGGGGGGGCCGGCGGCCTCTTCGGCCATCGTCTGCTCGACGAACTGCACCTCGAAGTTGCCGCAGAAGAACGTCTCGCCGAGGTTCAGGTCGTGCTCGTCGATGCGCTCGCGATTGTAGAAGGTCCCGTTCGAGCTCTTCAGGTCGGTGAGCTTGAAGCCACTGCCCGTGAACACGATCTGGCAGTGCTTGCGCGAGACCGTGCTGTTGCGGGTCTGGATGTGGCAGTCGGTGGCCCGGCCGATCCTGACGATGCTGTTCTCGGCATCGATCGGGACCTCGGAGGGCACACCTTCGTCGGTGGTGTAACGCAGATAGGGCATTGAACGACCCGTGCTTGATACGGCGTGCGCCTCTCGAACGTGCGGCGACCGCTGGCTGAAACAGCCGGCGCGCAACCTACCGCGACCCTTGGTGCCCGGCAATCCCATCACGCGGCTTCAGCCCGCATCCAGGCCAGACAAAAGTTTACATAATATCGATTATCGGCGCTCGGTCACAGGCGATGTGCACGACCTTTGACTTGCTCCGAGCGCACGCGGTCCGCATAAGTCCCGGCGCCATGACGCTACGCATCTCCAACGAGAACCTCCGAGAGCTGGGTTGGCCACGTCTGCAGCAGGCGTTCGCCGACCGCGCCGCCACCGAGCCCGGCCGCGACGCGGCGATGGTGCTTGGCTTCCTGCCTGACCAGGACGCTATCGAGCTCACGCTCACGACCGTGTCCGAGCTGATGCAGTTGCTCGTCAAAGGCGGCGATTTGCCGCTCGCTGGCACCCGCGACATCCGCCATGGGCTCATGCGTGCGCGCCGCGGCTCGACGCTGGCCGCCGATGAGCTGGTCGACATCGCGCGCACCGCGGAAGCCGCGCACGCGCTCCGGCGTCACCTCGTCCACCATCAGCTCAGCTACCCGCTGCTCGGCGGCCATGGCCAGCGCCTGCCCGACCTCGGCCTGCTTGCAAGCGAGCTGGCGCAGACCTTCGACGACGCCGGTCAGGTGCGCGATGACGCCTCGCCCGAGCTTGCCGCGGCGCGCCAGCGTCTCATCGGCTTGCACCGCAACATGAAGGATCGGCTCGATAACCTGCTCGCGCGGCCCGGGCTCGACGGCATCCTCCAGGACAACTTCTATACGTTGCGCGAGGACCGCTACGTGGTGCCAGTGGTGTCGAGCTTCCAGCGCGAGGTGCCGGGCATCATCCACGGCACCTCGAACTCGGGCGAGACGGTCTACGTCGAACCGACCGAACTCATCGAGCAGAACAATGCGATAAAGGTCGCAGATGCAGCCGTGCGCATGGAGATCGAGCGCGTCCTGCGCGTGCGCTCCGAATGGGTCAAGGCCGAGGCGGACGACCTCGACAGCGCGTACACAGCCCTCGTTCTGCTCGATGTGCTGCAGTGCAAGGCGCGCCTCGCGGGCGATCTCGATGCGACCGTGCCGACGTTCTCCGACGATGGCTCGCTGCGGCTCGTGCGCGCCCGCAATCCGCATCTGTTGCTCAAGGGCACGAAGGTCGTACCCAACGACATCGAGCTCGCGCCGGGTCACGCGTTCCTGGTCGTGACGGGCCCGAACACGGGCGGCAAGACGGTCACGTTGTCGACGGTCGGCACGCTCGTGATGCTCGCCTCGGCGGGCTGCCCCATCCCGGCCGCCGAAGGCAGCGTGCTCTCGCCGTTTTCGTCCTTGTGGGCGCTCATCGGTGACGCGCAGGACATCGAGCGCGACCTGTCGACGTTCTCGGGGCACCTGCTCGCTATCCAGTCGATCCTCGACGCCGCGCAGCCGGGCGCGCTCGTTCTGCTCGACGAGATCATCGTGGGCACCGAGCCGCAGCAAGGTGCGGCCCTGGCGATTGCAGTCCTCGAGTCGCTCGCCAACCGCGGCGCGCGTGGCTTCGTCACGACCCACTACGAACGTCTGAAGACGCTCGCCTTCGAGGACCCGCGCTTTGGCAACGCGTCTGTCGGCTTCGACCCGGTCACCTTCGCGCCGACGTTCGCCCTTCACATCGGCAGCCCCGGCTCCTCGAACCCGTTCGACGTGGCGCTGCGCCTCGGCTTTCCGCCGCACATCGTGCAGCGCGCACGCGAGGTCGCGGGCGGTCACTCGCATCTGTCGAACGCGCTCGATCGGCTCGAGACCGCCGAACGTACCGCCAACGCGCGCGAGGCCGAAGCGCGCGCCGCACGTGACGGCGTGGCGACCGAGACGATCAAGCTGCAGGCCGAGCGCCAGCGCATAAAACGCGATGCCCGCGCCGAGATCGACGCGCTCGCGGCCAAGGCACGAGAACAGATTCGGTCGCTCCTCAGCGACATCCGCGCCCGCCGCGAGGCCCTCGAAGAGCGCGTCGCCGACGCACGCGCAGCGCGCACGAACCTCGACGAGGACAAGCGTTTCGCCCACCGCTTCGAGACCGAGCTGAAGGACATCGCCGGCACGCCCGAGCCCGAGCTCGACACGGGTCACGCCCGCGCTCCGCAGGAAGGCCCACGCGACGGCGGCGACCTCGACCCGGGCGAGCTCAAGGCCGGTGTCGAAGTCTGGGTGCGTTCGCTCGCCAAGGTCGGCACCGTGACGGAGCTCAGGAACGAGCGCGCGTCGATCGCCGTCGGCGCCATCCGCACGAGCGCTCACATCAACGACCTCGCCCGCATTGGGGGACGTCCGGTCGTCAAGGGCGTGGCCCCCACCCGCCCGGTCCAGGTGATCGCCAGCCAGGGTCACAAGCGCGTGCCCGAGCTCGGCGACGAAGACGAGCGCGTGCCCCCGCCCCGCACCGACAACATCACCGCGGATCTGCGCGGCGCCCGCCGCGACGAGGTGCACGAGAAGGTCGAGCCGCTCCTCGACCGCGCCTGGCGCGACGGCATCGAGGCGGTCTGGATCATCCACGGCCATGGCACCGGCGCCATCCGCGACGAGGTCCGCGAGCTGCTCGCACGCTCACCCCAGGTCCAGGGCTATCGCCGTGGCAAGCGCCACGAAGGCGGCGACGGTGTCACCATCGCGTTCCTAGACCGCTGAATTCGCCGCTACGACGGCCGGGGTCGTCCGTCATAGCTCCCTTCCTCGGCGGCCCATGAAGCCTGCCTCGTCGGGGCTCCTTGCCCACGCGAATTCGTCAGAACTCGCGTGCGACATCCAGGGGAATGCGCGCGTCCGCTCCTGGTGGATGCGGCAGCGTCAGCAGCTCGGCGCGCGCGCGGACCCAGGCGAGGAACCCGTCGAGCTCTGAGGCATCGCCGCGGCTTTCCTTCGCCTCGTCCTGGAGACGTCCGAGCAGCATCCGCGGCGGCAGCCGATCGACCGCGCGCTCGGCTTCCAGGCCCTCCAGCGGCAACGCTATGTCGGCCCGGAACACGCCGATCACGTCCGCCATCGGGCTCCCGACTTCACCGGGATCTTTTATCGCCTGGAACGTTGGCAGCTCGCCTTCGAGCCACGCGCGCGTCTCGACCAGCGTCGCGAGGTCGGCATCATCGGCCAGCACGACCAGCACCGACTGCTTTGGCAGGCGCGCCGAGAGCGGGATGGCACCCTCCTCTTCGAGGCAGCTCCCGAGCCAGCGCGCGAGCACCTCACCACGCGGTGACACCCACGCCGGCCGCGTGCCAGGCGGCAGCAGCTCGCGCACGAGCGTCGCCAGCGCATCCATCCAACGCGCGAGCCGCTTGGGCTCGAGGCGCTCACCCTCGCTCGCGTCGTCCAGCAGGATCGTGCCATACAACGCGAACAGGAGGCGCTGCGGGTCGCTCGAGTAGCCCTCGTCCGCGCTCGGGAAGGCCTCGACCCGGGCGCGCACCTCATCGATCCAGGCTTCGGCCGGGCCGAGCTGGCCCGCAACTTGTTGCCAGGCCGCGATGTCGCCCAACGCCAACGCGGCCAGCGCCCAACGGACCCGCGTTGCGATGCCATCGTCCAGCGCACCCGCCAGCCGCTCGAGCACCTGCGCGTGCTCACCCAGTCGCGACAGCGCCAACGCACCCACCAGCCGACCGGCCGCGAGGCCCTCGTCGCCCCCATCGTCCGTGGACTCGCCCCGCCGCACGCGGCCGCGGCGTGAGCGCTCGTGGGCCTCAGTATCGCCTCCGGCTGCCTTAACCGAGGCCCGCGCGATAGCACCATCGCCCAGCGCCAGCGCCAGCTCCGAGTCGTCCATGCCGAGGAACGCGTGGCCGAGGTCCGCAAGTGGCTCACCGCTGGACGAGGTCGCGGCCTGGTCGAACCCTTGTGCCAGCCCCTCGTCGCCGAGCTCACGCGACAGCGCCGCGGCCCGCCGCAGAACCCGTGGATCGGTCGGCGCCGCGTGCACCAGCTCACGCACGAGAGCGACGACCGAATCGGCGCCGCACTCGCGCAGCTCCTGATCGTAGCGCTCGAGCGGGAGCAACATCGGATCGGTCTGGGCCGGCGCGCGGCCCGCTGACTCAGATACATCGCGCGACTCGCCAGGCGCGACCGAGGCTCGCGCAAGGCGCATGTCACGGGTCGAGCCTTCGACCGCGTCGGCATTCTTCCAGAGTCGTGAGAGGCGCTTCCACACGGCCCCTATCCTTCATGGAAGAGCGGAATGCGCAAGCGGGACGAGCGTGAGACGAGCCAGGCAGGTCAGAACGTGCCACCGAGCCCCGGGCCCTTCGGATCTTTCGGGTCTTTCGGATCCTTCGGGTTGCGTGGATCGCGCAGGCCACCGACGTGACCACCGGCCGTCGCGCGCTTCATCTCGACCCTGGTCGATACGTCCGCCACCGTGCCGAGCACGACCTCTTGCGGTCTGAAGCCCTTCGCCTTGAGTGTCAGCTTCACCGGCCCCGAGTCGCGCGGCTTCTCGAAGATGAACGGTGTCGTACCAAGGAACGCCTCGCCATCGTAGACCTCGGCCTTCTCGGGGTCGGCCAGGATCTGCAGCTTCACCTTGGACACGAGCGGCGCCTCGGGCTTCGCGCGCTCCGTCAGGCGGGCCGCCGCTTCGGTCATGATCTCACCCGCGACCGTGCCAGGCTTCACGAGCACGGGCGGTGCTGTCGCTTCAGTCGGGCTGCTAGGCGGGTTCGCGGTCGCCTTGTTCGCCCCGTTTGGCGCCGGATGGGTCGCGGCCCCGTTCACGCCGTTCGCTTCCGCGCCCTTCGGGCCGGCTTGGCTCGGCTCGGTAACGATCGGCGGGACCTCGGCCTTCGACGTGCCGGCGTTGGCGACCTCGCCACGCGATTGGGTCGAGAGCAACGCCACCGCCGTACCGATGCCGACGAGCACGACCGCGGCCGCGGCCCATGCCCATAGCGGGCGCTTGCGCGGCGGCACGTCGTTGCGCTCCGCGTTGCGCAGGGTCGAGATGGCCGGCGACAGCCCCGTCTTCTCGAGGGCTTGGATGCGTTCGTTGGTCTCGTCGCGACGCTTACGCGGCAGCGCTGGGTCGTTCGTCGAGAGCACCGGCCCGACGAGCGGCGTTCCCATGCCAACGATCAACATCTTCTTGGCGATCTGGCAGTCGTTCGGGCGCCCCTCGGGCTTCTTCGCGAGCAGCTTGTCGATCGTGTCCTGCACGCCCTGCGGCACCTGGATCTGGGTGCGCTGATAGATGTCGGGCGAGGGCTCGTTGATGTGCTTGAGCATCACCTCCATCGGGGTGTCGCCTTCGAACGGCTTCTCGTTCGTCAGCATCTCGTAGAGCAGCACGCCGAGCGCGTAGATGTCAGAGCGCCCGTCGATCTCTTTGCCCATCGCTTGCTCGGGGGACATGTACGCGGGCGTGCCGCAGATCATGCCGGCCGCGGTCGCCTGGGTGGTCGTCTCGTCGCCCTGCATCTTGGCGATGCCGAAGTCGAGGACCTTCACGAAGTCCTCGTTGCCGACCTTCTCCTCGATGAAGATGTTCTCTGGCTTCAGGTCGCGATGGGTGATGCCGTTCTTGTGGGCCTCCGCGAGCGAGTCGCAGATCTGCGACAGGATGTGGATGGCGCGCGTTACCGGCAGCGCGCCGTCCGAGTCGAGGATGTCGGCCAACGGCCGGCCCGTCAGCTTCTCCATCACGAGGTAGAGGAGGCCATCGTTCGACTGGCCGAAGTCGTAGACCGTGATCGTGTTCGGATGCGCCAGCTTCGAAGCCGCGCGCGCCTCGCGCAGGAAGCGCTTGATGGCCATCCGGTTCTGCGAGAACTCGCGGCGCAGCACCTTGATGGCGACCTCGCGCCCCATCGTCGCCTGCTCCGCCAGGTAGACCGAGCCCATGCCGCCTTCGCCGAGCTTGGAGATCAAGGTGTACTTGCCGTCGAGCACATGGCCGACCAGGCTTGGCTCTTCTGAGAGCAGGACCAGGCGTTCTCCGTCGACCTCACACGAGGTCGCGTCTTCACCGTAGACGCGACTGCATGCGGGACAGAACTTCTCCATGGTGCTTCCTCAGGTGTCCGAGCCCGAGCGTGCCTCGAGCCGTATGGCGGCCGCACACAAACCCGGGCACATATCGTCGGTGATAATAGGGTTGCCGCGCTGCCCGGGTCAACATCGTGCTCTCGTCGCGCTCCGCATGTGTGTGCAAGGCGCGTCCTGCATCACGACGACGCCGTCTACGAATGAGACACGTGAACGGATCCCCAACCTACAATCATGGGCATAGAGGTTGCTCGCCAGCCGCGTCGACAAAGCCGCCAAAGCCTGCCGAAACGCCTTGAATCCATAGACCTATTGAGATCGAGTCGGCGACGTCCGGCTTCAGCAACACAAGGACCGCGCCGCAGTAGCTCGCGAGGTCGATACACGCCGCCTCGTCAGGGTCCCCCGGGTTACACGCCGACGACCCTGCCGTTCGGCACTGCCACCCTCCCCCGTTCGAAACGACCAGCTCTCCGCCGGCGAGATCGAGGCACGCGCAGCTCTCGCGGGCGAACGCGTTGATGGCGCGATACACCTCGCTCAGCGGGAAGAGAGCGCCGAAGCGAGCGCCGAGCACGTCGTCAGCGACCGCGCCGAGCGCCAGGCCGCGCCCATTGTCGCCGATGGTGGCACGCGCATCGATGCGCACGTCGCCAAGCCCCGCGTGCAATGGCGCGTCGGTCAGCGGCAACGGGAACGCGAGGCTCGACGAGCGGGCCCGCAATACGAACGCCATGAAGCTCGCACTGTTGAAACTGCTGCGTGGCGACGGGCCGTCGTAGCTGGCCGTGCGCACCGCGAAGCGTTCGGTCCCGAGGAGGTTGTCGGCGTAGTTCCCGTCCTCGTCGAACCCGAGCAGCAGGTCGACCCCGACATCGGCGTCGCTCGCTATCCCGTCGAGCCGTCGGTACTGCAAGAGGTAGGCATTGAGGCCACGCTGGATGAAGGCGTCGATGAAGTCCTGTGCGTTCGCATCGAACAACGGCGCCAGCGCCTGGGCGAGATCGGCCAGGCCATTGTCGACCTCGCCGTCGCCATCGAAGTCGAAGCAGCACGCCTCACCGTCGCTGGCGGGCAGGTGGGCGGCGCTTATCCAGGTGCCGAGGCGCGAGAGCGCGACCTCGCAGGTCGTGCGTGGTGGAGCGCACAGCGGGCCATCACCGTCGACGCGGCATGCCTCACCTTCACCGCAACGGGTATCGCTCACGGGGTAGCTACAGAGCGGAAAGCCGTTGCCGTCGACGTTGCATGCGGCATCGTCGCCGTAGGTCCAGGCCGCCAGTCGATCGGGGCTGCAACCAGGGGATGGCGGGGCGTCGCACGCCACACTGCCGCACACGGTCACCTCGTGCGCGGTGTCCGGGGTCACCTCCGCGCTCGTGTCCGGGCCGGCGGCCGTGTCGATCGTCTCGGGCACGACCTCCGCCGCGCTGGTGTCGTCCGTGTCTTGAGCGGGCGACGTGTCGGGCGGCACGGTCGTGTCGGCGGCAGTGTCGACTGGAAGGTCGCCGCTGCCGCCACACCCGACAAGGCACAGCGCAAGCATCGCTGCCCTGTGACGCCCCAGGCATGCTCGTTGTAGATATCTCAAAAGTCGAAGGCTTCTTCGCCCTCCTCCTCGACACACCCGGTCTGGCCGGTGTCGCAGGAGAAGCGCACATGGAAGTGGGTGTCGTGTTCCTTGGCGTGGCGGATGAGCGCCTCGTCGCCGCCCTCGACCTGGAACAGGCGTTGGATCTGGCCGTCGTCGACGACCTTCTTCTTGCGCAGCCACTCGATCATCGCGACCTGGAGGCGCCGATCCATGTAGACGCGCGATACGCGGTCGGTGGTTATGTGGCACTTCAAGTGGGCCCAGGTCCTGGGGTAGTCGACCTCGGCGGCCTTCACCCGGTGCAGCGTGTCGTTTTGCAGGTTCGACGCGAGGTAGTAGCCGATGTCGGCGTCGCGGCCCGACTGGTGGCTCTCATGCGGTGGGAAGCGGCCGCCGCCAGGGCGCGAGAGATCGCCTATCAGGATGTCGTGGGTGCCGGGGAACGCGTCCTTCACGCGCTTGGCGCAGGCGCGCAGGGACTTCAGCACCCCTTCGACGCCATAGGCGTTCTTCGGAAAGCGCAGCCGGTAGCCAGGCCCCTCGCCAAGGTGCAGGCCATAGTCGAGCGTGCCCGCGGTCGGACGGCCGAGCGACTGTGGTGCTGGACGCACGCCCGGCCGGTAGACCGTCAACATCTGACCCGCGTGGAGCTTGGACTTCGGGGTCAGACGGTTCCACGCCAGCAGGTCGGTGACCGCCACATCGAGGCGCGTTGCGATACGTGAGAGCGAATCGCCGCGACGCACGCGGACCTGATCTTCCCAGGTGTTGGGCGGACGCTCGGCCGCCTTCGAGGTGCCCGCATGGAGGGCGGAACCTGGACCGCGGGCCGTTCCACCGTTAGCGACGGACTTACCATGGGTCTGCGCTGGCCCCTTGGCGCCCGGCACCAGCGCCGGGTCGGCCTTGTCGGCAGTCACCTTGACGATGAGCTTCCCGCCCGCGCGGATGGCGTCGCCCTTGCCGATGCGGCCACGATTCCAGCGGCGCAGGTCGGCGACCTTGACGCCATTGCGGGTCGCGATGCTGCCGAGCGTGTCGCCCTTCTTGACGACGATCTGCTGGCTCACCAGCGGGCGCGGTGGGGCGTCGTCGGCCCGGGCTGGCGGCGATGTCAGGGCGAACATCCCAATCAGGGCGCTGACGACGAACGTCAGCGCGACCGCGGCGAGGCCAGGGCGGCGCAAGGAGCCGGGAGTGGAAAGGCACATCGCCCGGCTGCTTCGCCCCCGGACGCGAGCATGTCAAGGTCGAGGTGCGCTCGCCGGAGGCACCTCCACGACACGGATGTCACGGTCAGCCACGAGCGAGAGCCTTGTCGGGCGCATTCGACCGTCGGTCAGTCAGTGGCACACATCTGGCACAGGCTCTGCGGGTGACTGCTCGGCGCCTGAGCCTCACGGCTCGGCCCGACCACATGAGTTCCTCCTGATGTGTCTTTGAGACGGTGGTGCAGCCGCACGGCAAACGGCTCCATCACCGTCTCGCCCTTACGACCACACCGGAGCTCGTCACGAGAGAGGTCACACCAGCGTCTACGTCGGTGTCGCGAAAACGGCCATGTCGGGTTAGAGAGTGATTTGCTTCTCTCTATGTCCGGAGGCTCGCCGCCCATGCTCCGTCACCTGTCGCTCGAGATGGTTCGTGTCACCGAAGCCGCCGCTGTTGCGGCCGCGCGCTTCATGGGTCGAGGCGACGAGAAGGCCGCCGACTCCGCCGCGGTCGAGGCGATGCGCTCCGAGTTCTCGCACATCGACATCGAGGGTCGCATCGTCATCGGCGAAGGCGAGCGCGACGAAGCGCCGATGCTCTACATCGGCGAGTTGGTCGGCTCGGGTGTGGCCGGCTCGCCCCCGGTCGACATCGCCGTCGACCCGCTCGAGGGCACAACCATCTGCGCCCACGGCGGACCCAACGCGATCGCGTGCCTGGCGATAGCGTCGCGCGGCAGCATGCTGCATGCGCCCGACACCTACATGCAGAAGATCGCGGTCGGCCCGGACTCGGTCGGGGCGATCGACATCCGCCGCTCGGCGACCGAAAACCTCTATCGAATCGCAGCCCGTAAGGACATGCCGGTCTCGAGCCTGACCGTCTGCATCCTCGATCGCCCACGCCACAAGGAGCTCATCGAAGAGGTCCGCAAGTCTGGCGCCCGCATCCGCTTGATCCTGGACGGCGACGTGTCGGCGGCGATCGCGACCGCTATCCCGACCGCGCCGATCGATGTGCTCATCGGGATCGGCGGCGCGCCAGAGGGCGTGCTCGCGGCGGCGGCGTTGCGCGCGCTGGGTGGTGAGATCCAGGGCAAGCTCGCGTTCCGCAACGATGGTGAACGCGAGCGCGCCAAGGCGATGGGGATCGTTGACCCGGACCAGGTCTTCCATACGACCGACCTCGTCGGCGGCGACGACGCGATTTTCGCGGCGACCGGCGTCACCGACGGCGACTTCCTTGACGGCGTGCGCTTCAGCAAGGGCGGCGCCGTCTCGAGCTCGGTCGTGATGCGGGTTGCGACCGGCACGATGCGGTTCCTGACCGCGCACCACGACTTTATCCGCGGTCGGATGTTCTGACGCGCTTGGGCTTCGCCATCCTTGCGGAGGTCTTCAGTCCAGGCTTCGCCATCCTTGCGGGGGCCTTCAGTCCAGGCTTCGCCATCCTTGCGGGGGCCTTCAGTCCAGGCTTCGCCATCCTTCCAGAGGCCTCGCGGCGTGACGCTTCGTCGTTGGCGATCCGGTGCACGAGCTCGCGCAGCCAGCCGTGGCCCGGGTCGCCGTGCACACGCTCGAGCCAGCACTGGAAGAGCGTGAAGCCGGGCACCGGCAGCGGCGGCTCACGCATCACGAGCCCGAGCCGGGCGGCCGCGGCGACAGCGAGGCTGCGCGGCAAGGTGGTGACGAGGTCGGTCGCGGCGACCACCTCGGGGGCCGCGCCGAACGTGCCAACGCGTGCGACCACGCGCCGGCTGGTGCCGCTGTCGGCCAGGACCTTGTCGATGATGCCGCCTGCGGTGCCGCGCGGCGCGACCAGCACGTGACCCAGCGCGGCGAAGCGCTTGAGGGTCCAGGGCAGCGACAAGGCCGGATGCTCCGCGCGTAGGAGGCAGACGAAGTCCTCCAAGAGGAGGGCCTGACGCCTCATCGAGGCGCTCTCGCCGACGTTCGGGATGACGACCAGATCATAGCGCCCGGAGTTGAGTCCCTCTTCGAGTGGGCGGGCGTCGCCAAAAGATATGAGATCGACCGCGGGCGCGACGACCTGGACCGCGGCGATGAGGCGCGGCATCAACCAGGCTTCGGCCAGGTCGGCCATGCCGAGCACGAACTGGCGGCGAGCGGTCGCGGGGTCGAACGTCAGCGGCTCCAGTACATCGCTCGCGCTGTCCAGGGCGAGACGGACCCGCGGCGCCAGCGTCTCGGCGCGAACGGTCGCCACGAGTCCTCGCGGGCCACGCACGAACAGCGGGTCGCCGAAGAGGTCGCGCAGACGCCCGAGCGCACGCGAGGTGGCCGACTGGGTCAGGCCCAGCCGCTGGGCGGCACGGGTGGTGCTGCGCTCTTCGAGCAGGGTCGCGAGCACGACGAGCAGGTTCAGGTCGATCGAGCGAAGATGATCTACGCGCATGATGATTATTCTCCTTGTGCGTTGGACGCATGACAAGTGCGAGCGCAAGTTTCGCCTCGTCGGGCGGCCGGATGGCCACACCGGACCCTCATCATCGGCGGGACGTAACGGTCCGTCGCCAAGGAGCAACGTCATGTTCGTCATCATCGGAGCCAACGGAAACACGGGCCGCGTCGCGGCCGAGACCCTGATCGAGGGCCATCAACCGGTGCGCGTCGTGCTGCGCGATGAGCGCACGGCAGCCGCGTGGCAGGCCAAAAGCGCCGAGGTCGTGCACGGCAGCCTCGAAGACGTGGCGAGCCTCGAACGGGCGTTCGTCGGGGCGCGTGGGGTCTATCTGCTGCTGCCGCCAGACAACGCGTCGAACGACACCCGGACGCGGGCGCGCAGGCTGTTCGGAAACGTGGCGCAGGCGTTGACCCAGGCCAAGGTGCCGCATGTGGTGCTGCTGTCGTCGATCTCCGCGCAACACGCGGATGGCAATGGACCGATCGCGGCGCTGCACATCGGCGAGCAGATCCTCGGTGCGATCCCGGGGCTCGCGCGAACATTCCTGCGGGCGTCGTCGTTCCTCGAGAACCATGCGGCCGTGCTCGGCGCGGTGACCGGCCATGGGATCCTGCCGACGTTCCTGCCGGCGGATCTGACGTACGCCCAGATCAGCACAGCTGACATCGGGCGCTTCGCGGCGAAGGCACTGGTCGAGCCGGCGACGGCGGGTGAGACGCGGGTGTGGAACCTGGCGGGCGCGGTGGATGCGAGCGAGCGCGACGTGGCGGCCGCGATCGGGGCCATCCTCGGGCGCGAGATCCCGGTCGTCGAGAACCCGCTCGCTGCGGTCGTGCCGACGTTCACGGGCTTCGGGCTGTCCGAGCACGTGGCGGGCCTTTACCGCGAGATGTACGAGGGGATCGTGTCGGGGCACATCGCGTTCGTCGCGGGCGAGCCGGTGCTGCGCGGCAGCGAAGGTCCACGCGAGGTCCTGGGGCGCATGCTCGCGGGCTGACGCGCCGACGCCAAGACAGGGTGCGAGCGGCGGGGGCGGCGGGGGCGGTCCCAGAGACAGGGCCCCTCGGGGTCTGCTAACGTGTGCCTCCCGCGGGTGGCGCGGGAGGTGACGCGGAGGGCGACGTGAGAATCCTCGATGGCCTCGAGATGGTGTGCTTCTGCAAGTCGAAGCACTTCGACCTCGAATACGGCGGCAAGGGCAGCTACCTCGACCCGCGCGGGAACGAGATCG
>Ga0209591_10005048_pt1 | contig 14815 bp, 16 predicted proteins | sample MAT01_FD_187207 | JGI IMG/M metagenome (GOLD analysis project Ga0209591, IMG submission 187207) | Freshwater microbial communities from Lake Fryxell liftoff mats and glacier meltwater in Antarctica - MAT-01 (SPAdes) (version 2) | ecosystem: Environmental > Aquatic > Freshwater > Ice > Liftoff... | reverse complement strand
CGCCTGGAACATCTGGAGGCGACTATGTCACAAGACAGGTGGATCCTGCCTTTCCGTCGAGCTCAATCAATTGGCCACTAATCTCAGGCAGCTCTGCCTGAGCCTTCAGATGAGGATGGATCTTACCTGTTCGCTAGCGCGGGCCGGCCAGTCGCGCTCGTTCCAAATTGAATTTGTTTCGGAAGCTGGCTATGCCAAACTTAGCCTCGATTCTACTGACCGTTCCATCAACCAAACGGCTCAGAATCGAGGAAGCTTCGACAACACACGATAGGTGTTAGACCCACCTTTTTGATTGACGCTGTCGACAACTTTCCATTCTCGATCCATAGCGCCAACATAGAGAGCCTGCTTGCGTTCCCTACCAGCCAAAATGACGTTCAGATTGCGTCCTGGATACTCAAGAACCCGATACTGCAGGCTCTCGCCTTCCGCCTTCCAGCGGTCGGCCTGAGGTGTGCCAAGTTTTCGGGCCACAGCGAAAAAGTCATCTTCGGGCCCAAGTCCGAGACTTTCCTGTACGACAGGCTTGTAGGAAACCATCTCGCCAGATTCCATGCCGCGATAATAGAAGATCACTAGAGCTACCAGAAGAACAGAACCGGCGAGAACAAAGAGAATCAACTTTCCGACTTTTTTCTCGGAAGAATCAAGGCGAAACCCACTCCCACGCATGCTCGCTGAAGCACTCTTCGGTGCAGCTTCGGATTCGACAACCACCTCGCCTGCCCGGACTCGGGGCATTTCGAGCACACGCTTCTGCACTGGCCAGACCTGCCCTGCTTTGTAGTCGAGAGAGCGATTCAGACCAACAATCATGACTGGGCGATCTGAGGCCGACACTTCGCCCAGATAACGGCGCGGCACCCAAACCTGCGTTTGGTCACCTTGATTCTCCACGAGAAATTCAGACCAGTTAGCTTCGATTAAACGCCAAAGATTCGTCTCCAGATTGCCAACGGATGGATGAAAAGAGAATTCTCGCTCAGCAAGCTGGTCGAGCGGTGGTGGGTAAGGAGCGCTTGGTTCTCGCGCGGAGGGCTGGGTTGACATCGTCTTAGGCCATCTTCAAGAAATCCATATGCTCAAGCAGCGCCTGGCTGGGTGGCATCACAGTCTGAATCAGACTCTCCGGGGATACTGCTTCGTCAAAGGCATGAAAGAGACTCAGTTTGGCGAGTGCGTACTCTTCATTCCACCGCAAAGCCGATCCCATCCGGGCAGCGCATGGAGCCAAAGCATCTTCAGTCAATTCAACGGCAACTTCAAAATGAGTTTTGCGATCGGCCGTGACATCAAAAACATGCTTACGGCCCATCATTCCTTTGAAGATATATTGATAAACCAATCCACTCGCCGCTGAATAAGATTTTTCCCTCTGCGACAAAGGCAAAGGCTTCAGAGTTTCCACCTTCTTTGAAAACCACGAGAACATAAGTCTGACTCCAGTCTAGTATGAGGGTAGTGGCTCTATTCGTTTATTTGTGGTTGATGGCGCAAGCCCCGGCTCCGCAACTTCCGGCGGTGCCCGTCCCCGAGACGCCGCCTGTTTACTCCAGCGCTGCAGGCCCAATTCTTTTGCCCAATCTCTGTGCTGAACTCGACATGCCCACACTGGGCCTAACATGCAGTGAAGCCGACCCCTGCCCAACCTACCTTGAGTTCTCAAATGTGGAATTGGTTGGGACAGTTCTTCTACTGGCTGGCAACCTGCACACCACGGCTTCGACCCTTCAATCTATTTTGCTGATCAGCGAAGACGGTGGATCCACCTGGCGCGAAGCTTACGCCCGGCTCAAAGCCAGCGCGCTCGAATCCATGCAGTTCATCGATTTTTCAACTGGCTGGCTCACCGGGCAAACTTCGATTGGCTTGCCCCGCGATCCATTTCTGCTGCTGACAACAGATACAGGCAGAACATGGCGTAAAGTCGACCTTTTTGCGGAGACTCGCGTAGGGGTGATCGAAGACTTTGCCTTCCAGACGGCGAAACGCGGTTGGGTGCTAGTCGACAATCGAGGGAGTGGCGAGGCTGGCAAGTACGAGCTCTACGAAACACAATCGGGTGGAACAAGCTGGGAATTACGGGAGATCTCAGGTCGAATCCCCAAAACGGCTCAGCCTGGTCAGCGAACTCCAACCAATACTTCACGCGTAAGGGTAGACGACAAGAAGGGGCTGCTTCGCATCGAAACTCGAAACGGCAACGCTTGGCGCGAAGTCAGCACCTTCAAGATCAGGCTTGAGGACTGTAAGCCGGGTCAGTAACTGGTATTTTTCGTGGCCGCGCATCGAGCTTAGCCGCAATCAATTGTTTCTTCATTTGCACGCCTTTAGGCGCGGCAGGATTGAGCCCCGCGCTCACAACGTCTTCATCGGTAATCTCTAGCGCAGCTGGCAAATACTTCTGCAGATAATTCTTGATTCTGTCCTGCACGACACGCAAGGGAGACTTGCCTAACAACACGAAGATATACTCGGCCGGGGCATCCATCAAGGCGGCATAGACTAGCGATGGCTTCTGCAATTTGGCTGATTTGAGAGTGTTCTGAAGCGTCTTCGATTTCGCATCGAGATTCTTCCAGGCATCGACTTCGCGCTTGGAGAGCTTGCAATTCTTGATGAAGCTCAGTTTGTCTTTGGGAGTCCATTTCTCGCTGATCGTATGAAGGAAGAGCGAGAACCGATCTTCCTTCAGGTGTGTCCCAAACGGCATCATTCCGCGGTATTTGAGTAGCTTCCCGAAGCCGGCGGAATTAAGCTTGGGCCCGGAAAAACCAGCGAAATAAAGATTCAGAAGCTTCTCTTTTTCCAAGGTCTCAAGAATTGGAAGCGGATTGAATTCCTCGCCAATCTTTACAATCTCTCTTCTCAGTGCCTCTGGCGTGATCAACTCTTCCAGTTTTTCTTCCCGGGCTCGCTGGTATTGAGCGCGTGTCCGATCGTCGAGTTGGAAGCCCAATCTGGCTTGCAGGGTCGCCAGCTTCAAGACCCTCGAGGGATCGTCACTCAAAGCGTGGCTGGTGGCGGTCCTCAGCTCACGCAAAGCGAAATCGGAAAGGCCATTGGTGGGGTCAAGCAGCAAACCGCGCGATCCCTGAGCGAGTGAAATCGCCAGACAATTAATCGTAAAGTCCCTCCCCCGGAGGTCTTCATGAATCGTAGAAGGAACAACTTTTGGCATTGCTCCAGGTTTGGCGAACTTTTCAATGCGAGCCATCGAAATTTCGGCATGCACTCCATTCGGGAAGCTGATTTCGTAACTCTTGCGCACATCGTCCGAGTTCACTACAAGAATTCCAGCTTCTTTCTCGAGAGCCTTAACCAGCTTGAAAGGCGAACCTTCGAGCGTGAAGTTCAGGTCGCGAACAGGAAGACCGGCCAACATGTCACGCAATGCTCCACCAGTGAGAAAAACGTTGATCTGTAGTTTTGCCATCATCCTCTGGACTTCTGAGATAACAAAATTCTGCGACTGGCTGAGGTGACTCTCCAGCATGAACATGTAATCACTCATAATTTCTTGGCTTCCCTTGGATGAAATTGGTCAACAATCCCACGCAAGCGTTCCTGCTCGACATGGGTGTAAATCTGAGTCGTCGAAATATCTGCGTGCCCCAGTAAGGCCTGGACACTTCTGAGATCTGCTCCGCCATCGAGCAAATGTGTCGCGAAAGAATGGCGAAGCATATGTGGGTGCAAGGCCTTCTCGCTTCCCATCGCACGGCGAAGTTGGGCGAGAACTTTCCAGTAGGATCGGCTCTCAAGCTTAGGCCCGCGGGAACTCACAAACAGGAAGGGTGAACTTTTCCCGCGCAACAACTTGGTGCGTCCGTCCAGAAGATACTGGTCGATGGCTTTGGCCGCATCGCTGCCGACGGGCAGCAAGCGCTGTCTGTTCCCTTTTCCCGTCACTCTCAGACGCATGGAAAGGGCGTTATATGCCGATAATTGCACATTCACAAGTTCGCTCAATCGCAATCCAGATCCATAACAAAGCTCAAACATGGCCCAATCGCGCAGGCCTCTTGGGGTTGCCCGATCAAAAGCCTCTGCGACTTCTGCCAATCTACCCTCGGGAATCGCCTTTGGCAATCTGCGCGGCGGATTCGGCGTGCGCAGAAACTCTGTCGGATCTTTGGTCAATCGCCCTTCAGCCACCAAATACTTCAGAAGACCACGCAAGGCGGCAAACTTTCGCGCAATACTTCGGCTACTCAGTTTTCGCTCCAAAAGGTAATTTTGGAAACGCTGCAGGACTGCAATTTGCGAAAACGAATCCTCACACGATTCTTCAAGCCAACGGGAGTAACTCTCAAAATCACTCTCATAAGCCTTAAGGGTCGCTGCGGAAAGACCTTTTTCGACTCTGCAGTAAGTCAAATACGACCTTACGGCAGCCGCAAAGGGTGCCTGGCCGAACATTGAGCCAATGATACAATACTGGCATTTGTGTTTGAAACAATTTTGACCATTTTTGGCTTGGAATCTCCCCAGAAGGCAGGAAATTAGCTTTTGACTAGCGTTTCGACAAAAAAAGCAATGGTTTATCGCTTTGAGCGAGAGACCCTGGCGGGCTTTGTCGACTCGGGAAATCCTTTCGAAGGCGGCTTTGTGCAGTTCCTGAATCGGGAAGGAGTAGTACAGAATCTTCCGATCGATCAAATCAAGCACATTTGTTTTGTTCGTGAATGGCTAGACCAGCCTCCATGGCCGCGCAACCACTATGCGGTAAGGCCACGGCAGCAAGGCTTGTGGGTAAGGTTTCGTTTCAAAGACGGGGATTCGGTGGAAGCAACAATGCCCAACAGTCTCAGCGCTTTAGACCCAATTTCGATCGTTGCATCTCCGCCTGAACCAGCCGTGGGCGTTCAGAAGGTTTTGATTCCGCGAGCCGCACTGGAATCTTTTGAAGTTTTGGGGGTGGTGGGAAGCCCGCTCAAGAAACAGAAAATCGCTGCCAAAAACCAGCTTAGTATGTTCGACTGAGTTCCACCGGGGTGGATGGATTTGGTGCCGCTGGCAGACCCTGAAGCGGGAAAGTCTTGAGGTCGATCCAGCAGTTGCCGGACGAATTTTGCACAAATACTACCCGGTCGAGCAAAAACTCCCTAGGACCAGAGTAGGCATCCCATTGCAACTGAGCCTGCTGGACTCTTTCCTGAACTGTGCCAATCTCAAAGTTTTGAGCAAGAGTGATATGGGGGTGAAATGGATAGGGTTCATCAAAGGCGAGGGCGTCAGTGGCAAACTTGCGATGAAGTTCTTCCAGTTCCGGCTGTCCAGCTTTAAGCTCCAAATAAATGACAGATGTCCGGGGGAACACACACACTTTGCCGATTTTGACCACTAACGGTCGCGCCAGAAAGCTGAGTGAAAGAATTTGGGATTCGGCTTGAAGGGGGGAAGAGTCGAGGGAACGGGGGGGGAGTAGAGAGATGTGAGATCGCGCGTTGCATTGAGAAACAAGATCTCGCCTCAACTGATCCAAATAGCAACCTAGCTCACCGGGGAGGTAGGTAACCAATGCATATTGATTTATCGGCTCGCTTGGAGCCGAACAACTGCCCATGATCCAAAGTGTAGCGCAAATTCAGGGCCGCCGCAGGGCACTCGGTCGAGCTAGACCCCGAGATTCGGTCCGCTCATCTCGATTTCACCGCCACTCACCGGGCTTCCAGGGAGTTCCGGGCGGACAGGAGCAATAAACCAATTGGCCTCTTCCAAACCGACAAATTTGAAAATGCGAATTGTGCCATCGGGCAGTTCCAGCAAATCGCCAACTCGCAGTTGATTGGCTGTGCCACGCAATTCGTTAAAGAGCGCATAGGCGCTTAGGGCTTCCATCTCGCCACTGATCTCATAGTCTCGCTGCTTGACCGTAGCAGGGCCGGCAGTGTGGGGAGCCCAGCGAAACTGTGAGGAAACGTGATCTTTAAGGCGGTGGATCTTGAAGCTGACCATCTCGATTCAAGTTAGCATGGGTTTAGTCTATTAATGCGCCCCACTCATTGCACTTCTTGCGGAACAGCACTCATGGAAGCTTCCATCACCTACGAGCTCATCGTTAAGGAAGAGCTTTTCCAGATCGATGATGTGCCCGCCCTCGTTTGCCGAAATTGCGGTGAACAATGGATTGATGACGACGTAAAGAACAACCTTGAAATTATGGTCGCCGAGAGCGCCGGGCCCGAACCCAATGTGCACTGAGTTTTCCAGTCTGATGCTGTCATTGCAAAATGGAGAGACCCCAATGCCGCTCATCGCTGCAGATAGTGGACTCTTTCCAGGAGTGCAACCTTTTGGGAAGACTGCATTCAAGAATTGCCGGCTCCCGGATGAAACCAGAGCAGGCCTGCTGCTCTACGCAGGATTTGGCAAAGACAGCCATTCCGTCTCACAGGACCTTTCAACCCCTGAAGGCAGTTATTGGCACGCCATTTACCACCGGATGGAACCAGATGACTGGAATTCCAACTATTGGTTTCGCCAAGTCGGTCGCCACTCAATTGAAGAGCAATTGAAGAAATCATCTATCGAAGCTGGTTGGAATCCTGGAAAAAACTGGGACCATACCCGATTCGTCGAATTCATCAGTGCAGCCAGAACCGGGTCAAACCCGGCCAACAGTGCACTGGCAATAAAGATTCAACACATCGAATGGCAATTGCTCTTCGAACATTGTGCAAAGGACATTACGGAATGAAGCGTTTCGGACTGCTGCTGGTCGTTGTTCTGGCAGTCATCTTCGGATTTTTTGCCTGGAGATTCAGCAAGGAAACTCCTCAGGTCCCGGTATTCAAGGTGACTCGCGCATCCTTCGAGGATCAAGTCACCACGAACGGACGAGTAGAGCCAAGCGAATGGGCAAGCGCACGAGCCGAAAAAGAAGGGCTGGTGGTTGGCGTCCCGGTCTTGAAGGGTCAGCGGGTTGCCAAAGGCACGCCCATTGCAATCCTTGACACGAAGGAAGCAGAAGCTGAGCTTTCTTCGGCGACGGCGCGCATCGAAGAAGCCAAGGCCAACATTGAATTGCTTGAATCGGGTGGGCGCAAGCGCGAAATTGTCGATATCGATCAGGGAATCAAGCAACGCCAGGCGGAAAAGCTTCAAGTAGAAAAAGAGCTGGAAATTGCAGAGCGGTTGGCTGCGCGCAACGCCGGCACAAAAGAAGATACACGAATACTGAAGGACAAGATTGAGCTCCTCCAGCTTCAGATGGCTTCGCTTAACGCTCGCCGTCCTACGCTCGTTGCCAACTCAGACCTGGTCTCTGCCAAGGCTCGCCTGCGTGAGGCAACGGCCTCGGCAGATCTGGCGCGACGACGAATCCAGATGGGAATCATTCGATCGCCAATCGAAGGTGTCGTCTATCAGCTCGACGTCAAACAAGGCTCGTTCGTGAGCCCAGGAACCTTGGTGGCCAATGTCGGTCGTATCGACACACTGAAAGTCTTGGTTTTCGTAGACGAACCTGAACTGGGCCGGATCAAAAAAGGGATGCCGCTCAGCATTACCTGGGATGCGCTCGAGGGCAAAAAGTGGAAAGGCGAAATCGACAAGATCCCTACTCAGATCGTCCCCCTCGGTACTCGCCAGGTGGGCGAGGTGGAATGCCGCATTGAAAATCGCGACGGAGACCTGCTGCCCGGAACAAACGTAAATGCCTTCATTCAGACCCGCAAACAGGAATCTGTCCTACTGCTCCCGAAAGAAGCGATCCGCAATCGCGAAGGGGCAAGCGGCGTATACGTCATCGAGAACAACGTACTGGTCTGGCGCAAGGTAGAACTCGGCTCTGGCAATGTCACCAGCACGATCGTTCTTTCCGGAATCAAAGAAGGCGACCAGGTAGCTCTCGGTCCTGAAGCGAACCTCAAGGCCGGAGCTACCGTCGAGATCGCCAAACCCTGAACAAACGCCTTATTTCAAGTCAAAGAGCAGCAGGTGCGCTTCACTACTTGCTTGAATCTTGATCTCGGCCTCATCTTCGACCATTGCGCCGTCACCGGCGCTCATCGTCTGGCCATTGAATACGACCGATCCGTTGGCCAGTTGCACATAAACTCCACGGCCCTTTTCAACGGAATAGGTGGTTTCATCGCCTGTTCCAAGATCCGCCACAAGAAACCGCGCGTCGGCATTCATCTGCAACGAACCTTCATCGCCATCTTCGGACGAAATTAACTGGAACTTCCCCTTACGCCCTTCGGCGGCAAATGTCTTCTGCTCATAGCCCGGCTGGATTCCTCGCTTCTCCGGCATGATCCAGATCTGGAATAGATGAACGGGTTGATCGGGAGAGGGGTTGTATTCGCTGTGATATAAACCGCTCCCGGCGCTCATCGCCTGCAATTCTCCAGGTTCGATCGTCCTGCGATTTCCCATCGTGTCCGCATGCTCAAGCTTGCCGGCACGCACCCAGGTCAAGATCTCCATGTCGCGATGGGGGTGCATCCCGAACCCTTTGCCACCAGCTACCCAGTCTTCATTGATCACGCGCAATCCGCGAAAGTGAACGTGGTTGGGATCGTAATAGTCAGCAAAGCTAAAACTGTGACGCGTATCGAGCCAACCATGGTTGGCCTTGCCGCGGTCTTCCGATTTTCTGATCTGAATCATTTTTCGTCTGATCTCCTTTACTTGATTAGTTAGATGTCGTTGCAACAGAAACGACGCAAGTGGCTGAGTTGCGAAACTGTTTCTGATGGGAATACGTCGTTAAACACATGAGGCACCATAGATTTGCGGCCGTGATCGCCGCCTTCAGCCTCCTCGCGGCCACCGGGTTGGCTCAACGGGGATCGAATACTTACATTGTGGTCTTGAAAGACCCTCCGCTCGCCGAAGCGATGCAAAGCCGAAAGGACCTGCTTCGAAACGAAGCCAATTCTCAACGCTCAGCCCTGGTAGCAAAGCAGACTGCTTTAAGTGCCCAGATGGCCTCATCTGGAATTCAGATTATCGATTCTACTCAAGTCCTCCTCAACGCCTTATACATTCAGGCCAGCGCAGAGCAGATCGAGCAAATCAAAGGTATGCCCGAGGTAGACAGGGTGCAGCGAATGCTCCCACTCAAGCGGCACATCAACAAGGCTCTAGATGTTGTTAACGTGCGTTCGGCCTGGAATCAGGTAGGCGGGATTTCGGGTGCTGGTGCAGGAGTCAAAATCGCGATTCTCGACACAGGCATTGACCAGAATCATCCCGCTTTCAAGGATTTCTCCTCCTCAACTCCAGCCGGATATCCAAAATGCAAAGCCGACAACGGGGATTGTGCCTTTACCAATAACAAGGTAATCGCGGCACGAAGCTACGTGGACCTCCTCAATTTCGCCTTCGGCACTGATGCTGTAAATACGCGGCCAGACGACAACACTCCACGTGATCGTATCGGCCACGGCACGGCCACGGCAATGGTCGCCGCCGGCCAAGAACACGATTCCCCCGTTGGACGCATCTCAGGTGTAGCACCGCGAGCCTTCCTCGGCAACTACAAAATCTTCGGCAGCCGCGGAGTGAACGATAAAACTTACCCGAGCGTTGTCGTAAAGGCGCTCGAAGATGCCATCGCCGATGGCATGGACATTGCCAGTCTCAATCTTGGCGCTCCAGCTGGCTACGGCCCCCTCGACAATGTCTGCGGCACTCAGAAGAACCAGCCCTGCGACGCTTTCGCAAATGCAGTTCAGAACGCAATTCGCCTCGGCCTGATCGTCTCAATCTCGGCTGGTAACAGTGGGGACATCGGCGCGAACGCCCCGTCCCTCAACACAATCGAGAGCCCTGGGACGGCCCCCGGCGCAATCACGGTTGGCGCAATCACGAACTCTCACATCTGGTATAACACCCTCACAGTTCTGGGCAATGGGGTCCCGAGCGAGTTGCAATCGGTGAACATGCGTTTTGGAGACGGCCCGCAATTGTCGTCCGCTATCGAAGCTCAGGTTACTGACGTAAGTTCCGTCACCAGCAGCCGCCTCGGCTGTGATCCGTTACCCGACAACTCAATGGCCGGCCGAATCGCCCTGGTGGAACGTGGTACTTGCCTGCTTGCTCAAAAAGTAAACAACGCACAACGCGCTGGTGCCATAGCAGTTGTCATTACTGGTCTTGAGGGCGCCGGAGTATTTCAACTCACTGGCTTGGACAACACCTCAATCCCGGCAGCTTTGATCGGCTTCAACGCGGGAAACTCGCTACGTTCATTTCTTTCCAATCAACAAAGAACCCTTCGCCTCAACCCCGCATTCCGCGAAGTGGGAGCCGCAGCCGACGAGATCGCCGTATTCTCTTCGCAAGGGCCAGGCATCGGGAATTACTCAGTGAAGCCCGACATGGTTGCTGTTGGAACAGACCTTTACATGGCCACCCAACGGACGGATCCAAACGGCGAAATGTACAACCCCAATGGCTATGTTGTCGCTGAGGGAACCAGCTTCTCTGCTCCGATGGTGGCTGGAGCCGCTGCACTCGTCAAACAGAAATCGCCTGGTCTGCGCCCGGCACAGGTGAAGAGTGCACTTGCCAACACAGGCAACACCAATCTTGTGGATTACGATAACAACGGACGTCAGGTCCAGGCGGCTGTCACTGCAATGGGGGGCGGAAAACTCGACGCCAATCGCGCACTGCAATCCAACGTCGCTGTAGAACCCAGCTCGATCGGTTTTGGAATTATCAGCCCTGGCAGCTTTCCTCCGTCGCAGGGCCTCGCCATTTCAAACCTGGCCAGTTCTGGCTCGCTCAATTTAAGCATAAGAGTCGAACAAAGGAATCCAGCGTCCGGCATAACAATTGCTGCAACGCCAGCCACATTCGCTCTCCTGGCCGGCCGTGAAACTCAAGTCTCTGTACGAATGTCGGGAACTCGTCCGGCAAACGGTAAATACGATGGCTTCATAGTGATTTCCGGTGGTGCCACAGACGTCAGAGTTCCATACACCTTCTACGTTGGTCCCGGTGCAGCGTTTAATATGTATGCTCTGGGCGGCGCGTTCTACGATGCCATCCCGGGCTACGAACAGCCGATCCTGATGAAGGTCGTAGATCAATTTGGGATACCAGTTCAGAACGTGGCCGTCAGGGGCCGTACAACAAGCGGCAATGCCCAGGTCACTTTTGCCAATGAGCGAACCGATGAGTATGGCATTGCCGAAGGAACCATCAAGGCCGGATCAAATATCGGAGAGCAAGTCGTTCGTTTTGAAGCAGGTACGATATTTGCCGATTTTGTCGGCCGAGTGATCGCTCGTCCCGCAGTCTCAACAAATGGGATACGAGACGCCGCAAGTGGTGAAGCTTCCGAGGGGTTCGCAGCCGGCCAGTACATCACCATTTACGGTGCCGCCCTCAGCCCAACCCTCAAAGTCTTTAGCGGAAATGAACTGCCACTTTCCCTTGCGCGTGTCAGCGTCAGCTTCGACAACCCGTCGCAGCGCGTCAGTGCTGCCGGCCGGCTCCAATTCGTAAGCGAAGGCCAGATCAACGTGCAGATCCCCTGGGAGTGCGCGGGTCTCGCCACCGTCGAGATGAAAGTTTCGATCGGTGAGTTTTCAAGCGCTGTTCAGACCTTGCGTCTGCGCGCCTCAAATCCGGCTCCCTTTGAATATTTCGAGGCTGGATCAAACCGTCGCTATATCGCTGCTCTGGACGGAGCTTTTGCGCTCATTTCTGGCACCAACCCCGCCCGTCGCGGACAAGTCGCCCAGTTATTCGTCAACGGGCTTGGCCCGGTGGACCTCACTCCAGGCAATGGGCAAATCAGCTCATCAAATCCTCTGGCACGAACCACAACCAATCCGCTAGTGACAATCGGCGGCCGACCTGCCCAGCTCCTCTTTAGCGGTTTGGCCCCCGGCATCGTCGGCCTTTACCAGGTCAATGTAGTGATTCCAACCGATGCCCCAACCGGTCAGGAAGTCGAATTGATAATCCAGAAGGATGGCGTAATTTCCAGAAGCTCTCGCATTGCCGTCCAATAGACGGTTTAGAATGGGGGGAGTAGAAATCTGGTGACATGATCGACATAAAGAAAAAACTGGTGGATGAGGTCGCTTCGCTTGAGCACGAACTGCGCAGCGAACTTCCGAAGGAAATCTTGCGCGCCCGCGAGCTCGGCGACCTGAGCGAAAACGCGGAATATCATGCGGCGAAAGAACGTCAGGGCTATGTCCACGCTCGAATCGGGCATTTGAAAATGCGTCTTCAAACCATGTCCATGGCCGACATGACCAAAATTCCTTTCGACCGGATTGGACTTGGTTCAGAAGTGGTTGTCTTCGATACCAGGAAAGAAGAAGAAATCACCTATAAACTCGTCACCAGCGAAGAAGCAGACGCCCCAAACGGAATGATTTCAACCAGTTCCCCAATCGGCAAGGGTTTGCTGAACAAACAAGTCGGCGATGAAGTGCAGATTGTGATTCCCGGCGGCACGAAGAATTTTGAAATTTTGAAGATGAAGACCATTCACGATCTCGCGAATTTAGGGTAATCTGAGCCAAACGGCATTCTCAATAGTGGAACAGAAAACTACATGGACCGGCGCAGTTGGACGAGTCTGCAATCTATTGCTCGTCAAGATCGTCAATGGACTGGCGCTTTCGAAAATCCATCCCAATTTTCTTACCTTCATTGGCTTGGTAATTAACATTGGCGCCGCCTTTCTGCTGGCCAGAGGTGCATTCTGGCAAGCGGGTTTGGTAATCATTGGTGCCGGCCTTTTCGATATGGTCGACGGACGCGTGGCGCGCCAGACCGGCCAGGTTACCCGCTTTGGAGGCTTCTTTGACAGCGTCATTGATCGTTACTCCGATCTCGCTTTACTGATTGGTTTGCTCGTTTATTACGGCAACATCAATCGTCCTCCCTACGTTGTTTTGACGGCGATCGTGATGATGGCCAGCGTTATGACCAGCTACGCACGAGCCCGGGCTGAGAATACGATTCCGCAGTGCAAGGTTGGTTTTCTCGAACGGCCTGAACGAGTAGTGTTACTCATCATCGGAGCTCTCTTTGACCGCATGGCACCAGTGCTTTGGATCGCAGCGATTCTCGGAAATCTTACGGTGATTCACCGGATGATCTTCACGTTCCATGAGGCCAAGCGCCTGGAAGAAGCTCAGACTCGCGTTCCAGCGGGATCCTCCAGCATAGCCGTCGGTCGCTAGGCTCCTTCTACAATCACAACAGCCGAGACATGAGTCTTGGTGTGACTAAACGAAACATGCACGCTACTGACTCCACGATCTAAGGCAATTCGGGCTGCGACTCCATGCAAAATCATTCGCGGTGCTCCGCCTGATTGCGCGATCAATTCAAAATCACGCCAACTCAAGCCCTCCTCCCAGGCCGCCTGCAAAGCCTTAAACGCTGCCTCTTTGGCCGCGAACCGGGCCGCAAACCGCTCGTTTGAATTCGCCTTGCCAGAGCAGAACGCAATCTCGTTGTCTGTAAATATTCGATTGAGGAATCGGGGACCGAACTTCTCGATCGATTCGCCGATCCGCACAACTTCTTCGAGATCAATACCAATGCCAAGAATCATATGTTTCGTGCCAGTGGCGCGAGGGGGAATCGCCCACGCACCTCCTCTAGTCTCATTCCAAAATCCAGAAGCAACTCCTCATGCCAGGGCTTTGCGATCGCTTGAACCGAGAGCGGCATCCCATTGCCATCGAAACCAACGGGGAAAGCCAGAGCAGGCAAACCCAGAAGATTGGCAACGGTAAGCGGGGCCATCGATTCTACGCCAGGAAACTCGCCACATACCCATGCACCAAATCCAGGATTTGGCATCAAGAGGATCGGATAGTCATCCATCGCCACCAGGAACCGCGCACGCAATGAATCCCGGGCAGCAAGCATCTCCAGTAGATCGCCCGCACTCGGCGGTTCACGATCCAGGAACTCCGCAGTATGTGGAGTAGGAAAACCAATCGGGTGCGCATTGAGGCGAAGAAAGAAGAATCTCCAAACATCATACAGTCGCTGCCAGGCTTGCCCAGGGAAGAATCCAGTTTCTCCCTCAATAAACGAGAGAGCCAAATTCACATCTGGATGTTCAACGTAGCCCACCTTGACCTTTGGCAAGATGGTTTGCCTATGAAACGGGACAGAAAATGGATCGCTGTCAGCATGCCCCGAGACGGCCTCGAAAAGAATCGCTACATCCTCAACTGTCCTCGCCATCGGTCCTATCACGCCCAGCAAGCCTCCCGGATGCCCCACCGACGGGAAATGCCCTGTCGCCGGCACACGGCCAGGGGTCGGCTTGAGGCCACAGATCCCGGTTAACCCGGCAGGCAATCGAATGCTGCCACCACCGTCAGATCCAATTCCACCGGCTGACATTCCAGAAGCGATCGCCGCACTCTCGCCCCCGCTTGATCCACCCGGCGTGCGTTCCAAATCCCATGGATTGCGAGTCACCCCGTAGACATCGTTGAAAGTCTCCCAGTTCATTAACACTTCGGGGGTATTCGTTTTGCCTAGCACCAGGGCACCCGCTTCCAGGAGACGATCAACGCAGAGTGCGTTCTTCCCGGCTCGATGAGAAAGTCTCGCGAGGTGTCCGCAAACTGTGGGCTTCCCCGCTATGTCGAGCGAATCCTTGATCGAAATTGGGATTCCTGCCAGCGCTCCAACCGCACCGGCTTGAGACAGCGGCGAATCAAAAACTTGTGTATATGCATTGAGTTGTTTGCCCAGCCGGAGCATCTGCCTCTTATGCGATTGGAGCAATTCTTCGCGACTCAACGCCTTTCGGTCGAGCCCGTCTCGCATCTCTCGAATCGTCCAAAGGCATGGTTCC
>Ga0209591_10005047_pt1 | contig 14816 bp, 10 predicted proteins | sample MAT01_FD_187207 | JGI IMG/M metagenome (GOLD analysis project Ga0209591, IMG submission 187207) | Freshwater microbial communities from Lake Fryxell liftoff mats and glacier meltwater in Antarctica - MAT-01 (SPAdes) (version 2) | ecosystem: Environmental > Aquatic > Freshwater > Ice > Liftoff... | reverse complement strand
ATATGCGATCGCCATTTCGCCCAGCCTCGAACTTTTTGCACCAAAACCGCTACCACAAAAATTAAAAGTCTTCATCGGCGGCATAGGTGAACCGCAAAACATTGACGGTAAAAACTTTGAAACTATCCATAAACTGCGAGAAGAATTAGAGGGAATTACCAAAAAAGTTGCCGCCAGTAAACCCCTACTAGACAAAGATTTTACCAAAGCTAACATTCAAAAGTACCTGCAAACAGGCAACTTTTCAGCAGTCCATTTAAAAACTCATGGCGAATTCAGTTCTGATCCCGACGAAACTTATATTGTGGCTTACAAACAACTCCTCAAAGGTCAAGATATCGCCAACTTAATCACAACCGAAACATCAGAGCGCTATAACAATATTGAACTGCTAGTTTTGAGTGCTTGTCAAACAGCAGCAGGAGACAACCGAGCAGTTTTAGGACTTGCGGGAATTGCTGTGCGTGCGGGAGCTCGCAGCACTTTATCAACCTTGTGGGAAGCGCAGGATGCACCGAATACGGAACTGATGTTAAATTTTTACGATGAACTGTCGAAACCCGGAATGACGAGGGCAAAAGCGCTGCATCTTGCACAGCAATCGCTGTTTGAAAAATATCCTGCGCCTAATATTTGGGGAACATATATTTTGGTTGGTAATTGGTTGTGAATGATCGAGATTTATCGCTAACCCGCTTTTTATAAGTAGTAATGTGCGCATTGCGCACCCTACATAGAGTAATAGGTTTAGTCGTTATTTATCAAAACCGGGCCAACTAACGGTTCTTTACTTAACTCTTTTCTCCCAATAGACTCTAACAATTTATTCCAGTGATTTTTAAATTTTTCATCTTGTGGCGAAGTTAACAGCACATCGCCCAAATGAGTCAATGAATCGTACCAAATATCAGGCGAAGCTGCATTAATCAAACGCTCCCTTTCTGCCGTCATTTCCACCCGCTTTACCGATCCATCTACAACCAAGTCTGCACGATCAGTTATACTTTTATTACAGTATATTCTCAAGAACCAACGGTAAGTTTTACTTTCTTCTAAGACATATTTGGAAGATAAAGGTACACTAATACTAACGATTCCAGGAGTTTGGGATAACTGGAAAGTTGTTTCATAAATCACAGTTTTCTCGTCTTGAGTCAGTATCACAAATTCTCCCCTTTTTATGTCTTCACGAATGTAGGGAATGTAAAACCAAAAAGTAGGACGTGCAGAAGTTGTTAACCCTAGGTTTTTGGGAGGAATCAAAGCAGTTAGCCGCTGCTTGGTTTGTTTGCAAGACGAGTTTGATGGGTCGAGTCCACCTCCTGGTGTAGTGTTAGGATCTGGAGGTGTTTGAGGTGTTTTCGATATTTGTTGTATGGGAGAATAGGTGAAATTTGCGATCGGCAATCCAGACTCGATCGCCCAAATTAAAGCAAACACTAACTGCAATTGAACTTTATACATATATTTCTTTTTTATTCCAGTCCCTATACGCTGGGACTTTGTTTTTATAAACTCGATTTCAACCGCTGAGGATGCTTAAGATCGATCGTACAAAAACAAGATACCACCAGTCGCCACTAAAGCCAAAACCGCAGGAACCAAAGGCATCCAACCCCCGAAAGCCATAATTGCCATACAGCCTTGATACACTACAAAAATCATAGCACCGCCAGCGATCGTCAATACTAAGAGCGATCGTCCGCGCCCGGCCAACAACCCGCCCGTCACAGCCACCAACCACACAAAAATAGCATCTCCCCACTGTATCCCCTGCCATTGGGGCAAAACCCACAATAGCGGTCTTTTGTCAATGACAGCGCTGAGAATTTGACTCACCATATGAGTGTGAATCCACACTCCCGGCATCTTACCATAAAGAGTATCAAAAGATTCTTTTGAAACTTCCGAAGTATGACCAATTAAGACAATTTTACCCTTGACTAAATCAGAGTTTACTTTCCCTGACAATACTTCTTGAAGCGTTACTTTAAAAGCTGGTTTTGGATTATTCGCGCGGTAGTTGAGCAATACTTGACTGACTGCCGCCTTTAAATTTTGATAACCTGCTGTACGATTCGCCAATCTTGGAAAAGTAACGTCACCAATTCGCCACTCTTGATTTTGAGTTATCTCTGATTTTATGCCTTGATTTTCCAAAAACCGCAAGGCCAACTGCAAGCTGAAGCTGTTGGGAGTTTTACAATTATTAGCGAAATTAGAAAGATTTGGGTCATAGGATAGAAATTGCCGACGAACGCTGGTACCTTTTTCGTTGCCCAGTTCATCCTTGGGTAAATTGCTAAAACTAACTTGATTTGTTAATTGAGTTTCCGAAAACTCTGGCGGCGGATCGAAATTTTTATCAGTGGAACTGTAGCTGCATATAGTAATAATATTCGGATTGTTATTGAATAGGGAAATTAATTTTTGCCGTCCCGGTTCTCTTGTCGAATTGCGGTGCATATTCAAACCAATTGCTAAAGGTTTAAACTGCTGCAATTTGTCGAGTGCCACTGCTAAGGTAGCATCATTTTGAGGATAACCGTACTGGCTAGCATCCTTGTCTGTTATTTCGACAACCAACAGCCGATTGTCGATTAATTCAGGGTCGCGCTGGCCGAGGAGTCGATCGAGCATTGACAATTCCACAGGCTCCAGCACCCCCAGATAGCGCGCTCCCATCACAGCCAGACTGCACCCCGCACTCGCCAAAACCACCGCTCGCCAGCGCGAAAAAACCTTAACCTGCGGTCTTTTTGGAGCAGCAACCGCAGTCAAAACCTCCTCCGCAACAGGGGAATCAGAGTCAAGCAAAAAATCATTCCAAACAGGCGGAATCGCCGCCGGATGCTGCCAAATTATCGGCAACCAACTAGCACAAGGAAACCGATCCTCAAAACCCTCCAACCGATGCCGTGCTTCCCTGGCCGCTGCATACAAAGACTTACCATCCACAAACTCTTTCAAAAAACACTTTAAAAATTCTTGAGCTACAAAATCCGGCACCAACTCCCGCATTAAAATCATCTGCGGAATCATCTGACAATCATCTAAATTTCTCGCCAAACCCAACCCATCGCAGCAATTAAAAATTGCCAGTTGCAAACCCTTATTCACCGCCTTTCTCAAACCGTACCACAATTCATCTATTGTTAAACTGTCAGTTTGATTAATATAAATTTTTCCAGTATCATTTTCAGTTTCGCCATGTCCCGCAAAAAATATAATATCCCAAGCTTCTTCCCAAAGTTGATCGTTAATTTCATCCCGTTTCGGTTCTACTAAAAATCTGACATCAGCATTAGACAAATTTTCCAAAATTCTCTGGTCTTTCGTGACATTAATTCCAGTGCTGTTTCCCAGAATCGCTAAAATCTTTACCCGAGATTTACGGACTGGTTTTCGTGGGATTTCCGATTTTACATAGTTTAATTTACTGAGTGAAGGTTCTGCCTTCGGAAATCTCTCTGTAAACAAATTCCACCGATTCCAAGGCAGTTTTTGCAAGTGCTTGTCGTCCGTACAAATCAGCACTCTTGCTTCTTCATCTCTATTTAAATTATCGCCAATCAGCCTGTCAACCTTCGCAAACTCAGGATAACTCAGCCAATCATTCATCATCTGAGCTAGTTTTTCTCCAGATTCTTTACAATCATTTAGAGAAGGTCTGCTGCTCATCTTTTTAGGTTTAATCCGAAAAGAAAATCCTGTACTCACCGATTTCACAGCAGAATTTTTTTTAGTATCTGGGTGCAAAAACGGGTAGATTAAATGCACAAAATTTTGCTGGTGGCGGCGACGGCGGGAATGCGATCCCAAAGGTCGATATTTTTCTCGCCAATGTTCTGCTTCAAAAGCTGCTAATTCCGGGTTGGGAGGTAAGTTTTTGCTTCCCGTAAAGTCCGTAGATGGAAATTGATTGTTTTCCCCAATTTTCAAAGTGCAGCGAAAACCTTGTTCGCAATCTCCATCTAATTTCAGAACAATTAACTTATCCATAACTCACACCCCCATTGATGATATTTGACTACTAGATCAAAAAATTTTCAGTCACGCTGAAATCGCCTAAAGCCAACTTGACGGTAAAATGTTCCCCCGGTTCTCCGCTTAACTCAAATAGCAAATTTTCCGTTTTATTTGCTTTAGCCTGCATCAGAGTTTCACCTTGATCATCTAGCACCATCAACTGCAAATCGTTAGGCAGATTCTTTTGACCATTTGTGGGATAAACCTCTACCGAAATATCGATATCTGGTGCATCAGTTGTCATCAATTCCACAAACAAAGCCACTTGCTCTTTCCCCCGCCCCAAGCTTAGCAATTTGCCTCGCTTAATCGGCCGATTTCCAGTTACTGAAGGACTGCTTTCTAAAGCTTGGAGGCTGCGGAAAGCAAACTGCAATTCTGGTTTCGACTCGAATAGGGTTTGAACTGTGTGCCAACCTGTATCAAAAACATTTTGCAACCAGTCACTGAGATTTACTGGCTTGAGTTCGTCTAAATATTCTAGCAGTTGATCGAGGGATTTTAACTCGCTGACTGCAATTTTTTCTTGTTGGGTTTGCGGCACAAATCCCAGCAATTTAACCTCCTGGAGTGATTCAGTCATTTCTACCGCAATGTAACCAATTCTGTCCGATCGCACTTCTGTCGGAATCGAGACAAAATCTTCACCGGGGGCTACCCAGCGACACTCCAATTTGCCAATATCTTTGACATCCAAATCCGCAACATCCATGAATTTCTGGACTACAGGATTCCAAATACCGCTGGCGGCCAAATCAGTGTCTATTTCCAAACACTGAAAGTAAAAATCCACTGCGTGTACGGCCAAAGCATTCAAATAAACCTGCTTGACTTTTTTCGGGTCTGTTTGTTGCTGGGAGAGCGTTTGAGCGCTGCGCTGTGCTGCTGGGGCGATCGGAATTGTCAAAACCGAATCAACTTCTGTATTATTCATGATGCCTCTCTACTTTTGGGTTTTCCATATCCTATAAGTATTCCGTGAATCGGGGCGTAAATTTCTCCAAAGACCTCCGATAAAAACTGCTCAAATTTGAAACACTTACTCCTAACTCTTCGGATATCTGCTGCCAACTTACATCTTCTAGCACTCTTTTCACAAGCAATAATTGAAAATTGACTTGCGGGTACTTTCTCATCACTTCGCTTTTAAAAGCATCATCCGGGTCTTCTTTAATCATCTCAATCAGAGCTACTTCGATCCGATAGGATTCATGTTCAGCCTGCTGTTGCTGTGGACAAAAAAATGAATCCATGTTTTCGTAGTATAAAGGTTTTAACTGTTTCAACCCTATAACTTTAGGGGTAACTTCTTGAAAACATTTAATCATCAAAAAATTTACCCATTGTCTGACTTCTTTCTCGGGTCTGTAATTGTGAACTTCCTTGCAGATTCGCAACATCAATTCCTGTTTTGCTTCGGCACAAATTTCCTGATGTATTTGGTAGGAAAAGTTTGATTTTTGGGGACATTTAATGATTTTATATTTTTCGATCTTCAGGAGTAATTTGGTAACAGCTTTTCGTCGTTCTACAGTTTTAGGCTGGTGATTTTTAGCAGCTATAGCTAGCTGTTTAAGCCGATCGTCAATTTCACCGTTAGTGGCCATCTCTTGTTCCAAGGGTACTCAGAAAAATTGTCTTCAACCAGCGATTCAGGCTGCGGAGTCCGCTAATTCTCTCATCAAGATTGGCTGATGTGGCCGCTCTGGGAGCGATCGCATCCTCCTGCATAGCCCTCTATCCCTCTATCTGTCTGGATCTGCGATTTTTATGCAAAATCGCTGAATTATTTACAAAAGTTTATATAAATGGTGAATTTTTGCGCGCACCATAGCAGATGTTGGCGGTTTGTGTTGAATGCTATAATCGGGCGGCTCACCAGCGCAGTCAAATATTCGCACCTACATCCCAACTTTTGCCAACTGCTGCCGCCAACTGCGCCGTCAACCGCCCCAAAACCATGCACCACCAATCCCAGCAGCACCGCCAAAAACACGCGACTCAGAAAAAAATTAAAACTGCTATTTTTTACTGTTTGACAGCCATATTTTTTTGTTGGAGCACTGCAAACCTCGCTACAATTGCCCAAAATACAGGCCAGGGCGGGCTGAACGGGCGAGAAATGAGAAATTTGCTCGATCGGGGAAACCTCACCGAAGCCGTCACCAGAATCGAACTCGACTGGGAAGAAGACTATCAAAAATACTTTAAACAAGACTTTGGGGCCCGCGCCAAAACCGCCGCCGAAATATCAAAAACTCTCTCCCGCCTAGCAGTTCAAACCAAGAAAAGACCAGCTTTAATTTACGCCATCCCGCGCACAGACCAACTAGAATTAATCTTAATATTGCCCGATCGCCCGCCAATCCTCCACAGCATCCCGTCCGCCAAAAAACAGAATTTGGTGGCAGTAGTCAAAGAATTTAACAGCGAAATCACCAACCCCAGAAAAATCAACACCACCAGCTATCTAGAATCAGCCCAAAAACTTTATCAATGGATAATTGCACCCTTAGAAACAGATTTGCAAACAGCAAAAATTGAAACCTTGCTGTTCTGCGTCGGCGAAGGTTTGCGCACAGTACCGCTAGCAGCAATGCACGACGGAGAGCAATTTCTGACCCAAAAATATAGCATCTCTCGCATCCCCGCCTTCAAATTCACACAGAGCAATTACGCCGACCTCAAAAATACCCAAGTCCTAGCAATGGGAGCATCAAATTTCTCAGAAACTGCGAACAAAGAACCGTTACCAGCAGTGCCGTTAGAATTGAGTGCGATCGCCCGACAGTGGCCCGGTCAATTTTTTTTGAATGAAGATTTCACCATAGTAAACTTGCAATCCCAGCGACTGCAACAAAGATACGGAATCATCCACCTCGCCACCCATTCAGAATTTCGCCCCGGAACCCCAAACAACTCCTACATTCAATTTTGGGACACCCAACTTACACTCAATCAAATGAGAGATTTAAAATGGCAAAATCCACCCCTTGAACTGTTAGTGTTAAGTTCTTGTAGAACCGCTTTGGGAAACCCAGAAGCAGAACTCGGATTTGCAGGTTTAGCACTGCAATCGGGAGCAAAATCAGCCCTCGCCAGCCTGTGGTACGTCAGCGATGCGGGGACTTTAGCGCTGATGACAGAATTTTACCAGCAGTTAAAAAGCAGCACGCCCAAAGATGCTCCAATCATCAAAGCTGAAGCGATGCGACGATCGCAAATTGCTGCTATCGAAGGCAAACTGACGATCGAAAATCGTCAACTGCGAAGTTCCAGGGGCGAAACTCCCTTGCCTCCGTCCATCCCCAAACTCGACAGCAAAAATTTATCCCACCCGTACTATTGGGCAGCATTCAGCATAATCGGCAGTCCTTGGTGAATTCTGACTAAAAATGGCTAAAGCCATAACGTTAAAATAACGTTATAACTCGTCTAATACAACCATTCTCCGATCGCATATGACCGAAGCCGCCACTATCAACACTCAACTCATCGATACCCTCACCCAAATTATCCTCGCTCTTACCGAGGAAGAGCGCCACATCCTCATCCATAAACTTCTAACTCCAAATCAAACTTCAGACACTACAAAGGCTGATCGAGAAACTCTGAAGCACGAAATCGCTATCGGGGCCGGGCAGCTTCAGACAGGACAATATACAGAGTACGATGACTCTTGTCTGCCGAATCTTCTGCTCACTATAAAACAACGCGGGCAACAACGCCTAAAACAGGAGTAAGTACCTGTGAATCGTTATCGCCTTTCCCAGCAAGCCGAAAAAGATTTAGAAGATATATGGATTTATTTGGGACAGCAGGACGAAATTGGCGCCGATCGCCAAGTGGCGCGACTACTAGATCGCTTTCCCATGCTTGCCCAATTTCCGAATATGGGGCGACAGCGAAATGAACTCCTCACAGGATTGAGAAGTTTTCCTGTCAAACCTTACATCATTTTCTACATAATTCTCCTAGAAAGAGTCGAGATTGTCAGAGTGCTGCACCAATCACGGGATATAGAAGGACAATTTTAGCTATCGAGCAAAATGCCGACTTCTCGATCGCCTATCTATCTTTCTGAACGTAACTCTTGACCGATCGAGGTGATACGCTGTAGAACATAAAGTAATTCAATATCTATAGCTGTCGCAGGGCGAACCACCACCAACCTGCGATCGATCAAGCGGGAGCCTTCAAGGGGAAACAACAATGAAAAAATTAGAATTTTTGCTACAGAAAGAGGGCGATCGCGCCTGGTTGCCCCTAGAAACCCCCGACGTGGAAATTCTAGAAGGCAAATATCGCGTCGTTGCTCGCATTCAGCACCCCAACACCGACATCGAAATTCGGATCACCCATACATCCTTCGACGAAGCGGCACCCCAGCGGAAAGTCCAAAGTCGATCGGCTCGCACCAATCCCGAAGGATTAGTCGTGATCATTCCCTACACACGTCTCAAACCAGGAATGTGGGAACTCTCTTGCTTGCCAGATCCCAAATCGACACCAGCAAAACCTTGGCAGTACAGCGTGCAATTGGAAGTATTGCCCGCAGAATCGGAAACCTCCGAACTATTGGGCCCGATCGACCAAACCGAACCCACAACCTCCGCTTCAGCCAGCGAAAACCCAGTTTCTGCCGATCGTCCCGTTCCACAAATTGAAGTACCAGTCGATCGAACAGCAGCCCAACTCCCAGCCTTAACAACACCGCAGCAGCCCAACATCTACAAATTTCCGAGTACCCCACCCCCTGCGACTCAACCGCCCATCAAACTCGAACTCGTGCTCGATCGAGAAACCTTCGTGACTCAGCCCGGTAGCCCCTTAATAATTTCCGGCAAAATCGACATTCCCCAGCCCATCCCAAAAACCCGAAAAACAGCAACCCTCATCCCCGAATCCCAAGCCCCAGATATCCAAAAACTGATCGGTTCATCACAACTGCAAATCTACCTGCGCGATCCCCAAACCTCAAAAATTCTCGCCCAAATCGAGCAGCCGATGCCAGAACAAGCTCCCCCCTGCATCTTTGCCTGCGTTACCTACATCTCAACCGAGTGCAAAAGCCGTCTAATTTTAGGAGAAGCAATACTTAGCAGCGGCGGTGTCACCCTAGCCACCAAATTATTCACAATTACCGCCCGTTTAGAGCATCTTCTAGATGAAATAAAAGACAATTTCATTGAAGAAAAGCATCAATCAGAACCCTACCCAGCCGGCTCAAAACAGCCTCGGAGCGCCACAAATCTATCCTTTCTCAAGCTAGTAGAAAAATCCTTAGAGCCTCCATCCCCCGCCGAAGTCTCAACAAACGATCCCTTACCCCCTCAACTGAATTCCCGCCAAACCGCAATTGCAGGCGGTTTAGAATTACCCGCATTTGGTAACAAACTGCCTGACAGCAGCCGATCGCAACTGCTGTCAAGCATCCCCAATTCCGATCAAACTACCGCAGGGGCGATCGACCAACAAGCCAAACCCTTAGACCTCCCAACTGCCCCTCAAATTGCGGAAATTGGAGCGATCGACCAAAAACCCGAAAACATCCCTGAACCAGAAAAGCCAGCCCCAGAAACCCCGCCAACAGCCTCAAAACAGGCATTTAAAACCCTAAACGTCGAGAATAGATTTTGGTCGCGGCTCAGTTCCTTAGCCAGCAACATCGAATCCCCCGATTGGCTCAAAGCAACCACTCTTGCGCCCACTCCAGAAGTCGCCGACGGTAGCAGCGAAGCAATTACCGTTGTCGAAGATAGCAGCCCAACCCAGCAGCCACCCAAAAGCATCGACACAATTTCCCAACTCAAATCGAGTAGCCCAGAAGCCCGAGAATTTGTCGTTTTTGACGAACCGCCCGCGCCGAAAAAAGTTGCTCAAAAAACCACAACTGTCCAAGCAGAAGCAACTCCCCCAACTCCCTACGTTTTGTCAGAAGACGAGTTAGTACCGATGCCCATTCTGGAATTGCCACGCGCCGAAATCCTCGCGGGAACCTCCGTAAAAGTACAAGTGCAACTGCCAGAATTAATGCCGAGGATTTATGTAAAAGTTTGGGTGTTCGATCGGCAAAGCTACCTAATTCTCGACGGCCCGCGCTGGATCACCGAATTTAAAGCTAACGGATTGGGAAATATGCGAGCAAATATCGAATTAGAGATTCCCTACGGCTGCATGGAAGTCGAATTTGAGGCGATCGCCGTTGAAATGCAAACTCAGCGGGAAAGCCACAAAATCAGCGTTCACCGCCAAGTTTTACCCCCAGCCAGCCCAACTTTGCCTCTAGAAGGTTAAATTGTCGATCGCTCGATCAATGAATAATATTCAGATCAACAACCATAATAAGATTGGTTCGATCGTTCGGACTTTAGTCCTTCTTCCCCTCGGACTAAAGTCCGAACTATCAAACTAATTGGATTATCGGTAATCTACCGGACATAATATAAGGACTAAAGTCCTCACTACAAACTTAATGATTGTGGTATTTTTTCAGGTCGATCGTGGGATGGGCGTCCCGCCCGTCCATAAAGAACGGGCGGGACGCCCATCCCACAAGAATCATCAAATTGTAAGTTATTTAATTCTCATTCCTTAGTTCCCCGCCAACTGCCGAAACTTCTTCTTAAACTTATTCTTGTACACGTAGATCGATCGCTGCCAATCCTCAATTTGGAGCGACAAATCAGCCGCCAAACCCGTGCGGTTCCAAACATCCTCCTGACACTTGCGGCGACAGAAATTCATCGGTTCCGAGTAAACTTTAGAAGTAGATAAAGTCGGCTTCGGGCCGCACCAATGAATCACAGTCGCCTCAGTTCGATCGCCCGCAGGCCCGCTTGACTCCACCGGAAACCGCTTTTTCAGCAAATCCTGGTCAAAATCCGGCACCAACAACTGCATATCCACATTCTGCACCCGCAGCCGATTTTCTTGCGCCGCCCGGAAAATCATAAAGTTCAAAAACCCCATTTCTCCATATTTAAATATCCCCGGATTTGCCGCCGTAAAATCTAAAATTTCTATATATTCTTCCAAGCTAAAAACACCACGTTTAGCAAAAAAAGTACCGGTACAGAAATAGTTTGATCGCGATTCCGACCACCGAAACTTCGGAAAATGCCGCTCAACGCCCGGAATATCAAAGAAAAATTCCGAAACATCCGCATCCGAGTAATCGTAACAAGGCTTGTCTACAATAAAATCAAATTCTTGAAAATTAGCCAACTTCAGAACATCACCCCAGACAATCGTATCCGCATCCAAAACCATAAAATTTGACCAAGGACTTTCCCAGAAAGCAATCATTTTAGTTTTGCCCCAACCAAAACTTCTTTTCCTGAGAACCTCTTGGGAAACCGTTGTGCGATCGATCACTCGCACCCCATAAGACTTTTCCAAATCACTCACCGAAAACGTACCATCAATCAACAGACAAATCGGCACATCTCCCAGGAAATATCGAATGCTAGCACAGCAACCCTTAGCAAACAGATAATCCTGATCGCAGCAGGCAATAATAATACCAAAATCTTCCATAACTCCTCATTCTTTTACTAACTTACCAACCCACAGCGTTGCAGTTTTCTGTTCTGACAGCACTATTTTTGAATTTTGCATTTTCGCCAGCTTAGCACTAAATTTCTGCGATCGCCCTCCGCCAAAAATAGCCCTCAAACTGCTATAAAATTTGGGTAGAGTTGGTATCTCAAGTAACACAGCATTCCCGGCGCGATTGGATATTAAGGAACACCAGTTGCAGCCGCACTCAGAAAACCCAAAAATTGTGTTAAAGTAGCGGGGAATTAAACCGGGCGACAGCTAGTCTCAAAAAGGACGATCGCCCGCGCAAGTCCCGACTCCTGGGATCGTCAGAAAAGCCAAATTGGTCAAGCCTGAAATTTGGCTTTTCTAGGGTACATCTACAAATATAAAGGCTCGATGGCTTTCCGCTGGCCCGAAAATAGCCCCGCCAAAGGTCGCGAGGTTTAAAGTTAGGTTAAAAAGCTTGACATATTTGGATCGAAAGCTGTATAAGGGAGGCGACAAGCAGCCCGTATCCTACCTGTAACAGTTGACAGTTGACAGTTGACTTCGGAGTGCGAAGTTTTTAGGGAGGGGATTTAAGCCCCGGCCTAAAAACAATCCACCTAAAGGTGGGGGCTTAAATCCCCTGTGATGCAGGTGAGTTTGAGGTAGATTGTGGTCGAACCCGCACCACCAGCGATCGATCGCAGCCACAGCAACTAAAGCAAGTCTGGCGATCGAGAGATGAGATTAGCCGGTGATGGTATAATCAACCGTAATGTCATGTGGGCTTGACCTGAATTGATGTCTGGGCTGTAGAAGGGCCAGTCCCCTACGGTTCAAGCAGGAACCAGACACGCCTACTGTGAATCAACAGTTATGGATAGGTTCTATTTTGACAGTTATTATTGTCAACAGGCAAGTAACCACAAAAATGAACAGTTGGGAATTGTCGATCGAGTTGAATTAGAGTGTGAAGGTGTGAGGAAAATGAACAGAACTTTTTGGAATTTATTGTTAGTATCCCCTGCTATTCTGGGGCTATCAGTCGTCAGTACCGCAGCGCGAGCAGCCGAATCTCCAGCAACCGCTGAAGCCAACCAGCTAGCCTCCGCCAAGCAATCCGAATCAAAAATTGCAGCATCAGTTGCAGAATTAGTTGCAGAACCAGTTGCAGAACCAATTGCAGCAGCCCCTGCTGCCCCAGAAAAGCTGGCTTTAAACAGCATCGCTCCGGCGGCCCAAACCCCGATCGCCAACTCCCCAGACGCTGAAAAACAGCCGGAAAAACTGGCAAAAATTGAACCAGAAACCAGCGCAACAGCACTGCAAACAGCAGATAGCGACATCAAGTCAGTAGCCCCGATCGCAATCGCCCCCGCCACCAAAGCAGCAGCGACTGAACCTCTGGCTGCTGCGAACACAACCGAACCGTCGCCCCAAGCATCAGACTTGGCAGTGCAAAGCAGCCAGACACAAACCGCTGCGAAAATTCAAGTACCAGCAGTCGCCAGCACTCCAGCTACTAAAGTAGAAATTGCTCAGACAGTACCCGGAGGAATGGGCGGCCCGATCGTCCCAGCAACGCCCCAAGCCCTACCGGCACAACAGTCAGGAACCATGTCCCAGGTGACATCGGTCTCTCAGCTATCCGACGTAAGGCCTACAGACTGGGCATTCCAAGCCCTGCAATCCCTAGTCGAACGCTACGGTTGTATCGCAGGCTATCCCGACGGCACCTACCGCGGCAACCGCGCCCTGACTCGCTACGAATTTGCAGCCGGCGTTAACGCCTGCTTAGACCAAGTAACCAGACTAATTAGCTCCTCAACAGGTACCTTCGTCACCAAAGACGACTTAGCCATCCTGCAACGCCTGCAAGAAGAATTTGCAGCCGAACTCGCTACCCTGCGCGGACGAGTAGACGGCCTAGAAGCTCGCACCGCAGAACTCGAAGCTAACCAATTCTCCACCACAACCAAGTTGAGAGGAGAAGTAGTCTTTATGGCTAGCGACACCTTCGGAGATGGTGTAAAGCTTCACGACGACAAAACATCTACCACCTTCGGCTACCGAGTGCGCTTGAACTTCGACACCAGCTTTAGCGGTCGAGACTTGCTCAGAACTCGCTTGCAAGCTGTAAACATACCCAACTACGGTGGGTCTGGGGCTACTGGCACGAACATGGCCCGTCTCAGCATTGACGGTTCCAGTGAAAACGCATTCACCCTCGATAAAGTTTTTTATCGCTTCCCCGCAGGCAACGCGACAGTCTGGATCGGAGCTAAAGGATTGAATTTGGATGATATTGCTCCTGTAACGAATCCTTTGGCAGATTCTGCTAACTCTGCTATCTCCAGGTTTGGACGTTACAATCCAGCCATCTTCCGCGGTTCCGAAGGCGCGGGTGCTGCTTTGAATTACAACTTGGGCCCAGTGAGAGCCACAGTAGGCTATCTTGCCTCCGACGGCGACGCTCCCAACCCAGCCAGTGGCCGGGGCGTTTTCAACGGTTCTTTCAGCGCTTTGGGTCAGCTCAACTTCTCTCTCGGCAAAGCATTGGATCTCGGCGTCAGCTACGTCCGGAAATACAATCGGGCAGGCGATGTTGGCATCATGGGCAGTACGGGTAGTTCCTTGGCTAACCGGCCCTTCGGTCAATCAGCCACCGCAGCAGATAACTTTGGTGTACAAGTTAACTTCAAACCCAGCAGCCGCTTTCAGATTGGCGGTTGGTACGGTTACACCAAGGCTGAACAACTGCGGAGATCCAATAATGAGGCTACCATCCAAAATGGTGCTATCACTTTGGCCCTGGCAGATTTTGGGCGGCAAGGCAACCTCCTCGGTTTTGTCGCCGGCATCCCTCCAAAAGTTACTGAAAGCGATGTCGCCAGAGACCGCGACACCTCTTATCACTTGGAGGGTTTCTATCGCTTCCAAGTTAATGACTTTATTACGGTGACACCGGGCGTTTACGTGATTCTGAATCCCGAACACAACAAAAATAATGACGATATCTGGGTAGGAGTCCTGCGGACAACCTTTAGTTTCTAAGGTTTCCAGACACCTATCCAGTTAGGGCTAAAAGTGGCAGGCGACTGCCACTTTTAGTTTTTGGTTATGGGTCAAGACGCTTGGGATAAGGGATAAGAAGACCGGGCGGTTGAAACCGCGTCTATACAAACAAAACCTGCCTCCGCAGGTTGAAGAGTGAGCGGTTAACATCACATTTATGGAGACAAAATCCACTCCAAGCG
>Ga0209591_10005043_pt1 | contig 14831 bp, 15 predicted proteins | sample MAT01_FD_187207 | JGI IMG/M metagenome (GOLD analysis project Ga0209591, IMG submission 187207) | Freshwater microbial communities from Lake Fryxell liftoff mats and glacier meltwater in Antarctica - MAT-01 (SPAdes) (version 2) | ecosystem: Environmental > Aquatic > Freshwater > Ice > Liftoff... | reverse complement strand
TCGCAGACTTCACTCCACGTTGGGCTACGTCAGCCCGATGAGCTTCGAGGAAACCTGGCACGCGGGCCAGTCAAAACAAGCCGCGTAATCGAGTGGCTATGGACTACGTCGATCAGGGGCAAGGTCACACCTTCTGGCCGGCGCGTGGGCCGAAGGCGATACGGTAGGTACACGCGGCGGCCTGCAACGGCCTGAGCGTGCGGGCCTCGTCCGAATCGCCGTCGCTGTCAGCCACATAGGTCTGGCCCTGCTCTTCGACAAGCACCCCCCCGACGGGTGAGCAGCTTGCATCAATCGGGTGATGACTTTGTGCAACACCGTCTGCAGCGCCTCGTCGGTCGGTGCGGGCACCTCGACGAAGACAGGCTCGCCGTCGGTGTCACACCGGTATACGCCGTCCAGCACCAGACAGTGAAGGTGGATGTTCAAGTTGGCCGCTGAACCCTTCATCCACGAGCTCGGCTGGATCAGCGTGACCGCGCCGCTGTCGGCCTGCTCGGCCTTCAGCCCGGCCTGATCCAGCAGGAAGCGCGTGATCACGCGGTGCACCACCTGCAGCACCGGCGTCACCAGCTTGGGCTGCGCGGCTAGTAACAGGCGCAGCGGGATGGGCAACGAGAGGACCCACTGGCGCACCGGCACGCGCGGAATGACGTGGTCCACCAGGTGCGCCGCTGTCCGCCGGGCCCCGCACGACGGGCAAAAGCCGCGCCGCTTGCAGCTGAACGCCACCAGCTTGTCGTGGCCGCAGTCACCGCAACGCAGCCGCAGGAAGCCGTGGGCCAGGATGCCGCACTCCAGGAAGGCGTCGAACTCGTCCTTCACAAACTGCGGCAGATCGGCGCCAACCGCGGACTCAGCCTGGTCGAAGAAGGTGGCGGCGTGCTGCTGCACCAGGCGGTACAGCACGGTCTGCTCCGGGCGGTGACGTTCGTAGTGCACCGGGGCGCCATCCGGCGCCCTGATCGAAGGATTGGGCTGCCGGCCGATGGCCTGCCCACGACGCTCCCGAAGTTGTGACCTCGCACGGTCTCAAGCCGCGCGCTGCGCCTCAATCGCCCGGTGTGCCGCTTACCTGTTGGTGCCCACTGCTGCGGGGACACCTTCGGGGGGGCCATGGTGAATATGCGACCGGCCGCTACAGGGCGGCACAGCTCGTAGGCGAAATTCGGCCCCGCCGACAGCGTGCCGCGCCAGCGGTGCATGGCCTGCAGCCAGCGCAGCGGCTTGGACAAGAAGGCCAGCGGCGACATCACCACCAGCGGGAAACCCACGTACAGCGGCGCGAGCCAGGCGCCGATCAGGCCCATGTCGTGGTGTAGCGGCAGCCAGCTGACAAACACGTCACTCGGCGTGGCGTCGATCGCACCCGCCATGGCGCGTATGTTGGCCAGAAGATTGGCGTGTGTCAGCGCCACGCCCTTTGGGTTGCCGGTGCTGCCCGAGGTGTACTGGATGAAGGCGATGTCGTCGCCGCGCACGGTCACTTGCGTGGGCGTGCCGCCGCCCGAGGCCAGTTGCTGCGGCGTGACCACGTGGCGCAAGCCTGGCACACGCGCCTGCAGCAGGCGTGCCACCACCATCGCCTCGGCCATGGTGATGAGGGTGACGGCGCCGGCGTCGGAAACGATGCCGGTGTGGCGCAGCACATGGTCTTCGGGCTGCGAGTCGCGTGCCGGCGGATCGATCGGCACCGGAATGGCGCCTGCCATCAGGATGCCGAAGCAAGTGCTGAAGTAGTCGGCCGAGGTCGGCAACATGATCGCCACGCTCTGCCGCGGCACGACGCCCATGCGCTAAAGGCCAGCGGCGACCGCCGCAGACGCGGTGGCGAGCTGGCCGAAGATGATCGTTTGCTCGCTGTCGTCCTGCAGGACCACGACCTGCGTTTGCTCCGGATGGGCTCGCACGTGCCAGGCCAGCACCTCGAGCAAGGTAGTGGCGGCCTGCGGTGTTTCAGGCTGAGCAGAGTCGACCTCGCTGAGGGCGTCGAGCCTCGCGTGTTCCACATTCAGCGGAGTGCGCGCAGGCAGCGTCTTCGCGGCACCGGCAGCGGATGGGTCATGTGCAGCGGCGCCCCGCATGCACAGCATGCAGCAACTCGCCCACGGTTTCCGCGCCTTGCAGCGTGTCCGCCGGCAGGTCGATGCCGAAGGCGCGTTCTGTGCGCAGCAGCAGTTCCATGCGCCCCAGGCTGTCGAAATCGAGATCCTGGTCGAGCACGCTGTCCATCGTGACGGGCGGCAGGGAGGGGTCGCCCGCGTGCAAATCTCGCAAGGTCGCCCCGACGTTGGCGATCAGGGTCGCAGCCGTGTTGGCTAGCTGCTCCTCTGCGGGCGGCCGGGTTGCCGTCAAGGTGTCTGCCGTGAAGTTTCCAGCCGTCCGGAGAGGGGTGCAGTTGCAACGCAAACCACTCCGGTCCCCTGGTTGCCAAAGGTGACGTGAACAGCAATCAGTGGCGCTCGTCGCCCTTCGTTCCTTCGGCAGACACACGAAGAACTGCACGATAAAGGCATGCTGCGTTGGCCATTGAATCGTTCGCTTGATCGGCATCAAGGTTGATGCCGATCAAACCAAGGCCCGCTCGTTCGTGGAACCGTCGCTTTGCAGTGCGATGTGTGCCATCGTTCCCGGTACCGATTCTCGCGTCGAATCTTTCGTATGGCCTCGACGAAGCAGATCAACCCCAAGGCATGCCATCCACATCACCGCAAAAGGCGACCATGAAAAGCGCGCTGGTTCCGATCGACGGCTCGCCTGTCGCACTGCGTGCCCTCGCGTTCGCGTTGCGCGCGATGCGCAATCCGCTTGACGCGCAGGTGCACGTCCTCAATGTCCAGGCGCCCTTGTTGCAGCCGTGGCCCGGAAAACTGGTCTCGCCGGACATGATCAGTGCTGAATTGCGCAGTGACGGGGAAAAACTCCTCGTGCAGGCCGAGATCATGGCGCTGGCCGCCGGTGTCGCCTGCGTTGCGCAGGTGCGCGTCGGGTCGGCGGCAGCCGAAATCACTGCCTACGCGGTCGAGCATGACTGCGACGTCATCGTCATGGGCACGCGCGGCATGGGCGTTGTCGGCAGCCTGGTGATGGGGTCGGTGGCGCAGAAGGTCGTGCACCTGTCGCCGGTGCCTGTGACGCTGGTCAAGTGACCGGCCTGCGAGGTGCGCGCACCGCCCGTCCATTCTTCGGATCGGCAGCGTGAGCAGTCTCTGGCTCATCTGGGCCCAACTCGCGGTGTGCGCCGGCGCAATCGCCGTCGCCGGCACCCTGCTGTCTCGTTATGCCGATGTGATCGCCGACAAGACCGGCTGGTCGGGCGCCTGGGTCGGGTTGGTGCTGCTGGCCACGGTGACGTCGCTGCCAGAACTGGCGACGGGCATCAGCTCGGTGACGCTGGCCGACGCGCCGGACGTCGCCGTGGGCAACGTGCTGGGGGCCTGTGTGCTCAACCTGACGTACGTGGCGGTGCTGGACGTCATGAAGCGCGACGAGCCGCTGTTCCAGCGCGCTGGCCTGGGCCACATCGGTCTCGCAGGCTTCGGCATCATCATGCTGGCCGTTATCGGCCTGGGGCTGGCGCTGTCGCAGTTTCCGCTGGCGCGGTCGCTTGGGCATGTCGGGCTGTATGCGCCGGCGCTGCTGGTCCTGTACCTGCTGGCGGTACGCATCACCTTCCGCTACGAGCGTTCACAAGTGGCCGCAGGCGCCGAGCAGGCGGCGAGCCGCTACCCCGACATATCGCTGCACCAGGCCGCGTGGCGCTTCTGCCTGGCTGCTGGCGTGGTGGTCGCGGCGGGCGTCTGGCTGCCCTTCATCGCGACGGATCTGGCCCGCGCGATGCAGTGGACCGAGAGCTTCGTCGGCACGCTGTTGGTGGCCATGGTGACCTCGTTGCCGGAACTGGTGGTGACGCTGTCGGCGCTGCGCCTGGGCGCTGTCGACATGGCGATCGCCAACCTGCTGGGCAGCAATTTGTTCAACGTGCTGATCCTGGCGATCGACGACGTCTTCTATGTTCGCGGCCCGATCCTGGCAGCGGTTTCTCCGGTGCATGCGGTGTCCGCGATGTCGGCGATCCTGATGAGTGGCGTGGTGATCATTGCGCTGCTGACGAAGCCGGCCGGTCGTGTCATGCGCCTGGCCAGCTGGGCCAGCGTGGCGCTGGGAGCTGTGTATGTGCTCAATGCGTATGTCTTGTTCAGTCACGGCTAGCGGGGCGCGCGCCGGCCACCGTCCGCAGCCACCATCGAATGTCGTCCAGGAGAGTAGCCATGAGTCAAGCCTCCAGAGGCAAGCCGCAAAGCCACTTGCGCATTGACCATGACCTCTTCTGACAAGCCCTTGAAGACCCCGCCGGTGGAGGCGCCGAGAGACCCGAAAGCGCCGGCCTGGCATGCCCTGACGATCGACGAGGCCTGCGCGCGGCAGGGCGTCGATGTCCGTCTGGGTTTGTCCGCGGGCGAGGCCGAAGGGCGCCTCGCCCGCAACGGCCCCAACCGATTGGCGGAGAAACCTCCGCGCCCGGCCTGGCTGCGTTTGTCCGACCAGTTCAAGAGCACCTTGATCCTGATCCTCATCGCCGCTGCGGCGCTGGCCTACGTCGTCGGCGACTTGAAGGACGCGGTGGTCATTCTGGTCGTGGTGGTGCTCAACGCCTTGCTCGGCTTCTATCAGGAGAACCGGGCCGAGCAGAGCCTGGCGGCGCTGAAGAAGATGCTGGCCACCCAGGCCCGCGTGCGGCGTGACGGCCATCCTGCCGAGATGGATGCCGAGGCGCTGGTGCCCGGCGACATCGTGCTGCTCGAAGCCGGCGACAAGGTGCCGGCCGACGGCCGCCTGGTCGAGGCACACAACCTCGAGATCGACGAATCGGCGCTCACCGGCGAGTCGCACACCGTGGGCAAGCACGTGGAGAAGCTGGCCGACGCCGCAGCCCCGCTGGCCGAGCGCACGAACATGGCGTTCATGAACACCGTGGTGACGCGTGGCCGCGCCGAACTGCTGATAGCAGCCACCGGCGACGCCACCGAAATGGGCCGCATCGCCCACCTGATGCAGCAGGCGCCGCAGGAGCCGACGCCGCTGCAGCGCCAGCTCGACCGCCTGGGCAAGCGCCTGGCGCTGATCGCCGGCATCGTGGTCGCGTTGATCTTCGCCCTCGCCCTGGTCCAAGAGCAGACGCTGGCAATCGCAGCCTTGACCGCCATCACGCTGGCCGTGGCCGCGATTCCCGAAGGTCTGCCGGCCGTGGTGACGGTGACGCTGGCGCTCGGCATGCGGCGCATGGCCGGCAAGCAGGCCATCGTCAAGCGCCTGGCGGCGGTCGAGACGCTGGGCTGCACCACGGTGATCTGCTCGGACAAGACCGGCACCTTGACGCTGAACCAGATGACGGCGCGCAGTTTCCTGTTCGCAGGCCGACGCCACCAGGTCAGCGGTGAGGGCTATTCGAGCGATGGAGCGATCGCGCTCGAGGACGAGGTTGATGGCGCCCGTGCACCCGCTGTCGCCGCCAACGTCGCCAACGCCGCTGACCTGCGCGACCTGCTGCTGCCGGCTGCACTGTGCAATGACAGCCGCATCCACGATGGCCAGCTCGTCGGCGACCCGACCGAGGGCGCGCTGGCCGCGCTGGCGGCCAAGGGTGGCGTGGATGCGCTGGCCGCCGCCGAAGGCTTGCCGCGCATCGCGGAGATCCCGTTCGACTCGGCGAACAAGTTCATGGCGACCTTCCACCGTGACGGCGAGCGGGTGCGCATGTTCGTCAAAGGCGCGCCGGACCTGCTGCTCGCCCGCTGCACAGCAGTGTCGGCCGACGGTGGCGCGCAGGCGATGGACGACGCCGGGCGCGCCGCGCTGGTGCATCAGATCGAGGCCATGGCCGCGCGCGGCCTGCGCGTGCTGGCCGTCGCGTCGCGCACGCTGGCGGCGCCCGACTTCGACCCCGCCGGTGACCTGATGGGCCACGTCGCCGACCTGACGCTGCAAGGTCTGGTCGGCATCATGGACCCGCCGCGCCCGGAGGCGCGTGACGCCATCGCGCTGTGCCGCAAGGCCGGCATCCAGGTCAAGATGATCACCGGCGACCACCGCGTGACGGCCGCGGCCATCGCCCGCGAACTGGGTCTGGTGGGCGAGGCGCTCGAAGGCCGCGAACTGGACCACATGGACGATGCCGAACTGGCGCGGCGCATCGAGCAGGTGGTGGTGTTCGCACGCGTGGCGCCCGAGCACAAGGTGCGCATCGTGCAACTGCTCAAGAGCCTGGGCCACGTGGTCGCGATGACGGGGGACGGCGTGAACGACGCACCGGCACTGAAGAGCGCCGACATCGGTGTGGCGATGGGCATCACCGGCACCGCCGTCAGCAAGGAGGCCGGCAGCATGGTGCTGACCGACGACAACTTCGCCACCATCGTGCGCGCCGTGAAGGAGGGGCGCACGATCTACGACAACATCGTCAAGTTCGTGCGTTTCCAGCTCGCCACCAACATGGGCGCGCTGGGGACGGTGCTGTCGGCCTCGCTGCTGGGCTGGCCGGTGCCGTTCAGTCCGATCCAGATCCTGTGGGTCAACATGATCATGGACGGGCCGCCGGCCATGGCGCTGGGCCTGGAGCCCGCGCGCGACCGGCTCATGACCGATCCGCCGCGCAGCGCTGACGCCGACATCATGCCGTGGCGGCGCATCGGCAAGCTGGCGGCCTTCGGGCTCACGATGACCGCCGGCACCCTGGGCGTATACGGGTTCGCAATGCAGTCGGGCGAGGCCGCCCGGGCGCCGACACTGGCCTTTACGACCTTCGTGCTGTTCCAGTTCTTCAACGTCTTCAACGCCCGCGCCGAGACCGGCTCGGCCTTCGACCGCCACTTCTTCGCCAACCGCATGCTGTGGCTGGCGCTGGTGGCCGTGCTCACGTTGCAGGTGATCGTGGTGCACTGGCCACCGGCTCAGGCGATCTTCGACACGACCGATCTGAGCGCGGCCGACTGGCTACTGGCCACGGCCGTGGCTTCGACGGTGCTGCTGCTGGAAGAAGCGCGCAAGCTGGCCGCGCGCCTCGTGGTCGGGGTACGGCGATGAAGCCCACCCGCAGCGGTCACGACCGGATAGCGAAGAGCAAAAAGCCCCGGCGTTGCGCGACCCTGCCCCCGATGATGCGCGCCCACGAACTGGCCGCAAAGTTCGCTCGCGTCATCTGGGCTTTTGACCGACGCGGCTGCGTGAAATGGAATCGTCAGCGGCGAAGCGCCGCTTCGAGTTGCGCCTTGTTCATCGTCGAGCGACCTTTGATGCCGTGTGATTTGGCCTCGTTGTAGAGTTGCTCGTAGGTCCTGCCGCCTTCGCCCTGGTGCGATCGCAGGCCGCCGCGCCGGCTGGCAGCCATGTCGTCGATCGAGCTGCGGCTGGCTTCCTGAGTCTCGCCGTGTTGGGCTCGCTCCTTGTTCACGACCCTCGCGGCGATCTCTTCGGCGAGGTCTTCGCCCTTGCCGCGCTTGAGCAGGCTTTCCTTCACATGCTCGTACTGGCGTTCGCGCTTGGGGCTCCATGACTTTCTGGGCATCGCAGGCTCCTTGTCGGGTCGTGAGATTGGCGGGGGTGCGACAGGCTCGGTCCAGGATTTGACCGGTGCTGCCGGGTAGCAACTGCCGGGGGAGATGGGGCCGGCGGCTCGCGCACCGGAGCCGGTTCCTTGAATGGACTGGGATCGTCGATTTGGGGCGGAACTACGTCCGGGCCGGGCGGCGGTGGCGGTGGCGGTGGCGCTGGCGGTGGCGGTGGCCACCCCGGCACAGGCGCTTGGGGCAGCGACATCGATTCGTGCGCGCGCATCGGCAGCGTCGCGAATGCCGCGCTCCTCGTCGGCATGGCAACGAATTTCGTCGGGCTGCAGTCCACGGGAAGGTGGATGTGCTTGTACATAATGGTTCTCCTGCGAAGGGCAGTGCGATGCGAACAGTGTGTTCATCCGGAACCGCAGAAGCTTGATCTCGGTCAACGTGGCGCGTGAGTGCAAACGATTTGATCTGGCGCACGAAACCAATGCCTTTGCGCTTGCGAAAGGCGCCGAAGCCGAGGGCGCCATCACTATCCAGAACGGCCCGGGCCTGGGAAGCGCAAGACCATGCAGCCCGCCGGAACGGCCTCAGCGAGGACGGTTACTGCAGTGTCGGCACGGGTGCGAGACATTGCTCAACGAATGTCGACAGTGCGCGCAGATCCGGAATCTGGACGTCTCGGCGCCCCTTTTCCGGAAACGAGATGACGTTTTCGCGCGCGAGCTTCGACAGGGCCCGGCTCACCGACTCTAAGGTCATACCCAGATAGTTGCCGATCTCCGCGCGCGTCATGCGCAGCGTGATCTGGTCGGTGCGCAGGCCGCGCTTGGCGAGCGACTCGGCCCAGTAGCGCAGGAAGTCAGCAACGCGCGCATCGGCAGGCAAGGTGCAGACGGACATCAGCGAGTCCCTGTCGCGGCCGATCTCGCGGCTCATCGCCTCGTGCAGCACCGTCAGCAGAGCGGGATGCTTCGAGCACGCGGCCAGCAATGCGTCGTAGCGGATCGTCCAGACCTCGCCAGTGTCCATGGCGATCGAGTCGCAGCAATACCGAGCGTCGGCGATGCCGTCGAATCCCAGCCAGTCGCCGCGAAACTTCAGACCCACCACCTGCTCGCGGCCATCGGCAGACAGGCTGACGATTTTGATGAAGCCCGAATTCAGGACGTACAGACTGCCGAAGCGCTCGCCGGCCCGGCAAATCACATCGCCCGTTCGCACCACGCGTCGCTCCGGTTCGAGCGCGTCGTTCAGGAGCTTCAGCGTCGTGAGCATGAGCTGGCTGGCGACGTTGTCCGCGGTATCAGCTTTCGCTGGCTCGGCGAAATGATCGTAGGCGAGAGGGCGGGCATGGATCGGCGTGGCGGTCGAGGGGCTGGGGTAAAGCATCTTTAACTCCTGGTTGCACTGGGCGTGTTGACGCGATCGCCGTTGCGCCTTCGACGAAAGCATGCGCGTCGGTCGTTGGATCGTCTGTTCGTTATCGCCCATGCAGGCGCGTGCTGAACATGCTGAACTCGTGATGAGTGTGTTGCAGCGAATAGAGGCGAGTCTTCAGATCGGCGAGACTTGTGTTCATCGAAAGGCCCGCCCGGGTGCCACGGTCAGCGAGGTGGTCAGGTTGATGATGGTTGAGAAGATCATCCGGCGTCGCCACAGCTGCTTGTCCTTGCATCGCAGCAGCGCTGCGGCCTGGCGCACTGTTAGCTCACGGCAAAGCGCCAGCGCCAAGGCTTCGAAGGCGATCGTGAAGCCAGAACCGGGCCTTGCCCACGGCGCGGCAAGCTGAGTGGTCTTGCTGCAGCCGCCACAGGCCACGCGCGGCACGTCGGCATGCAGCCAGACCACGAACTGGAAGAAGTCCAGATGCGACCGGGCTCGACCGCGACCAGCTGTTCTGAGTGCTGGGTTCCACACGAAACGAAGGGGTGCCGCTGCACGCCATCAGCTCCGCGGCCGTCCACGACCTGGGCTGGCTGCTGCACGCCGTGGCCCGTTTGGGAATAGGGCCGAATTTTTTTCTCTGCTGCAAACGGTGCTGTCAGCAGCGACAGAACTGCAGGGTCTGCAAGACACACGGGGCCACACTCCAGCCGTTGCCTGACGTGGATGGGGAGGGACGGAAGCCCCTTGGCTCCAATGCTTCCGCCAGGTCACGCTTATGCCGCCTGCAGCTGAACGCGACCAGCTTGTCATGCCCGCAGTCGTCTCCGCGCAGCCGCAGGAAGCCGTGGGCGACGATGCCGCATTCGAGAAAGGCGTCGAACTCGTCTCTTACAAACTGTGGCAGGTCGGCGCCGGCTGCGGCCTCGGCTTGGCCTGATGCCGTCGGCCACTCGGTGCAGGCAATCAGCTTTCAGGTCGGCAACGTGCATGGAGCACTTGTTAGCACTTGTCCTCGGCACACATCCCGCGGCCGCCGACATTCAGCTATCGGCAGGGCGCACTGAAAAACACTCAAGGCACCCTCCCCATCAACCCCTCCTGATCAAATCTGCCGCCGCTTCTCCACCAGCCCCAGGAAGCGCTCGTACTCGGCCTCGTCCACGCCATAGCTGTGTTCCGCATCCGGAAACTGCCCCTGCTTGACTTCGGCGACATAGGCCTTCAGCCCCGCCACCGCCACCTCGGTCAGGTTGGCATAGCGCTTCGTGAACTTCGGCTTGAAGTCGGTGAACACGCCCAGCAGGTCGTAGGACAACAGGATCTGCCCGTCGCAGCCGGCGCCGGCGCCGATGCCGATCGTGGGGATCTCGAGCTGGCGCGAAATCACTTCGGCGATCTTCGCGGGCACGGCCTCGAATTCGAGCATGAAGCAGCCGGCGTCCTGGATTGCAAAGGCATCCTCGAGGATCTTCATCGCCGCGTCGGCGGTACGGCCCTGGATACGGAAGCCGCCGAAGGTGGCAACCGTGTGCGGCGTCAGGCCGATGTGCGAGGCAGTCGGGATGCCCGCGTCGACCAGCGCGCGCAGGATCTGCGCCTGCGACTTGCCGCCCTGGGGCTTGACCGCGTCGCAGCCGGCTTCCTGCATGAAACGGGTCGCGTTCTGCAGTGCGCGGTCCACCGTGTTGTAGCTCTGGTAGGGCATGCACCCGAGCACGAAGGTGTTGGGCGCGCCGCGGCGCACCGCCTGGGCATGCATCACCATCATGTCCATGGTCGCGGGGATGGTGTTGGTGTGGCCGTGCGCCACCATCGCCAGGCTGTCGCCGACCACGGCCACGTCGACGCCGGCCAGCTCGGCCCATTTGGCCGAGGTGTAGTCGGGTACCGAGGTGTAGACCATCTTCTCGCCGGTTTGCTTGCTGGCGCGGATCTCGGTGATCGTGCGCTTCTTGCGCTCGGGGCTGGCGGGAGGGTTGGCTGTTGTGTTGGCGGTAGCGGGTGTGCTCATCGGATGCTCCTCGGAGGGGGTTGCAAGGTCTCGGGGTCAGCGGCGGGTCGGGTTGCGGCCGAACACGCCGGCAGCGGCAAAGCGTGCCTGGCTGCCGAGCCGCTCCTCGATGCGCAAGGCCTCGTTCCACTTGGCCATGCGTTCGCCGCGGGCGAAGGAGCCGACCTTCAGCTGCCCGGTGCCCCAGGCGATCGCCAGGTGCACGATGCTGGTGTCCTCGGTCTCGCCCGAGCGGGCCGACACGATGCCGGCATAGCCCAGCTCCCGCGCGGCCTGCCAGGCCTGCAGTGTCTCGCTCAGCGTGCCGCGCTGGTTGGGCTTGAGCAGCACGGTGTTGGCAGCGCCCTGGGCCGCCGCCTCGCGCAGCAGCGCGGCCGACGAAACCAGCAGGTCGTCGCCGACCACCTGCACCCGGTCGCCGATGGCCTGGGTGAAGCGGGCGAAGGCGAGCGCGTCGTCCTCGGCCAGCGGGTCCTCGATCGAGGCGATCGGGTAGCGATCGATCCAGCGCAGCAGCAGCTCGATCAGGCCGTCGGCGTCGAGCTCGCGCGCCTCCAGGCCGAGCCGGTAGCGCCCACCGCTGCCGAATTCGGAGGCCGCCACGTCAAGCGCGATCGCGACCTCGTTGCCAGGCACGAAGCCAGCGCGTTCGATCGACGCGACCAGGGTCTCGAGCGCCTGCTCGTTGGTCGAGAAGTCGGGCCACCAGCCGCCTTCGTCGGCAACGCCGCCCGGGGCGCCGCGGGCATGCATCAGCTCGCCGGCGCAGCGGTAGACCTCGGCCGTCCATTCCAGCGCTTGCGCGAAGCTGCTGGCGCCGGGGCAGACGACCATGAAGTCCTGGATGTCGACGCGACGCCCGGCGTGGGCCCCGCCGCCGAAGATCTGGATCTGCGGCATCGGCAGCAGGTGTGCGTCGGGGCCGCCGATCGATGCGTACAGCGGCAGGCTGCGTCCGGCCGCCACCGCATGCGCCGCTGCCAGCGAGACCGCGAGCGTGGCATTGGCGCCCAGCCGGGTCTTGCCGGGCGTACCGTCGAGCGCGATCAGGCACTGGTCGACGGCGGCCTGGTCCTCGGCTGCCAGGCCCTGCAGCGCGCCAGCGATCTCGCCGTTGACATGGGCCACCGCCTGCAGCACGTCGAGCCCGCCGAAGCGCGGGCCTCCGTCGCGCAGTTCCAGCGCTTCGCGACTGCCGCGTGATGCACCGGCCGGCACGATCGCCCGGCCGAGGGCACCGCCCAGCAGGCCGACCTCGGCCTCGACCGTCGGCCGGCCGCGGCTGTCCCAGACGCGGCGCGCGTGCACCGACTTGATGACGAACGCGTTCATCGGGAGAGTTCCTCGCGCCAAGCCAGCGCGACCTGCGCCAATTGGGCCACCGGTGCCTGCAACAAAGATGTTGCCACGCGCCGCACCCGGTCGCGCTCGGCGTCCTGCGTCAGGTACTCGACCGGCGACTTGCCGTCGACGCGGGCCAGCAACAGGCCGGGCAGCAGCGCGGCTGCGCGCTGCTCCAGGTCGGCCGAGGCCTCCCAGTCGACCCCTCCCAGGTAGGCGCCCGCCAGGTCCTCGAAGGCCAGCAGCAGGCGCTCTGCGGCGGCCGGGTTCCACAGGCATTTCAGCAGCAGGTGGTTCAGGCAGAAGGCGAGGTCGAAGGCCGGGTCGCCCCAGGTCGCACATTCCGCATCTAGCAGCACCGGGCCGCGCGGCCCGATCAGGATGTTTTTCGGGCTGACATCGCCGTGCACCAGCGTCAGCGCGTGCGCCTGGGTCACCGCCACCAGCTGCTGCAGTGCAGGCGCCAGTGCGGGGTGGCGTTCAGCGGTGGCGAGCAGGTAGGGCGCGAGCCGGATCTCGAAGAAGATGGCCTGGCTGTCGAAACGCTGTGCCAGCGCGGGTTGGGCCGCCGCTTGGCGGTGGATGCGCAGCAGCAGCGTGCCGACGCCACGGGCCGTGGCCCGGTCGACCTGGCCATCACGCAGGGCCGACTTCCACAGCCCATGGTCTGCCGGGTCGAGGTAGTCCATCACCAGCACCCCCAGCGCCTGGTGCTGGCCGAGCAGGCGTGGCACCTGGCCCGGTGCGGCCGCCTGGGCCACTTCCATCCACCGGGCCTCATAGACATTGCGCTCGATCGGCGCGCACCAGTCGGCTGCGACGCGCAGGCGGGCCAGTGCCCTCTTCGCACACACCGGGCCGCGGTCGGTGTCGATGCGCCAGATGTCGGACGAGACCCCACCCGTCAGTGGCTCGCCCTGCAAGGGCTGCGTGCCAGCCAGCCCCAGCGCCTGCAGGGCTTGCACGAATTCCACCGGCAGGGGCTGCGCCATCGACATCGGCTCACGCTCTGGATATGAAAGTGTTCCATGATCCGGGGCGCTGCCCCGCACCATGAAACTCAGCGTGCCACCACCTCGTCGGCCTCTTCCTGCTGCAGCGCGAAGATCGACGTGTAGCCCTTTGACCAGTCCGGCGGCATCAGGCAGGGCCGGGGGTCGTGGTGGGCGTACCGGGCGCGCTGGCCGCGCAGCATGAACTGGTCGTGCTTCGGGCGGATTGGGTTGACGGTGTACGGGAAGGCGTCGCCCGAGGTCAGCGTATTCAGCAGCAGCGGCCGCCCGAGGTCGGACTCGTTGCGTGCTGAGTAGTGCAGGGTGCGGCAGTTGTGGATCGTCAGCGAGCCGGCCGGGCCCGGCATGTAGACCGCCTTCTCCAGGTCGAGACGGGCGCAGTCGGCCGCCGACAGGCAGCCCGTCCACTGCCCCTTGGTGTCGTACTGCGAGAGCATCGGGTCGATCAGGTGGCTGCGTGGCAGTACCGCGAGCGGGCCCTGGTCCATGCCGCAGTCGTACAGGTAGGTGCCCACCGTCAGCGGCGAGTAGTTGGTGTGCGGCCAGAAGCTGATGTCGTAATGCCACTTGACCTCTTCGCCGCCCTGGGCCCACTTGAAGTTGAGCTTGGAGTGGTGGAACTTCACGTCGGGGCCGACCAGGTCGGCCACGATGTCGGGCATCACCGAGTTCAGGCAGTAATCCCAGTAGTCGGGGTGCTGTTCGACCGGGTTCGAGACGCGGCGCAGGCGCGGCGTGTCTGCGCTGTGGCGCGGCTCGAGGTCGAACACCGTGTCGGTGCGCGTGATGGCGCGGCTGCGCTCGACCATATCGTTCGTCGCACCGCGCAGCCGGGTCAGCCAGGCCTCGTCTATCGCGCGCTCTACCAGCAGGTAGCCTTCGTTGAAATAGAACTCGCGCTGGGTCTGGCTCAGCACCTTCGGGGGGATGGCGAGGATCTGTTCGGGGGTCATCGGGAGTCTCCTGTGAGCGGCGGCAGGTGGCGGGATAGAGGCGGGATCAAGGCGGACTCAGGTGGCCACCAGCCCGGAAGGCGGCGTTCAGTGCGGCAAACGCCGGCGCACGTGCGGCGTAGTCGAAGCGCCCGGTCTGCAGCACGCCGCCGGCCGCGCGCAGCAGTTCACCATAAGCGGCGCGGGCGAAGGACGAGCCGACGCTGACCCTGCGCACGCCGAGGGCGGCCAGCGCGGGCAGATCCAGCGTCGAGCCGGGCAGGCCCATCAGCACGTTGACGGGCTTCGGCGCCACCGCCTGCACGACCCGGGCGACCTCGTCAGCGGTCTTCAGGCCCGGGGCGTAGAGCACGTCGGCGCCGGCCTCGGCAAAGGCCTGCAACCGGCGGATCGTGTCGTCCAGGTCAGGGCGGCCCCAGAGCAGGTTTTCGGCACGCGCCGTCAAGACGAAGGGCAGCGGCAGGGCGCGGGCCGCGGCCACGGCGGCGCGCACCCGGGCCACGGCCAGGTCGAAGGGGTAGATCGGGTCGTCGGCACGGCCGCTGGCATCCTCGATCGAGCCACCCAC
>Ga0209591_10005038_pt1 | contig 14840 bp, 15 predicted proteins | sample MAT01_FD_187207 | JGI IMG/M metagenome (GOLD analysis project Ga0209591, IMG submission 187207) | Freshwater microbial communities from Lake Fryxell liftoff mats and glacier meltwater in Antarctica - MAT-01 (SPAdes) (version 2) | ecosystem: Environmental > Aquatic > Freshwater > Ice > Liftoff... | reverse complement strand
AAAATTTCAGGATGAAATAATGATTCAATCACTACAAAAACTATTTACCTTTGATGAATATTTAGAGTTTTTAGAAACACAACCGGAAAACATTCGTTATGAATTACACGATAGAGATATTATTCAAATGCCGCCACCATCAGGCAAACACGAGCAAATAGTAGCATTTTTAACAATGATGTTAGGGTATGAGTGTCTTCGTCTTAAACTTTATTACGGTATACCTAAAACCGCCACAGTGAAGCCAGAAAATAAAATGTCTGGGTACTATCCTGATGTTTTATTAATGAATTTTTCTAATTTGGGTAATGAACCATTATGGGAGAAACAATCTATCCTTAGTAAACCAGATTCAATTCCATTAGTGATTGAAGTCGTCAGTACTAACTGGAGAGATGATTATCATAAAAAGTTTGCTGACTATGAAGAAATGGGTATTCAAGAATATTGGATTGTCGATTATGCTGCTTTGGGTAGCAAGGAATTGATAGGCGACCCCAAACAGCCAACAATCACAATTTACTCTTTAAGTGATGAGGGTGAATATCGTGGTAAACAGTTTAGAGGAGACGACCGCATAGAGTCGCCAACATTTCCAGATTTAAATCTAACTGTTGAACAAATTTTTTCAGTGCGTTATTGATAAAAACCTATTCGCCGCACTGATAATCGCCAAAAAGAATGCTGAGGATGATTTGCGATCGCTGCTAGAGAATAGTGCGAGTAGTTTTAAATAAATCTCAGAGGTTTAAAAGCCTCATAACCTATCTCTAGCAATAGTTTGAGGTAGGTTTGTTAAATTGACGATGCTAGGTTATTTTTCAGCAAAAATCAACTTTTCAGTCAATGTCGTCAAACGCCCATTTCCCGACATCTCGGCAGAACCCTAGTAAGGCTATGAAAGATTTAATTTTGCATGGTATTGACGTACACTGCCATGCAAGTTAAATTTACAACACTATTGCATATATATCTAAAAATGAACAGTTTTGAGTATTCAGGTTTTTGGTGGCTACCTTCTAATCCTGAAGACCAAGTTGCAGGCAACTTAAAATTTTCTAACAAAACCGGATTTTCTCTCGAACTTATAGGTAGTTTTAGCAATTTTGATGTTGTATCATTTTACCAAGAAGAAAAATATCCAATAATTCTTGGGATTGTTACTAATAAATTAATAACTTTATATAATTGCTATCAAAAAAACTATCATATCTCTTACCCAGGTTTTACAACTCAAATATTGGGTGCTAGATTAGCGTTTATTGGACACCATTTTAATAATAAAGAAGAAATAAGGTTTAAAAAAATTGAAGTTGATTTTACTTATTTAAAAGATTTATCACCTTTAGTACATGAATTTAATGTTGAAGATATGCCTGAGAATTTTAAAGACAATTATAGTATATATACTAAAAGTTTTGCTATTAAAAATGATATAAAAGCCTCCATAACAAAAGGAGATATATACATTAAACAATGTATAGATAGTGAAACTAAAAAATCCATAATTAATATCAATAAGTCTGCATTAATTGAGATTAAATTAAAACAGCTATTTACATTAGATGAGATACTTAAGGAGTATATCAACCCTTTAAAAAACTTTATAACTTTAATTTCTAATCAACCTAATTTTATCGAAAAACTCTATGTTTCATTAGATGATTTACCTACAAAGATAGAAATTATTTTTTCTACTTCTAATTATATAGAGAAGATAAAAAGTGTAAATGAATTCAATTTCTTGTTAAGATTAGAAGATATCGAACAAGATTTCAGTTTAATTCTGCAAAAATGGTTCAACTTTTATGATGATTGTTATGACATAATTAATTTATATTTTAGTACTATCTATAACTCTAATTTGTATGCAGAAAATGAATTTTTATCGCTTGTTCAAGCATTGGAATCATTTCATAGGAGAATACTTGATAAATGTAGCTCTTATACGGAATCTCATGAATTACGTTTAAATGCAATAATTGAAAGCGCTCCTATAGAATATAAAGACTGGTTGAAAGACAAATTGTTATTTAGTCATGAGCCAACACTTGTAGATAGACTAAATCAAATAATTAATTTAACAAAAATAACTGTTGCTCCTCTGGTTATTGATGTCAATAACTTTGCAAAAGATGTTAAAAAATTTAGAAATTATCTAACACATTATAACGACCCTTCTCAAGCGATTTTGTTGAAAAATGATGAGATTTTTAGAATCAATCAAGTACTTAATTTTACTATAAAAACTTTTCTATTACTTCAATTAGGATGTACAGCAGAATTTTGTAAGGAAAAAATTTCTCGTGGAAATGAATATGGATATTTAAAAAATTTAATAGATAAAAAACGTAATGAATAATTTTTCACAATTACTTCCCCTAACCGAGACTATTAGCATCAATTTCAAGCTTTTTATCAGTGTCTATCTCTACACCACTTCTAGCCACTGGCGATAACATAGCCAAACTCGCCGCCGCCAAAAAGAATGCAGAGGATGATTTGCGATCGCTACTAGAGAAGAGTGCGAGTGAACCCACGCTACTAACGGTTCAACCAGAAAACATACGTCGCCTACGGGAATTGATGAACAATTCTGAAACCGATAGCGATGACTAGCCAAAAGCCGTTGTAATCATATCTGAAAATTCCCTGTTGTGCGATCGCGGTTGTTGTCTAAGCCGTGACTGAAGATTAGCTGTATCTCTTGCTGGCTGAGAATCTTAGCGCGTCCATGCCGATTGATTTTCATCGTCAGACTGTAGAACTTGTGATCCACAGCCTATAACGATTTGACACCGATTAGTCAGAATTGCTTGACCGAACTTAGTGAAGAGGCAGTGTAAGGTTAGCATCATAATAAGAAAATTTGATAATAGATAAACCTTAAAATAAGGAATTGCCATTATCAAGTTTTTAATTGCAACCAACTATTGTACTAACCTTGATATCAACGATATCAACATTTAATTTTTTACGAAGAACGTTAAAAATTGCTGTTAAATTATCCATAGTAGGATTTCCTTTTGCAGAAAGCATCCTATGAAGACTTTTACTTGGTTTAGAAGTTTCAATTGCAAGTTCTTCAAAACCTACAGTCCCATTCACAAGTTCTTTCAATATAAGTCTTGCAGTGTCTGGTTCACCATTAACGAAAAGAGTAATTGCTTCCTTAAATAAAGCTGTTGCAAATTCAGGATCATGTTTAACTCTTAAGTTAACTGTTTCTTTAAAGTCTCTAGTAAGTTCCATATTAGCTACCTCTTCTTAGACCCTTTGCCTTTCTCTTCACTAGCTTCTTTTTTTCTGTTTTTGTACTCTTCGTACAATTCCTTAGCCCGATCAATATCAGCTTCCTGAGTTTTCTTTGTTCCGCCACCAAATAAGACTATAAGTTGCTTGCCTTCTTGAGCAAGATAAATTCGATATCCAGGCCCCCAATTGATTTTATACTCGCCAATTCCGTCAAACCATTTTACATTCGATGTATTGCCCAACTCAAGTCGTGACTTAGCCACTGTCACTTTAACCGCAGGAAAAGTATCTAAGCTATCGAACCATTCTTTATAAGGGCTAGAACCATCTTCTTTAATGTATTCTTGAACTTTTATACTACACACCCCTATATAGTAACTTATATGTTACTATCTGTCAAGCCAGAAAATATACGTCGCCTACGCGAGTTGATGAACAATTCTGAAACCGATAGCGATGACTAGCCAAAAGCCGTTGTAACCATATCTAAAAATTCCCTGTTGCGCGATCGCGGCGACGGGGAATTGTCTTTTGTGGGCTTATCTAAGTATAAAAAGCTTAATTTGTATCAGGTTTAGACTTTTTTTCTAACCAATAAGTTTGTGACACCTGTAAGCTATACGAGCTAAGGTTTTCAGCCGATTGAATGTGAAAAGTTTCTTGCATTTTAGCAGTTAGAATAGGCTACTGAGAGCGATCGCCTTTATGTAAATCGCAAAATTAGTACAACTCATATTTCATTAACTGACAAGGTAGCGTTCCGTTGTACACCGCAATTCGCTGGGATGATTTCAGCCCAATCGATTGAGACAGTTCCTTGTTGCCACTCAGCACAAATGCAGTCCAGCCTTTGAAGCGTTGTTTTAGCACATCGCCCAAAAGTTTATAGAACGCCCCCAAGTCGCTATCTCGCCCCAGCCGTTCGCCGTATGGTGGATTGCAGAATAAAACTCCACTGTCTGCGGGGGCGATAACATCTGCAAGCTCCATTTGAGAAAACCATACATGGTTATCAACGCCGCAGTTTTGGGCATTATTAATCGCTTGCTCAATTATATTTTCATCGCGATCGCTTCCCAAAATAGGTGCGGGAAGGGTATCCAGTTGGCTATCCTTAGCTTCTTGCAGCAGCTTTTCTAAAAGGGATAAATCAAAATCGAGCCAATTTTCAAATCCAAAGGATTCACGAAACAACCCTGGTGCTATATTAAGTGCCTTTAAGCTAGCTTCCAGGGGTAAAGTGCCAGATCCACAGAGAGGATCGTAGAACATCTGGTTTGGCTGCCAGCCCGAAAGTTGAATAAGCGCAGCAGCCAGAGATTCCTTTAGAGGCGCTGCTCCAACAGCAGGGCGGTAGCCTCGGCGATGCAGACTATTTCCAGAACTGTCGAGTTTAACGGTACAAAAGTCGCGTTCAATATGAACATTAATCCGCACATCTGGATCATGAAGCTCTACATTTGAACGTTCGCCCAGATTTTCCTGCTGCTGGTCAACGATCGCATTTTTGATCTGGAGAGATGTGAAGTGGGTATGATTGAGGCGATCGTTTTTTCCCGTGGTATTCACCGCCAGCGTCATATCTGGCGTTAAATAGTTTTGCCAATCGATACTCTGGATACCGCGATAGAGATCCTCAGCATCAAGGCATGGAAAGTCATGGATATTCACCAAGATTCGGAACGGCAGCCTAGCCCATAGATTGACGCGATAAAGTAGGGTGCGATCGCCCTCAAAGGCTACACCGCAAAACCCTGGCTCCACAGAATTAGCACCCAGTTGCTCTAACTCCTGAGCCGCTAAGGTTTCTAATCCGCGAGCAACCGTTGCAAAATACTGATTCATCCTCTAATCCAAAGCATTGTCTTCACTGCTGACCCATTGGCGCACTTTAGCTTAACTCATATCTTGTGACATTCTCTCTCGTTAGGTTTGCGATCATAACGTTAGTAGAGTACAACGAATTAAATATAGCGTTTCTCGTTTACGTGAGGTACACCCGTAGGGGCACGGCACTGCCGTGCCCTTACACTTCGCAATATTATGTTGTACCGCATGTGAATGGGAATTGCTATAGCAAGCCCCAGACAAACGAAATCAAGCCTAAGTAAGGACACAGCAAATATTTGTTGAAAGAAATATAATTTTTTCAGTTTAAGTACTATCTTAAATAAATTAACCTTGCTAATATCAAGCTGAATTAGTATTTAGGCACTTTGCAATACAACCCATTAATTAAAATAGTCAGAGGGATAAGCTATGACTTTAGTATCTGATATTGTTCTGCTAAAAGACTTAACATCGTCATCTGATGACGATTTGGGCCGGGTAAAAGCCGTACTTCCTGCGACGGTAAATCGTTTAAGCAACCCGATGTTAGCAAGTATCTTTGGTAATGACCTGAAATTTGGTATTGCTTCCTTCAAGGATAAGCCAATACCGCCTCTTGGGGGTAACGCTGACTATGTATATAAGCCAGAAGTGGCTTTGACAAATAATGTAACAACAATTAAAGACAAAATCTTTGACTTGAAAGCTTTTGGTGGCAATGATGGGGCCGAATCACAATTAGACGCACTGTTGTACACAGCTTTAGATAGCGGTGGCAGTCTCGGTTACAGAGTCGGTTCATTTCGTGTTGTTATAATAGCCACCGATAGTATTTATCACGTTGCAGGCGATCGGGCAGCAGTTAGTCCAAGTGATACTATTGCCAATAATGGAGATGGTGTAATTGATCCGAATGAAGATTATCCAGAGATTGGACAAGTAAAAACTGCGCTAGAAGCAAATAACATTATTCCAATTTTTCTAACTACGAGTGATGTTGCAGTCGATTACGAGACACTAGTTACCCAGCTTGGTCGAGGTGGTGTAGTGACTCTTGATTCTAAAAGTGAGAATTTTGCTGATGCCATAAAAGAGGCAGTTGCTCGAGCCAGAAATGTGATAAGTACTGATGTTGTTACGACAAATGGGGACGATACCTTTAGTTGGGGGAATTTTTCGGCTGGCGATAAGGTTATTTTTGCTGGGGACGGTAATGATAGTATTTCGCTTTCTGGTGTTATTGGCAACCATTATATTGATGGGGGGGCAGGTTCTGACATCCTTTTTGGTGGAGATGGTGCAGACAGAATAGATGGGGGTAGTGGTGACGACAACCTTCTGGGGGGTAAGGGTGATGATATTCTTTTTGGCAGTAGTGGAAAAGATATTCTGATCGGGAACAAAGGCAACGATTACCTACAGGGGGATAGTGGGGACGACTTCTTAACAGGAGGCGCTGGTTCAGATAAGTTTGCATTTGCAACAGGATCAAAGTTTGATATTAAGGAACTCGGAGTTGATATTATTAGTGACTTCAATCTTAAGCAAGACAAGATCCAACTATCTAAATCTACCTTTACCGCTCTAAGTAACTCAGTTTTCCCAACTGCATTAAATTCTGCGGATTTTGCCACAGTGACAAATGATACTTTAGCAGCAAGTAGTAGCGCGGTGATTGTTTATAATAGCGCAAATGGTAGTCTCTTTTATAACCCCAATGGTTCGGCAGATGATTTTGCTGATATAAATTCCGGAGGTAAATTTGTACAATTGGGTGCTAGCTCCTTTCCTGCTCTAACTACCGCTAGTTTTGAGATAGTTTTGTGATTGATTTAGCTTAATTTTCAACTTCACTATAGCGGTTCTCAATTGCATAGAATACAGCCAATTCGTAGGGGCATACCATTGCTGTGCCCTTATTGTGTATTGCATTCAAACGAGAACCGCTATAAGAGACTTCCAAAGAATAAAGTACTCAGTAAAAGTGAGATACTCCCAGGCAACGAATTAAACTGAGATTACTTTATATTTTTCTAAAATCAATCATTGTCTGAAGATAAGTATCTGGCAAACCTGTATCAAAACACTTGCCTTTAACAACATATCCTGTCATTCCCTCTTCCTGACGTAATCTATCAAGACAAGATGTTAACTGAAATTCACCTCGTTCTCGGAAATTTTGGTTGATGTGTTCTGCTAAAAAGTCAAAAATTTTCGGCGTTAGTAAATACAAACCAAATATACATAAAAACTCATTTTCTGCCATTCCCTGTACATGCAAATGTTCTTGTGCATACTCAATGGTAGGTTTTTCATAGAGTTGTGTAACTTCTAAAATCGAGTTTAACTCTTGCCAAACTCCTGTTACACATCCAGATGTATGAAGAATTTCTGCTGGCGTTGTAGTTAAGCTAACAACGCTTTGATTAACTTGTTCATAAACATCTAAAAGTTGACTGGCACAAGATTTGTCAATATCAGATGCATAAATGTGATCGCCCAACATTAGCAAAAACGGCTCATCTTGCACCCAATCTTTGGCACAAAATACCGCATGACCATAGCCGAATTGCTCCTCTTGCAATAAAATCGTAATTTTGCTACCTAAATCTTCGATATATCGGCTATATTCTTGATTTTGCGGTGAAAGTTTATCTAAAAGTTCTTTTTTAGGTGGGTTTTTCAATAAATCTTCAAATATTTCTTTGTCATCCGGCTGTACCACAATCCCCACTTCTGTAATTCCAGCACTAATTGCCTCTTCAATAATTGCTAAAATCACAGGTTTTGCCCTACCATCTCGATCAATAATCGGAAAAAGTTCTTTTTTCACAACTTTAGTAGCTGGAAATAACCGAGTCCCAAAACCAGCTACCGGAATCACAGCTTTTCTAACTTTATTTTTCTGCATCAATCCTCAATCCTCTCTCTGTGCCCTCTGCGCCTCTGCGGTTCGTCATCCTAACTTCTCAAACAACTCCGCTAACACCACATTAGAAAACAAAAACCCTTGGGGATCAATCAAACGCAACCTTCCCTCTGCAACTTCCACCCAACCTTTATCAAAATACGATCGCAAACACCAGCAAATCTCCTCCACCTTCTCTTCGCCAAATCCTTCCGCCAACGCCGCTAAACTCAAACCCTCCGCCAAACGCAACCCCAACATTAACGTTTCTAACAATACTTCCTTTGGGGGAGTCACATCACAATCAATCACACCGCCAGCTTCCACCCACTGATAATACTCCCTAGTCTTGCGCGGACGAGTGAAGCGCTTTCCCTCAACATAACTCGCCGCACCCATACCAAAGCCATAGTAAGGGCGGTTTTCCCAATAGACTCGATTATGCCGACACTGATGACCAAGTTGAGCATAATTGGAAATTTCATAATGCTCATAACCTGCACTAGTCAAAACCTGCTGCCCCATCTGGTACATTTTGACTGTGGCTTCATCTGTAGGCAAAGGAGTATCGCCAGGTTTGTAGTAACGCCCAAAGGCTGTACCCGGTTCGATGGTAAGATCATAGATGGAAATGTGAGTGGGTACAAGCGCTACCGCTTTTAAGAGAGAATCTTGCCATTGATCCAAAGACTGATGCGGCAACCCGGAAATTAAGTCTAAGCTAAATTCGGGAATCTCGACTTGGTGGATTAGTTCTACAGCTGCGAAAATATCTTCAACTGAGTGCGATCGCCCCGCCCTTTGTAATAATTCTGCTTGAAAGGCTTGTACACCTAAACTTACCCGGTTTACGCCTGCACTGCGATAGCCTGCTATATGGGCTAAATCAAAGGTTGCTGGGTCAATTTCCATAGAAATTTCTGCCCCAGACGCAATACCAAAATGCTTCTCTAGCTCTGTTACTATCCGTTGTAACTGCTCTATTGATAGCAGCGAAGGAGTACCACCACCGAAGAAAATTGTCTTTAGGGGTTGACCAAATGCTGGTGTAATGGCAATTTCTTGACATAGCACCTCAACATATTGGGAGATAGTACCAGATGTTTCGCCCCGCAAGCGATCGCCCACAACAGACACCGGGAAATCACAATAAAAACACCGCCGACGGCAAAAGGGAATATGCACATACGCAGAACTCGCAATTTCATAAACACTAAATTTTTGATTCATTTTGCGAAAAGTTTTAAGTTAACCAACTGCGAATTAGAGACAATGAAAATGAGTAGTTTCTTGACAAGTTTTTGTCTTTTTACCACAAAATAATGAAAAATATGAAGATAAAAGGCTTTGGTTATAATAATTGCAGATATTGCCCTACTAAACCCTTAGTGTAAGTCAACAGTTCGGCTTCGCTCACTGTTGACCCTTCGGCTTCGCTCAGGGTCAATATTGATGAGTTTATCTTACCGATGAAATAAAAAATACCTAACTTTATCGGTTACCACAGTTGCAGGAAAACAAGACAACCATGCTTGACGCCATTATTATTTTCTCATTTATCCTGGCAGCGTCGGGAATAGGGTTCTACAGCATTGAACTACTACCCAATGGCACACTAGATCAGGTAACAAATCTTGAAGCTTTACGCTTAGTTGTTGCCGTCTTTGCCGCTATTATTGGTGGTGCGATCGGGCTGAGTTTCCAGACGACATATCGTCGCGTAGAATCACAAATCAAAGAAATGCCTCTGGAAGTGATTTTAACTCGTGCGATCGGCTTAGTGATTGGGCTATTACTAGCCAACCTGATGCTAGCCCCACTATTTTTGCTCCCTATCCCGACGGATTTTGGATTTATTAAGCCATTGGTGGCAGTTGTCGGTAGTATCATCCTCTCTGTCACTGGCATGAATTTGGCAGATACGCACGGGCGAGGCTTATTGCGGTTCATTAATCCCAACACCGTCGAATCGATGGTAGTAGAAGGAACACTAAAACCAGCCAATACCAAAGTTTTAGATACTAGCTGCATTATTGATGGTCGCATTGAAGCGTTACTAGAAACAGGGTTTTTGGAAGGGCAAATTCTTGTACCGCAGTTTGTCTTGCAAGAACTCCAACAAGTAGCGGATGCTAGCAAAGACCTAAAGCGGGTGCGGGGAAGGCGAGGACTAGAAATTCTCAACCGCATTAAACAAGAATATCCCGATCGCATCGTGATTAATACAATTGACTACGAAGATATTCCCACAGTCGATGCCAAGTTAGTGCGCTTTGCCCAAGAAATTAGCGGTACATTGCTAACCAACGACTACAACTTGTCTAAAGTCGCTAGCGTTCAGAAAGTACCTGTTTTAAATGTAAATGATTTAGTGAACGCCGTCCGTCCCAGTTATTTACCTGGCGACAACCTTGATTTAAAAATTCTCAAGGAAGGCAAAGAACCCAGTCAAGGTATTGGCTACCTAGATGACGGCACAATGGTAGTTGTTGAAGAAGGCAGCAATTATGTGGGTGGTGAACTGCGAGTAGTAGTTACCAGTGCTTTGCAAACCACCGCCGGAAGAATGATTTTTGCCAAACCCCAAGCTTCAGCATTGGCGTGAGGGAAATGTCAGGTAGGATTAGAGTTAAATCATGCAATTGGTGCAGTCAACCTGCACCGATTTTGCATAGGGTGAAATATGAAGAGGCATGATATTAGGACTTACGCATGAGTTACGGAATAAGGTAGACGCTTTGGCTTACCGCAGGCTACAGCAGAGGAAACGGAGAAATCATAGTTTGAGAGATATTTTGCGTAAGTCCTAGATATGAATATCCAGACTTAATATTACTTAAATCGGCGTTGAATCCCTGGTATTTTAACCGTAACTCTAATCAGTTCCACCCCAACTCCACACTGGATTACCATTATTTAAACTCTTCTTCAGAACGATCAAAGGATAGTCATTAGCATCGTACCCGCCAGCCAAATCCAGGATGAAGTAAAGCTTACCTTTGAAAAAATGTATCCGTAAATAATTGGTGTTTCCCGAGTAATCTTTGCCATCAACCTTAGTTATTCCAGCAGATGCCAAGCATTTGGCATATTTTGGCTTTAGCTTACCAACCCATGTAACGCTAAAAATATTACTAGCATTGACAGAAATATTACTTGCGTATTCACTTAGTTTAACAGAGCCATCCGTCGTAAAACCACCTTCTTGATAAGGACGAGGCTTTTCAGTGACTATAATTTTGTCTGGACAGGTTTGTTTGCGATCGCTTTCGCTATGAATTTTTAGCTCAATAGTTTGTGACTCTTGTTGGGCTTGGACGCTCAAGCTAGACAATAGGGAAAGTAAACTAATACTTGCACCTATAATTAGATGCTTCAACGAAATAATTCTCATAGTAAATAATGATTCCAACGCGAGAAGTTGAAGAAGCTCAAAAATAAATTATTAAAGTTGTGATCAACTTTTTTGTCCAAATTTTGTCATTGGTTGCATAAAAAGATTATCCAAACACGAACCAAATACTCCGCTATAATCCCAGCGCTTTCAAGGTCGTTGACCCAACTCTACCATCTACACTCAAACGCTTTGTTGCTTCTTGGAACTGCTTAACTGCATTTTCAGTAGCAACATCAAAAATTCCAGTGACTTGAATATCTATTCTCACTATTTTAGCATTTAGCAATGCTGCTTGTACTTTTTTGACATCATCGCCCTTCATAGGTGGGTTTGTTAATCCTAATGTCCTAATAGTAAGATATCTAAAACCCTCAGCAGGTGAATCTGCCAGCCGTGCTTCAGTCTGAGGGCCATAATCACCATCTTCAGGAATGCGATCTTTGGGATTAAACTGATTCCACAATTTCTAAAAAGCTATGACCCCAATTTTGCGTAAATCTGTGCGAGTTGCAGCAGGAAATTTGTAGTCATAGTGAGGAAAGTCAAAGTCTCGACCAAGCCTCATCCAATTGTGTCGTTCAAAATACTGTTCCCAATCATCAGCGTCTTCTACATCTAATGCTAAACCGCCTTCATGATTGCTAGAACCAGGATGGGCCGCAGCAGTAATTCTACACAACTTTCTCTCAAACTGTTGACGTATAAGATACTGCTGGGCAACAGTTCGATAAGCTGAGTTAACAACGAGTTGTTTTCCACGCTGTTTAATCGCTAAACGTAGTGACTGTTTAGCAACAGGTTGTAGATATGGGTTAATTTGGTCACCCGATACATCTACGTCTAGATCGTCAAAATTGACCAGTAAATTCGGAACAATTGTATTGATTACAGCAATAATCTGTAAATTCAGACCCTTAACCAAACCAGTATCACACTTATTAATAACATCTTCAACTTTTGTCATAATTAATCTTTATACGAAGTTTTATTTAAAATCCAAAGCAGCACTAGTTTTGAAACCAAGAAACCCCACCCACAGCCCCTCCCGAAAACCGGGGAGGGGAAACTTTAAGGTAAGTCAAAGGCGGCGTGGGGTTCTTATTTTGGATTTATCCAAGAAGTGTAATAAATCATAATAGTTTTAGGTATTGCTTATGAAAGTGGGCTTTTTAACTTTTAATCCCAGTTTGCTACTGAAATACCTTTAGTGTTCAAACCTACAATATTTTGGTCGTCACTTTTGAATTTAAAGGTATTTTCTGTAAAAATCAATAATTTTAATAATTAGTTTTATAAAAGTTTATAATATCTAATCTTTACCCATTTATTTCGTCATACTCCCGTTAACTATATTTAATTTCAGGCTGTCTTTTGTTATTTGTCATTTTTAATTAATAGTTTTTCACAAATAATTTATAACTGCTATAGTATACGATTTTATTTATGAACTACTATTGTAGTATGGTATGTTGTACCGTAGTCTAACGTAACATCCCAGATTTTGGGTGCGTTAGAACTAATATCCATAACGCACCCTACCAGATTCAAGCCAATGTGGATGAGGTTTTGCGATTTGTGTGTACATGTCTGAAACTTCTAACCCTCATAAATCTCTAATGGCAAATTATCTGGGTCTTTAAAGAAAGTAAATTTTTTATTTGTAATTTTATCAACTCTGATATTTTCTACCTCTACTCCTTTCGATTTTAAAGAAAAAACAGTTTCCTCAATATCATCAACTTTAAAAGCAATATGCCTTAAACCACAAGCCTCCGGTTTACTAGGCCGTTCTGGAGGATTTGGGAAAGAAAATAGCTCTATTTGAGCATTTTCTCCAACTCGTAAATCTAATTTATAAGAATTTCTTTCGGCGCGAAAAGTCTCTTGAATAATCGGAAATCCTAAAACTTCTACATAAAATTTTTTGGAGCGATCGTAGTCAGAACAAATAATAGCTACATGATGAATGCCAGTGGTTTTCATTGGATTTTTTTTAATACAATTATTAAGAGAGTACATGCTGACTAGATTTGCTTGTTTGCTAGTTTATCTAAGCCCTAATCGAGAAGAACTGCGCCAGGAGTTTCCCGAATTAGAAGATGAAGATATTCAGCAAGCCTTAATTTTTGCATTCTACTTGGGCGATCGCATCATTGAACTACCTAACCGCTATGAAACTGTTGCCCCGTCAGGGATTACCACTCTCTGCGGCAGCATTGCTACATGATGCAGATATCAATATTGTTGAGTCGATAGTTTGCGATCGCTTCGCTTTTACTATACTAGTTTTGAATATCACAGGGTAAAAACAATCTATGCTCAAAAAGTTCGTTGCAGTAGTATTAGGAGCCGCTTTAGCACTGCCTTTCCATTTACCAGTACAAGGGGATGATACTGACTATCCACTACCATTCCAGCAGTATCTCAAGCAACTAGAGATAGAGTCTGATTGGTTTCGAGAAGGATCAGCAAAGAAGCACTATCATTTCCTCTCTTCCGCCCCTACTGGCAGACTCATAGCTTTATCTAATACAACTTGCACTAAATTTCAATTGGGACAACCATACGAAATTATCAAAGCAAGTGTGGAAGCTGCTAGTAATTCCATGTTTCCGGCAAGGGTAGTTAATAAGTTAGGTACAAGCGGCATCAGTAGATTTGCTGATGTGGCAATTAAATCAGCTGTTGTTAATAAATGCCCTCAATTTAGTAGCCGCTTACCTGAGTTGGACTATGTTTTGCCAAAAGATTAAGCCACAGCAATTTTTTACCCAATCAAGTCATCAAATTATAAATTAAAACTATGCGCCGTCCGTTAAAAGCGATCGCCACCTCAGGACTATCAACCCTAATAGGTGGTTTGCTTGTCAGTGTCCAGATAATACCTGCTTTCGCTCAACATCATCACTCTTCGCCTCATCATTCTTCTCCAAGAAATACAACCACTAAACCTTCTATAATTTCACCACCCTCACCCTCAATCCCTCTCCTTATTAAGGAGAGGGAAGCCGGAGGCAGGGTGAGGTTTTATATTTAATTTGACCCACTTACTTATAAGTAATTGCTCTGATTGTCCGATACCTATTTATAGGCGAATTGTTTTTCGGAGATGTCTACACAATGTTTTATCACCCCACCTGCGGAATGTGGGTTACTATTTCTGTAAAACGGTTTTTGATACAATCCTAGTTTTCTTCAGGTCTGCTTCGGAAAGTTCTTCTCCAGCTTGCAGGCGAGTGGCGGAAGTTTGCAACACTGTCGCAGCACCTTTATCTCCAATTTGTAAAGCGGTTTTAGCAGCCGTTTGTAGCATCGTGGCTGCACCAGCGCGATCGCCTTGTTGCAATTTCGCCTCAGCTAACTGAGTTTGACGATACTTCGCTAATGCCAAAATAGATTGTTGAACCTGGGGATTTAACGCTGGTTGATATTCCCGCACCACATCTGCAT
>Ga0209591_10005034_pt1 | contig 14844 bp, 14 predicted proteins | sample MAT01_FD_187207 | JGI IMG/M metagenome (GOLD analysis project Ga0209591, IMG submission 187207) | Freshwater microbial communities from Lake Fryxell liftoff mats and glacier meltwater in Antarctica - MAT-01 (SPAdes) (version 2) | ecosystem: Environmental > Aquatic > Freshwater > Ice > Liftoff... | reverse complement strand
CGCGCGCTAGCGGCACGCGTGCTCCGCGCACAGGGCTATACCCTGCTGGAAGCAGCCGATGGCGAAGCAGCATTGCGCCTGGCGTACGCCCACGCAGGCGCGCCGATCCACCTGCTGCTCACCGACCTGGTGATGCCGCGTATGAATGGCAAGGCACTGCGCCAGCAGCTCAATCTACAATGGCCGGACATGAAAACGCTCTTCATCTCGGGCTATGCCGACGACGCGATCGTCCAGCACGGCTGGCTGGAGCAAAGCATGGCCTTTCTGCACAAGCCCTTTTCGCCCACAGCCTTGGCGCGCAAGGTCCGCGAGGTCTTAGACGCCTCGCCGCCGCGTAGCGGTGTACAAGAAGCGTAATGAAGACCTTCTACGCGGTTCTGGGCAATGCGCTCGTGGCGTTCCTCGCCAATACGTTTGTCTGGTTTGCAGTCACCTTCTGGGTCTACCTGCAAACGAGGTCCGTCATCGCCACCTCGGTGATGGCAGGCGTCTACACTGGCACTGTCGCCGTCTCCGGGTTTTTCCTTCGCTGGTCGACCGCTACCCCAAAAAAGCGGTGATGCTGCTCGTCTCGGTGCAGGTCTGGGGCGCCCTGTGGGGCGGCCTGAGTCTGGGCTGCATCATCGGCGGGCTAGCGGTGGCGCGGCGCAGGCTGGGCCGCTCGCCGCTGCGCACGCTCTTCCTCGCCAACATCGCGATGTGGTCGATCTGCGTGGTCTTCACGCTCCAGGCTTTGATCGTGCTGCTTGCAGTGGGTATGCTTGTGTCCCTCTGCCTGATCCCGGTGGTCGAGGCGGCCGAGCAGACCATCCTGCAGCAGACGATCCCGCCGGAGCGGCAGGGCCGCGTGTTCGGCTTCGCCCAGAGCGTCGAGCAGGCGGCCTCGCCCGTCACGGCCCTGATGATTGGCCCGATTGCCCAGTTCTTCTTCATCCCGTTCATGACGACCGGCGCGGGCGTCGACCTGATCGGCGACTGGTTTGGCACCGGCGCCGATCGCGGCCTCGCGCTCCTGTTCAGGCTGGCCGGCCTGATCGGGCTGGTGGTCACGCTGCTGGCGCTGCGCGACGCCTCACTGTGATGGCGCACGCACCACGACGACCAACGCGAGGAACGACACATGCCACAGAACGAGGGCGGCGAGCACGCAAGCGACTTGCCAGCCACGCTTGGCGCACCGGCCCGGCGGGCGCTCGCCACCGCTGCATATACCCGGCTGGCACAGCTCCGCCAGGCGCTGCGGGCCGATGCAGCTATCAGGTATAACAGGTCTATCTCAGCGGTGTAGCGCGTGGATCTGGCGTAGATGTAAAGATCGTTATCATAAGTACAGGGTTTACGGGGTGACAGGACGGTGCAGCTCTGTCATAATAGAAGCACCCCCCGGCTCGCTACTACGCCATCTCACGACCAATGCATTATAGAATACACACTGGAAAATTAAAGGTTTATATCAGGTATAAGCGCGCTCCGCCGGAAGCATGCATCCTAACAGGAGGGAATCATGGCTCGTCGCCTATTGCTCGTTATCGTGCTGGCTTTCGTGGTCGGCGCGCTTGCGACACCATTGCAGCCTGCGACTGCCGAGTCGCCATCGCCCACCGCACCGGCGACTCCCCCGTGCAAAGGGGCGGGCTGTGACGCCGCCCCCGCTGCCGTAACCGACGTCGCCCCGCTGGCAGCCGGCCCCTCCGGCGTCTTTAACTCATTACTGGCGGTGCAGGTCGCGACCAATGGCCGCTTCAACATGGGCGCCCAGCCAGACCCGAGCACGGGCAGGGCCTCGGCGCAAAGCTACGACCTGCTCTTCCGATGGCCGAACTCGCCGGGGAGCTCCTACACCACCATCCGCCTCGACGGTCAGGACTTCGTGTACGGCACCAACGGGGTGCCGCTTGAAGCCCCGCGTCCGGTCGACGATCAGACCAACCGCAGTGCGTGGCGCATCGGCGACATCGAGGTGAGCCAGATCCTCCAGCTGGCCTATAACCCGCGCAGTGGGCGCGAGGACATTGCCCGCATCGAGTACCGGCTGCGCAATTTGGGCGCTGTAAGCCACAGCGTCGGCACGCGCCTGATGCTCGACACCGAGGTGAATAACAACGACGGCGCACCTTTCCGCGTGCCCGGCGTTGGCATCGTCACAACAGAGCTGGACCTGCGCGGGGCGGCGGTGCCCGACGCCTTCCAGGTCTACTTTAACATTGCTGATCGGGGCAGGGTAGCCAACGCAACCCTGCGCGGCGACGACGCAACCCCGCCCGACCGCCTGGTGATCGGGGCCTGGCCCGGACTGGCGAACTCCCTCTACGCCTATAACGTCACGGCGGGGCGCAGCATTACCACCGACAGCGCCTTCGCGCTCTACTGGGAGCCGCAGCCGCTCGCACCGGGCGCAGAGCGTCGCCGCGTCGCTTACTACGGCCTCGCGCAGCTGAGCGCGTCGGATGGGGAACTGGCCGTGGCCCTCAGTGGGCCGACCAGCCTGAGCCGGAGCGGCACAGGCTACACCCCTAGCCCCTTCAGCGCCGTGGCGACGGTCGAGAACAACAGCCCGGCCGCCATCGCCAATGTGCAGGTGAGCCTGGGGCTAGGCGCGGGGTTAGCCCTGGCGAGCGGGCAGGCCACCCAGAGCCTCGGTAGCCTGGCGCCCGGTGCGCGGCAGCAGGTATCGTGGAATCTGCGCGCCCTGCCGCGCGAGACGGCAGGCAGCGCCAGCTACGAGGTAAGCGTGAGCGGCGGGGGCGGCGCGCCCATCGTGACGAGCCGCAGCGTGAGCATCCCGGCCATCCCGCTCTGCGGGCGCTTCGCCGGAGATTTGAATGTGCCCGATGGCTCGACCGCTCAGCCCGGCGCGAGCTTCGACAAGGGCTGGCGCGTGGTCAACTGCGGGGCTGTGGCCTGGGGCAGCGCTACGCAGGCGGTGCGGATCGTCGGCAGCTTCGGTCCCCCGAGCATCTTCGTGGGGTCCGTGGCGGGCGGCGCCGACGCGCGTATCTCCACCCAGATCACCGCCCCGACCACGCCCGGCATCCACAGAGCCACCTACAGACTCCAGGGCGCGACAGGGTTTTTCGGCGACACCTTCTGGGTCGAGATCGTTGTGCCCCAGGCCGCCGGAGCTCCAATCCAAGGTGTGCCGGGCGACGACGACGAAAACTTCATTGGCAAGAGTAATCTATCTGGCGCCACAAGCGTGGATGTGCCGATCACTCGCTACTTTGGCACTGCATCGTTTTGCTTCCAGATCACGCTCGGCTTTACTGGTCGTCTCGTCAGTGGTGCTGTAGATGTCTACCTACAGCGACCGGGCGGTGATCAGCTGATCGGCACGGCGCCCTTGATGCCAGTTAGCGCGGTGCAGGGCGCACAGCAGCCGGTGCCGGTGCCGGTGCCGGTGCCGACGCCGCAGCCCCAGCCTGGGCCGGCACCCCGCCCCCAGCCCCAGCCACAGGCCTGCATCTCTAGCAGTCTTCTGAGCCTGCCGCAGACTCACGGCATACTGAACGAGGACGGCAACGGGCGGATCGACAGGGCGGCATCGGGGCCGCAAAGTACTCTCAACAGCATCTCCATTCGGCCCAGGGCCGGCAGCAGCCTTAACGGCGTCACACTGCAATGGGCAAAGATCAGTACGCCCGACGCCCTGCGACCTCTCGTGTTCGTCCACGGCTGGGCGGGTGGGTACGATACCTTCAAGAATTTTTACGAATTAGCGAAGGAGCGAGGCCTCCCCGCCTACCCGGTCGAAGGGATGTACCTCGGCTACGGGGTGCTGTCCGATGGCGAGACGATTGGCCTGCTCAACGAACATACTGACCGTGCGCGGGTTATCTTCGGGGTGCGGAAAGTGAACCTGATCGCTCATAGCCGGGGCGGCATCATCAGTCGGCTGCTGCTGGAGGACTTGCAGAAGGTCGAGAAGGTGGACGGGCTCGTTACTATCTCGTCGCCGCACCAGGGCCTTGGCCCACTCTCCGGCCGTGGTATCGACTACGCCGCTGGAGACGCTTGGTTGAGCCCCGCGAACTGCGAGTACCGCGATGAGCAAAGGAAGCCCATCGATGGATTCAAAACACTCTGCATACAAGCGGGGGACGAGCTGAAAGAGCAGCCGATGCGCATCAAGAACTATGGCCGCTGTGTCGGCTTCTTAGGCATCTGGTTTTCCTGCTCCCGACAATATGAGGGGCAGCTTAAGGCGGCGAAGAGCGTGAACTTTCGTGCCGTCAGCGGCGGTGTGTTCGACATCAATCACGAGACCGCCACGTACCCCTGGCTAAACTCGTGCTCAACAAATCCGAGACCAGGCGCAGCGCAGCTTGACGGGACGTTCCACTGGCCGCACACGGAGATGAACAAGCAGTCGCGGGTGTTTGACCGCGCCGTAGCGCTGCTGAAGCTTAACCCCGCGCAGCTTACCGAGGCCACCTGCGGCTACACCCGCTTGGGCCTGAGCGCTCCCGCGCTAGCTTTGCCCCCAGCCCTTGCCGCAGCGCCCGCGTACCAGACCATCGAGCGCATCGAGAGCAGCCTGGGCACCCTGACGGGCCGCTTCCATAGCCTGAGCGTGGCTGGCGGCGAGGAGCTCCAGGTGTCTCTGCTCAGCACGGCAGCGATGATCCTGGAGCTGCGCACGCCCACCGGGGCCACCATCGCGCCCACAGCCCTGCCCTCCGGCGTGACATTCGAGCGAACACCCTTGGGCGAGGCCACGCTCCAGACCTACACCTTGCCCGCCGCTGCCGCCGGTGCCTGGCAGGCTCTGATCAGCGGCGCGTCTGAGGCCATCGACCAGCCCTACACCTTTGTCGCTGCCGAGCGCTCGACCGTGCGCCTGGAGGCCGCCGCCGAGCCCGATATCGCCCCGGTGGGCGCGCCCGTCCGCATTATCGCGCGCCTGCTGGCCGGCGATACGCCGCGCCCCGCCACCCTCACCGCCACCCTGGAGGAGACCGGCGAGAGTGTAACTATGAGCGACGACGGCCAGGGCGGCGACCAGACCGCAGGGGACGGGCGCTACAGCGCCACGCTGCCCCCCGCCACGGTCGGCGGCTACAGCTCCATCCGCGTGCGCGCCGTCGACGCCAACCTGAGCCGCGTGGTCACAGCTGGGCTCTACCGCTACGCCGCCACGGCGCGGGTCACCGCCATAGGTGCGGCCACGCCCGAGGCGCCCGACGGCGACGGGCGCTGGCAGAGCCTGAGCGTGCCCGTTACTGTGGAGGCCGACGAGGCCGGCGAGGTTCAGGTGCGCGCCAATCTGCGCGACAGCGCCGGCCAGGTTGTGGCTAGCGCCATCGCCAGTAGCCCGATCATCTCTGGCACCCAGGAGCTGCTGCTGCGCTTTAACGGCCTCGCCATCCACGACGCCGGCCGCGACGGGCCCTTCACCGTGACCGACCTCAGCCTGCAGGGCACCATCGCCAATGAGCCAACCTACAGCGCTCCCGAGCTTACGGCGAGCGTCGGCAGCGGTCTGCGCTGGCAGGAGTTCACGGGCCAGGTGTTGCGCCTGACCGTTGAGCCAGCGGGTCGTGTCGAGCGCGGCTCGGGAGCACCCAGCATTGTCTTTAGCGCCTCCCTCGCCACAGAGCTGCCAGGGACATACGGCTGGACTGCAACCCTGGTCGACGCCGACGGCGCGCCAGTGCTCTCTACGAGCGGGCAAGTGACAGGCGAGGCGGGCAATTTGGCGCTACTGATGCGCTTCGCTGGCCCCGAGGTAAACGGCGCGTTGATCGCGCCCCCTCTGCGCCTTGGCCAGCTGATTGTCTGGCGCCAGGGCGGCGTGGCACGCCTGGAGCAGACGCCGCAGGACGGCCTTGCGGTGTGGAATGGGCCAGCCCAGTCAATCGTCTTCCTCCCGCTGCTGCGCCGATAAGTCGACCGGATCGTGCCTAAGGCTGAGTCAGGTAGGTATGGGCTGAAGGGCTTCCGCGACGCGGCGAGCATGCAGTTCGCTCCGTAACTTCTGCAACTACGCTGGCATAGGGCGATCTAGTGGCGGCGCTGCCGCGCCGCCGCCTCGCTCTCCGCCTCGCTTACGTCGCGCTCGGGTTGGCGCAGCTGCTTGATGTGCTCCAGGCCTGCTCCAGCTGCGGCAAGGGCCGCCTCCAGGTTCTTGAACATCTGCTCGGCCTGGACAGCAATATCCCCCTTGCCGACAACGGCCCCAGCTGCATCGACGCCGTTTTGGCCGCCGATGTAGATTGTCTTCACCGCTCCCGTCACGACCACCACCTGGGTGAAGGCGGGATTTGTGTGTAGCGTCGCGGGGTTCAGGTGCTGCACCTGGCCGCCCCGCTGGGGTGTCTCAGTCATCGTATCCTCCGCTACCGCGCATCGCGCGGCGTGCTATGCCTCGGCCAGCGCCGCGAGCCGGGCAAACTGTGCCGCGTCGCCCGTCTTGAAGAGCTGATACCACGCGTCGGTCACGTCGGCCGGATAGAGATCCAGGCGCCGGAAGATCTGCGCGGCAAACTCTAGTGCCCCTGTTGCGCCAGCCGTGATGATCTCGCCGTCCGCTACCGCTCCGACATCCTGGTAGTGGGCCGCACCATGGTAGCCCGTCGCCTGCAGATAGCCCGCCGCGTTGCTGGTGTGCCGCACTGTGTCGAGGAAGCCGGCCCTTGCGAGCCCCGCCGTCGCACCGCAGATGGCCGCGACAGGCACACTGGCCGATAGGAAACGCGCCACGTGCGGCATCACCTCGGTCAGCTCGCCAGCATCCCAGCGTTCGCCGCCCGGTAGGATCAGCAGCGCGCTGCCCACCGAGACCAACTCCTCTAACGCTATATCTGGCAGGACGCGCATCCCGCCCATTGTCGTCACCGGTTCCCGCGTGATACCGACAGTTTGCACCCGGTAGCGTCCAGCGGCATTGGGCATGGCTGGGCTGTTGATGCCGGCGATGGCATAGCTGGCCTCCCAGTCGGCCAGACTGTCGAACACAAAAAGATGAACGGTCTGCTGAATCATGGGCGCCCTCCGTGAGTTATGAGCGCGCGTTGTTCGCGCACTCCCTTCGTGGTCTATGCTCATACTACCAGGCGAATAGGCTATAATTGGCCCTATTCCCGACACAATAGAGGCGCCTAATGTACCACCCGACAACCCGTGTGCTGACGATCCTGGAGCTGTTGCAGGCGCGCCCTGGCATGAGCGGAACGGCCATCGCCGAGCAGCTAGAGGTGGATCGGCGCACCGTGCGGCGCTACATCACCATGCTCCAGGATCTCGGCATCCCGATCGAGACCACCCGCGGCCCGCACGGGGGCTACCGTCTGCGGCCGGGGTTCAAGCTGCCCCCTTTGATGCTCGCCGACGACGAGGCGCTGGCCGTCACGCTCAGCCTGATCGCTGCCCAGCGCCAGGGGGTAAGCATCGACCCGCTCGCCACCGCCGGAGCGCTCGCCAAAATCGAGCGGGTGCTCCCCAACGCCCTGCGGGAGCGACTGCAGGCGGTTCGCGACGTTGTCGCCTTCCATGTCGCGCCGTCGGCGCCCCGCCCCGATGGCGCCATCCTGATGCTGCTCAGCGTTGCCGCACAGCGCAGGGAGCGGGTACTGCTGCGCTACCAGGCCGGCGCCGCCGAGACCATACGGCATGTCGACCCTTACGGTCTAGTCTTTCACTGGGAACGCTGGTATCTCGCCGCGTGGTGCCATCTCCGTCAGGGGCTGCGGGTGTTCCGGCTTGACCGAGTGCAGGCGGCGGATCTGGTGACCGAGACGTTTGCCCGGCCCGTGGGGTTCGACAGCCTAGCGTTTGTCTTGGAGACGCTGGCGATGGCGCCGTGGGGCTGGGAGGTCGAGGTGCTTTTGGAGACCACGCTGGAGGCAGTGCAGCAGTGGGTGCCGCCAGGGAGCGTGATCCTTGAGGCGGCGCTGGGGGGCGTGGTGCTGCGTGGGCAGTACGACCGGCTGGATCGGCTCGCGGTGCAGCTGCTGCTGCTCGAATGTCCGCTGGTCGTGCGCCGCCCACCAGAGCTTCGTGCGGCGCTGCACACGCTCGCCGAGCAGGCCACTGCCCTCGCCAAGCGGGGGGAAGGGGCATGAAGTATCAGGCTGCCGACGGGCGGCGAGGCCCAATCCGCAGCCTGGTGTCTTGACTGGCGTCTTGCCACCCGGGCCGTTGAATGGTATCACCGCTAGGGTAGAACCCCGCGACTGGCTACGGCTGCGCCTCAGCGAGCACGTGCGTGGCCGCATCACGCTGCGCCGCATCGCGCTGCTCGGGTGGCAGCGCGTTCACCTCGGCCAGGAGGCGCCGTGTCACCGCTGCCACCTCGGCGACCGCAGCCGCGAACGCCGACGCGTTCGCACGCCCCGGCACCCGGTAGCCGCTCACCTTGCGCACGAACTGCCGCGCCGCAGCCTCGATCTCCGCCTCGCTCACGTCGCGCTCAGGGCGGCGTAGCTGCTTGATGCTTCGGCACATCCGCTCGTCTCCAAGTATCAGTGCGGCCCTGCTTGCGAGATGCAGAGCGAACATTTGTGTGACGATCTCAGCATACCAGCTGAGTCAAGTGGGCGCGGCCTATCGCTGCCGTCTTATACCAATTCCGTTTGACGTCACCGCATTGTCATAGGCCTGGTTCCGCACTGTGATGCGGCCGACGGCAATCCAAAATCCGAAACCGGCAATCCAAAAGTCGTCGCCCTTCGACTCCGCCAGATGGGTCGCCGCATTCAGCGCCTTCGCGAGTCTCGACGGCAGAAGCTCAGCAGCGCGTTGATCGCGTGGCAGGGCAGCAGCGGGATGGTCTCAGCCGCCCGAGCGCCGGATCGTGCGCGTCCCGACAGCCAGGCCAACCACCGCCACGGCGATCGCGGTGAGCGCGCCTGCTAGAACCGCCGGGTTAGCGAGGTCGCCCGCGAACAGCGCCCGCTCCGCCTCGACGATGTAGGTCAGCGGGTTGACGCGCGACAGGGCCAGCATCCAGGGTGGCGCCGCCTCCAGCGGCAGCAGCACGCCAGACAGGATCAGCAGCGGGAAGGTCAGGGTCTGCTGCACCGCCCAAAAGAGCCACTCCCGCTTGCGCACTGCGAGGGCCAGCGCGTAGGAAAGCGCGCCAAGCCCCACGCCAAACACGGCGAGGATAAGCAGCCCCAGCACGGCGCCCAGCGGATACAGCCGGTAAGGGTGAGAAAGACGTCGTCGAGCGTTGGGCGCGTAACCTCCGCCGTCAGCACCTGGATGCCGGCGGCCTCCAGGCAGCGCCGCTGGCCGCCCGACAGCGTGCTGACGCCCCGTGTCGCCAGCGGCTCTAGGTCGAGCGAGGCGAGCAGCTCGTCGGCGCGCTGCCGCGACTCGGCGTGGCTTAGCCCGTAGCAGCGCCCCTGGCTCAGCAGCTCGTCGCGCACCCGCTGCGCGTGGCCGGCCCCGTTGCCCTAGCCGATCAAGCCGATGCGCCGGCGCACGCCCGCCGGGTCACGCTGCACGTCGCAGCCGGCGACCGTCGCGCTGCCTGCGGTGGGCGGCAGCAGCGTGGTCAGCATGCGCAGCGTGGTGCTCTTGCCAGCGCCGTTCGGGCCGAGCAAGGCCACCATCTCGCCAGTCTGCACGGCGAGGTCGATCCCGCGTACCGCCTCGACAGTCTCCCGCTTCACCCGAAAGTGGCGCGTCAGCCCCTGAGTCTGGATCATCAGCAGCTCCCCCTCTCGCTCCTCGTCACAGCCTCGCCGCATGCGGGCACTTGCCAGCATACAGGGTTGGTGTTGTGTTGGAGGGTTTGGGGCACGCGCGCTATAGCGGCGAGCTGCTGCGGCAGTACGGCCAGCCGGGCGAGGGCCGTAAGGTGTTCGGGCTTGGCTTCACGCCCGACGGCAACAGCGTGATCGCCGGTCGCTCGATCCTCTCGGTCTCAACCGACAGAACCATGCGCCGCTGGACTCTCAGGAGCATCGCCGAGCTGCTCAGCTTCATCAACACCGAGCGCTATGTCAACCTGCCCTCGCCCGCAGAGCAGCAGCGGCTGGAGACAGACACAGGCATTGACCTCTACGATACCTAAGGCGATCCAGTAAGGGCGCCCGTTGTGGGCGCCCCAGGCCATGCTAATCACGCAAAAATGGTCGGACAAAGTAGTAGCGCTACGGCGAATGCACCTCGTAGAGGATCAGCTCCAATTTGCCCTCGCGCCAGCGGCCAAGCTCTCGGTAGGGCAGCGCAAGCGGCGGCACCCCGTGAAACATCTGGTCGTAGAAGACCCACACGCGCTGGTGCGGCGCCAGCAGCGGGATGGCCTCCTCGGAGCGCCAGGTCTGCTTCAGGCTGTAGCCCTGGGTGTAGTAGAAGTCGTCATAGTGGTGTGCGCCAAGCAGCGGCAGCTGCGGCCCGCCGTAGTAGTACTCGAAGATCCGCTGGTCCCAGGGCGGGTGGAAGAGCACCACGTCGCCCGCTGGATCGGCCTGCCGCGCCACCTCGGCGCTCAGCGTAGCCCAAGGATTCGCGGGGTGCGGCGCCTGCCAGGGGGCGCGTATCGTGCCTACGAGGCCAAGGGCCAGCAGGAGGGCCAGAGCCCAGGCCAGCGGTGGGCGCCGCTCACGTAGTGCCTCAAACCCTGCGGCCGCCACGAGGGCCGCGCTGGGCAGCAGCACAATCAGGTAGCGCAGCGCCGTAACCTCGAGCAGCAGACTCATGGCCAGTAGTAGCGCGCCAGGCACCGCCAGGGTGCGCAGGGCCAGCCCACCTATGCCCGCACGGGGCCGCAGCGCCGTTGCAAGCATCAGCGCAAAGCCCGCTGCCGCGCCAAGCTGCCAGAGCAGAAACCAGGCCCCAGACGCCGGCTTGCCAAGCAGCACTCCGCAGGCCAGGTAAAAGTAGTCCTGGGGGCCATTGCTCCAGCTGGCGGTAACGGCCGACGCCACGCGCACTTGGTAGGCCAGGCTTGGCAGCCAGGGCAGCACAAGCGCGGCGACCGCCAGGTGCATCAGACCCCAGGCGCGCAGGCGCTGCCGTCGTGTCGCTGGCGCACGTAGCTGCCCAAGCCAGAGCAGCCACTGCGCGGCGAGAATGACTACGCTAAAGTAGGAGCTGTAGAAGAGCACCACGGCGCTCAGGGTATAACCGGCCTGAGCCCGCGGGCTGTCCGGGGCGCGCCAGAGCCGCTCGTATGCCGCGATGCACACCACAACCAGCAGTACGGTTAGCGTGTAGCCGCGTGCCTCCACCATGTAGCGCTGGAGCAGCGGCGCGAGCGCAAGGATTGTGACCGCCGCGGAGGCCGCTCGCACGGGCAGGTGGCGCTGCGCAAAACGTGCGAAAAGGCCGACAGCCAGGGCGCCACAAAGCAGCGAGAGGCTTCGAAACGCCTCCTCGCTCTGTCCGAAGCCACGCGCCCACAGCCAGCTGACAACAAAGTACAGCGGCGGCGTCTCCTCGTTCTTGCGCACGTCGTCGAGCAGCGCGCCTAGCGTGGGGTGCGCAGCGTAGCTTACTGTGAAGGCCTCGTCGGTCCAGAGATCGCGCGCCATGTCGGGGTAGACGACGAAGGCCAGGGCGAGCAATATCCCCCAGAGCGGCAGCAAGCTTGAGCGCGCAGATGCGTGCCGAAGGGCGGCGCCCACAGGCATAGTGATCTGTTTGAACATCGGGCTCTTTCCTGGGGCTAGCAGTGGGCTAGAAATCGGTGTCATCTGTGGATAAAACGCCCGCCACGCAGACGTTGTATCGGCCCTGATTATAGCCAGCCCGTGCAACCAGCCTGCCGCCAGCCGTGGTACTATACGCTGCTCGGCACGCTGCCGGGCGCGAGGATCGAGGAGCGCGTGCGTGCAGCTGCTCATCAGCGGAAGCTTCTGGTCTCAGCCTGCGGTTGGCAGCGGCCAGTACCTTCACGGGCTGCTTGCGGCCATGCCCCAGGTGGCGCCCGAGCATCGCTACGTGCTGCTGCGCCCGGCCGTCGCGCCCGCCGGCCCGCCCCTGCCGCCCGGCGTCGTCGGCGCCGCGCTGCGCACGCCCTTCGACCGCACCAGCGCCAATCTGGCCAAGCTCCACTTCGAGCAGCTGGCCCTGCCGACGGCCGCCCGCCGCCTCGCACGCGCGCCGGGGCCGACAGTGCTCCTAGTGCCTTACTTCGCGCCGCCTCTGCGCTCGCGCGTGCCTGTCGTCACCACCGTGGGCGACATTATCCCGCTGCTGCTGCCAGAGTACGGCGGCGGTCTGCACGTGCGGGCCTACATGGAGCTAGTGCGCCGGGCCGTGCGACGTAGCGCCCAGGTGCTCACCTTCTCGGCCTGTAGCCGCGACGATATTGTGGCCCACCTGCACCTGCCCTACCCGCGCGTTACCCCGGTGCTGCTCGCGGCCGGCGCGCAGTACGGCCCCGGCAACCCGGCGGACGCCCGCGCCGAGGTGGCGCGCCGCTACGGGCTCACGGGGCCGTTTATCTACTACGTTGGCGGCCTCGACGCCCGCAAGAACCTGCCGACGCTGCTGCGCGCCTTCGCCCTGCTGCGCGCGCGCGGCGTGGCTGCCACCCTCGCTATCGCTGGGCGTGCCCTCGGGCGCGACCAGCGCCTCTTCCCCGACCTCGACGCCCTGATCACCAACCTGGAGCTGGGTGCGGCGGTGCGCCGCATCGACGTGCCCCTCGCCGACGGCCCACTGCTCTACCAGGCCTGTACGCTCTTCGCCTTCCCCTCGCGCTACGAGGGCTTCGGCCTGCCGCCCCTGGAGGCCATGGCCTGCGGCGCGCCCGTGGTGGTAAGCGACGCCAGCAGCCTCCCCGAGGTGGTTGGTGACGCAGCCCTGCGCGTCCCACCCGACGATGTCGTCGCCTGGGCTGCCGCCCTCGGCCGCCTGCTGAGCGACCCCGCCCTGCGCGCCGATCTGCGCGGCCAGGGGCTGGCCCAGGCCGCCCGCTTCTCCTACCAGCGCGTGGCCCAGGAGACGCTCGCCGTGCTGGAGCGGGCGGCTAACAGCAGCCGGTAGACGACCGCCCCTCGGCTATCGGCTATCGGCTATCGGCTATCCTTCCTACCCCGCCTTCACCGTGCCCACCGGGTCGAGGCCGCGCAGCGTGGCGCCGATCAGGTCGCGGTTGAGCCGCGCGATCGTGTCCAGGCTGATCTCCTTGGGGCAGACGACCGAGCACTCGCCGATGTTGGTGCAGTTCCCGAAGCCCTCTTGATCCTGGTGGGTCACCATGTTGATTGCGCGCTGGTAGCGCTCGGTCTGCCCCTGTGGCAAAAAGCCCAGATGGGTCGCCTTCGCAGCCACAAACAGCATCGCCGACCCGTTTGGGCAGGCTGCCACGCAGGCCCCGCAGCCAATGCAGGCCGCCGCGTCCATCGCGCTTTCGGCCTCGGGCTTGCCCACCGGGATGGCGTTTGCGTCGGGCGCCGTGCCGGTGGAGGTGCTGATAAAGCCGCCCGCCTGGATCACCCGGTCGAAGCTTGAGCGGTCCACCACCAGATCTTTGATGATCGGGAAGGCCGACGCGCGCCACGGCTCGATCACCAGCGTGTCGCCCTCCTTGAAGCTGCGCATATGCAGCTGGCAGCTCGTGATCGCCTGCTTGGGGCCGTGGGCCACGCCGTTGATCATCAGCGCGCACGAGCCACAGATGCCCTCGCGGCAGTCGTGATCGAACGCGATCGGCTCGTCGCCCTTCAAGATCAGATCCTGGTTCACAACGTCCAGCATCTCCAGGAACGACATGTCGGGGCTCACATGGTCGGCCTGGTAGGTCGTAAAAGCGCCTGGGGCCGTGCGGCTCTTCTGCCGCCAGACCTTGATCGTCAGCTTCATGGTCGCGGCTCCTACTTATAGCTACGCTGGCTGGGCTTCACATACTCGAACGCCAGTGGCTCTTTGTGCAGCTCCGCCTTGCCGGGGTTGCCGGTATACTCCCAGGCGGCCACGTAGGAGAAGTTCTCGTCGTCGCGCTTCGCCTCGCCGTCGTCGGTCTGGCTCTCTTCGCGGAAGTGGCCGCCGCAGCTCTCGGTGCGCTGCAGCGCGTCGAGGCACATCAGCTCGCCAAGCTCCAGGAAGTCGGCCACGCGGCCCGCCTTCTCCAGCTCCTGGTTCAGGTCGCCGCTCTCGCCGGGCACCTTCACGTTCTGCCAGAACTCCTCGCGCAGCGCGGGGATGCGCTGCAGCGCCGAGCGCAGGCCGGCGTCGTTGCGCGCCATGCCGCACTCCTCCCAAATGATCTTGCCAAGCTCGCGATGGAACGAGTCCACGGTGCGCCTGCCGTTGATGCTCAGCAGCCGCTGCACGCGGCCCGTCACCTCGGCCTCGGCCTCCGCGAAGGCGGCGTGGCCCGTATCGACGTTGCCCGGCTTGAGCTGGGCCAGGAAGTTGGCGATCGTGTAGGGCAGCACAAAGTAACCATCGGCCAGGCCCTGCATCAGCGCCGAGGCGCCTAGCCGGTTCGCGCCGTGGTCGGAGAAGTTCGCCTCGCCGGCCACAAACAGGCCGGGCACATTGCTCATCAGGTTGTAGTCCACCCACAGGCCGCCCATGGTGTAGTGGATGGCCGGGTAGATCCGCATCGGCGCCTCGTACGGGTTCTCGCCGGTGATCTGGGCGTACATGTCGAACAGGTTGCCGTAGCGCTCGGCGATCTTGGGCTGGCCCACGCGCTTGATCGCATCGGCAAAGTCGAGGTAGACGCCCAGGCCGCCGGGGCCAACGCCGCGCCCTTCGTCGCAGACCTGCTTGGCATTGCGCGAGGCTACGTCGCGGGGCACCAGGTTGCCGAAGGCCGGGTAGCGCTCCTCCAGGAAATAATCGCGCTCGCTCTCAGAGATCGCGCTGGCCTCACGCACGTCGCCCGGCTGCTTGGGCACCCAGATGCGGCCATCATTGCGCAGCGACTCGCTCATCAGG
>Ga0209591_10005033_pt1 | contig 14844 bp, 13 predicted proteins | sample MAT01_FD_187207 | JGI IMG/M metagenome (GOLD analysis project Ga0209591, IMG submission 187207) | Freshwater microbial communities from Lake Fryxell liftoff mats and glacier meltwater in Antarctica - MAT-01 (SPAdes) (version 2) | ecosystem: Environmental > Aquatic > Freshwater > Ice > Liftoff... | reverse complement strand
CGCATCTGTCGTATCCGCACAAGAAAAAACCGCGCCCGCTAAGCCGACGATGAACATGGGCATGAGCATGGACAAACAAATGCCGCAGATGCAGGAGAACATGAAGCAAATGCAGCAACAGATGGAAAAAATCCGGGCGACAACCGAGCCGAAGGAACGCCAGAAACTGATGCAGGCGCACATGCAGGCCATGCAGGAAAACATGAAGGCGATGCGTGGAATGGGCGGCCCGATGATGATGGCCGGGGGCGAGCATGGCGGCATGATGAAACACGACATGAAAGGCGCCATGAAGGACGGCATGAAGGACGGCGCGAAAGATGGCATGAAAGGCGGCATGAAAGACGGCATGAAAGACGGCGATATGATGAAGCACCGCGATATGATGGAAAAACGCATGGACATGATGCAGATGATGATGGAGCAGATGATGCAGCGCGACCAGATGATGCAGCCTATGCCCGCCAAGTAACGATGAATCTTGATTGTCGATCTCAAGGTTTAGACCGCCAGTTTTAGCATGCGGTTGTTCACCCTGCATTTAGCTCAGGCGCAGATAAAGACGCAACTCAGCATCCGGCCTCGCGGCGCTTCTCGTGACCGCTGCGGGTAAGCTAAAAAATTCGCGAGCCTGAAAAGATGTGCTGTGTTCATCGCAGCGACAACTTAAATGAAATCGCCGCACGCAACTAAAAGTGTCGCCACTTAAAAGGGGCAAATTAATGTATGGATTCAGCATTCAGCTAACGTTGCCATTCGATGCCGCCATCGCCAAAGTCACCGAGGCGCTGAAAAAGGAAGGATTCGGCGTGCTCACCGATATCGATGTCAAGGCGACACTGAAAGCCAAGCTCAATATCGAAAGCCGACCGTATCGCATACTCGGCGCATGCAACCCGCCGCTCGCCTACCGCGCGATCGAGGCCGACCCAGACATCGGCCTGTTACTGCCGTGCAACGTGGTCGTGCGCGAAGAAGCCGACGGCGCTATCACGGTCGCGTTCATGGATACCGAGGTCGTATTGCAGTTGGTCGACAAGCCGGAGATACATGCTCTTGGCAAGAAAGTAAAGGCGATTTTGCAGCGGGTCAGCGAGAGCCTCAGGGGGTGACTGCGGTGAAGGCTCGGGCACATGGCTGTTGATGGAGATTGAAATGATGCGAACCACCAAAGTTGTCATTGCATACGCCGTTGCGGCTGGTGGGTCATAAATGGAGTCAGACACTGGCATAAATGGCACCAGGCACCATTTAATCTGACGTTAAAGCCAACAAGTAAAACTCTTGCACCGGCGCGAACTTTCAGACATATGTGCTGAAAACGTTCGTCAGTGCTGGGGCTTTGTGTTTACGCGAAACAATTTCTCGCGGTTAATGCGATCAGACGCTGAACCCCATGACCGCAAGCCGCTAACTTTGCTTGTTTGCACTCATCCGATCGAGTAATTCCACGCGCGCCGCGCTCAATCACCATGGTCGTACAACTCATCAAGCCAATGTTGGCCCCGATGCTCATCGCACAAGCCAAGCGCCTGCGCGGGTTAGCGCTTGAGTTGCCCGAGCCTTCAGGACAGCGGCATGGCGTCGGCTTGGCCGCGGGTGTGGATGGCGCATCGCGTCCACTATCGCTGCTAATTGCCGGGGATTCCTCTGCGGCCGGTGTCGGCGCCGAAACGCAGGATGATGCGCTGGCCTCGCAGCTTGCCTTGGCCCTCGCGCAGCGCATCCGGCGGAATGTGCATTGGCATCTGATCGCGCAGACAGGCTTGACCTCAAGCGGGGTGCTTGATCTGTTGCACGCCCAATCACTGCCTCAATTCGACATTGCCGTGGTCATCGTCGGCGTCAACGATATCACCAACAACGTGCCTATTGGCCACGCCTTGCGCGCGCGCAACCGTATCGTCCGCCTATTGCGGGCGGACACCGGCGTGGGGCACATTTTGTTTCCGGGCTTACCCGCTGTGGAACGCTTTCCACTGCTTCCACAGCCGCTGGCGTGGTACGGGGGCGCGCAGGCGCGGCGTAACAATGGCCTACAGGCACGCTGGGCGTCGCATGCACGACGCGCCGACTTCGTGTCCCATCTGCCGATGGCTGGGTTTACGCACCCAAAGCTCATGGCCGACGACGGCTTCCACCCCTCGCCAATTCTGTATTCGATGGTGGCGGTACATTTTGCGAAGCATCTTGCGTTGAAAGTTAGCGCCGCTACCGATTAGGGCTTCACCCCGCTGGCCCTAGGCCACCGCTATGGCTTGGCAGGCGTTTGCATAGATCTGACTTTCTCCGCGGGCGGTGAGTCCTTAGAGTGGCCGGAACCGTTCAGAGATCCTTTAGGGAACCACTGTGCTTCTACACTCGCCCAATATTTTGAAAATCGCGACAACGAGCCGGTGTGCGTTGCAAACGCAGGCGCTTCCACAAATTCAATCGGCACAGTTTTAAGCGTGGCAAGCCAGGCTTGAATATCGGTGTTCGGCGTGGCTTGTGTCACAACTTGCGTTTCGCGATGTGGCGCAGAATCGGCCAATCCAAGCACGGCAACCACATCGACAAGCGTTCCCTTGAATACCCGTACCGCCGGGATAGAGGAGAGCGCATCGGCGATGAACTGCAAACGCCGTCTCCGCCATCCCTGTTGGGCGATAAACGCGGGATCAAATACAAAAACACGTGGCCGATCTGCGTGCGCCTCAAATATCGGCAGGCTTGCGTTGAGCATCTCATCGTGGATCAGCAGGAGCTTCATGGTCTCGTCGCTGCGGCAAAGAGTTTCGCGTGAAGCGTTTCGTAGCTTGCTTCAAATGGGCACGTGTCGCGTTTTGCACAGTGGTTGCAAAACTCGCCGCTGGTATATTTTTCAAGATTCTCGCGGTTAAAAATGTAGGGCTTTGACGAAAAGCTCGATGCGATCCATTGCCACGAAAGCGTATTGCTGGCGCGGTCGCCGTCGAGTAACTCACCGTAATACCAATCCGCCGCCGCCCGCCAATCCACTTTGCGGTGATGCACGACATAGCTTGCAAACCACATGCGCGCATGATTGTGCACATAGCCGCTTCCGGTCAGGTCGCGCGCAAAACGATCCATGCACGCCAGCCCGGTGCGCGCTTCGCGAATATCATCTGGCAACGGCAAATCACCAAGCGCTACTTTAGGCGTTTCAATAGGGGCGTGAATGCTGGTGCCGCGCTCAGCCCACACGCGTCGCCAATAGTCGCGCCAAGCAAGTTCAAACACGAATTTGTGTGCGCCCGCGCGGTATTGCGTGATTGCCGAGCGCGCCGCCTCGTTCAGTGTGAGCACGCCATGCCGGAAATAGGGCGACAAACGCGATACGTTGCCATCAATGTAATTCCGAGTGCGCGCGTAAGCGAGTGCATCCACATTGGTAAGCGCAGCAAGAGCGGCTTCACGTGTGCCGTCCCATTCGCAGTCTGTTCCCGGAATATCGGGAAACAGCTCTCGTATCTGCTGATATCGCGCGTCGCGATCTGCTGCCAACGTAAATTCCACGACCGCAGTTTTCACGACCGTCGCTGTCGCGATCAAAGCGCATCCAGGTTGTTCAGCATGCGTTTCGCCTCAACACGGATGGCGGCGCGCTCGTCGTCGCCTAGCCTCAATAAATTGTTCACCATCAATGCCGTGCGTGGGTTGTTCGCGAAAGTCTCGACGTGTTTGTCGAGAAAGTGCCAATACAGTGTTGTCACTGGGCACGCATTTGCGCCGGTTTTTACATCCGGCTGGTAGCGGCAGCCGCTGCAGTAGTTGCTCATTCGCTTCACATAAGCACCGCTCGCGACATACGGCTTACTGGTGAAGCGCCCACCGTTTGCAAACAGCGCCATGCCTGCCGTGTTCGGCAGCTCGACCCATTCGACTGCATCGACGTACACGGCCAGATACCAATCGCAAAGCGCCTGCGGGAGAATCTCGGCGGTGACACCAAACATACCGGTAATCATCAAGCGTTGGATATGATGCGCATAACCATATTGCATGGTTTGCGCGATGACGTGACGCATGCAGTTCATTTGTGTTTTGCCCGTCCAGTACCAGTCAGGTAGCTTGTTTTGGTGGTCAAAGTGGTTGGCGCGTTTGAGTGCGTCGCCATCCAGAAAATAGACGCCACGGATGAATTCGCGCCAACCTAGAATCTGCCGGATAAATCCTTCCGCGCTTGCAAGGTCAATCGCGCCCTCACGATAGGCGGACTCCGCCCTGGCAACGACTTCGCGCGGGCTAATGAGTTTTAGATTTAGGCTGCTAGACAACAATGCGTGCCAGCCGAACGGCATGGTCGTCCACATGGCGTCTTGATGCGGCCCGAACTGCGGCAAACGATTCACGACAAAATCATCGAGCGCGGTAAGGGCCTCGTGTCGCGTGACGGGCCAATTAAAGTTGGCGGTGGTGCCCGGGTGCGATGCGAATTGTGATTCGACAAGCGCGAGCACTTCTTTCGTGATCGCATCGTGCGCAAATACCGGTGGCACCGGTACATCTTTCGGCCCGCTTTTAACGAAGCTTTTGCGATTCTCGGCGTCGTAATTCCATTCGCCGCCGACTGGCTTGGCACCATCCTTGTCGCCTTCCATCAGCACGCCGGTCTTGCGGCGCATGTCGCGGTAGAAGAATTCCATGCGCAGCGTTTTGGTCTTGCCCGCCCAGCGAGCGAAGTCCGCTTTGGAACTCAAAAAGTGCGTATCCATTCGGATTGCAAGCGGGCAAGCGTGTGTGTCGCACAGTTGCGTGATGGCGGCCTCGACGCGGCGATCGCCAGGTTCAACGACGATCAGCTTTTGCGGCTTCTCGGCGATGATCGTCGCGGCTAATCCATGCGCAAGCGTTGCATCGCTGTCCTCCCCAAGTGCGCGGTACAACACTCGAATTTTCTTTTTGTGCAGCGCATCGGCGAAGTGACGCATCGCAGAAAGAAACAGGGCGGTGCGCGCCTTGTGCGACCAGACGTGAGTAGATTCTTCGATCGCCTCGATCATCACGACCTGATCCTGTTGCACATCGAATTGATCAAGCGCCGACGATTCAAAGTCCAGTTGGTCGCCGAGAATCAGCACAAGATTGCGCATGCTATCGGATCCCGCCCGGTAGCGCCGTCACTGCACGACGACACTTTTCGGAGCAGTATTTAACATCGGCCCAATTTTTCGCCCACGCTTTTCGCCACGTCATCTCGCGACCGCATACGCTGCAAGGCTTGCTCGGCAGATGGGCTTTGTTGCCTCTGAATCCCGCGGGTGGATGCCTGTTTGGCATGCTGCGTTCTGCTGCTTCGTCAAGCGGGGTTGCTACTTGACCATTGGCCGTATCGCCGTGAAGCCGCCATCAATGGTCCAGATTTGCCCGGTGGTGCGGCGTGCTGCGTCCGACAGGAGCCAGGACATGATGTCCGCGATTTCATCCGCGCTGCCGATGCTGCCGAGCGGGTACTGCTTTGCGCTTGCCTCGCGCAGAGCAGGGGAGCCGAGAAATTTGGCTGCCGCTGGCGTATCCATCAGGCCCGGCGCAACGGCATTGACGCGAATGCCCGCGCTCGCGTAGGTCGCGGCAGCGGCGCGCACCATCGCCTCCAACCCGCCCTTGGCAGCAGCGACAGCTTCATGATTGGCAATACCAATTTGCGCGGCGACCGTGGAAACGAAGCACAGCGCGGCACCTTGATTGGCCGCCTTCGCCGCCAAGGTGATGGCGGAAAGCATAAAAAACGCGCTATCCAGATTTGCCCGCATGACGTCGCGGTACTGCAGCTCTGTGGTGCGCGCCGCTGGTGCGAGCACGATATTGCCAACGCAATGCGCAAACTGTGTCGGTGTGCCGAGCGCGGCGACGCACTCGGCCACGGCTGCGGCGGCGCCCGCGTGTTCACCCACGTCTGCGACAATCTGTAAGTGGTCCGTGCCGTAGGCGCTGGCGAGCCTCTCACGGTCGCGGCCGACGACGGCAACGCGCGTATCGGGATGCTCGACGATCATTTTTCGTAGCAGTGATTGGCCTAGGCCACCCGCTGCACCAGTAACGAGAAGAATATGCGGTGTTGCTGAATTCATTTTTTGGCTCGATATGTTTGTCGGGTTGTTGGGATTCAGTAGCCTGAGGCGAGCAACGCGGGCGCAGACACGTTTGTGGGGGCGATATCCCGTCGCGGGACGCTGCGAAGGGAGGCCACAACCAAACAGCCATAAGCAGGAGCTATGTGCAGCGTAAAGAGCTGGAGACCAAGCGTATTGACACTGACAGTATCAGCCGAATTTAGTTGCTGAGAAGTATGAATGCATTATCCCGTCGTACCTTTATACAACAGCGTTTCACGGCTTGGTTCGTTGATAGCCGGTAAAGTGCGCCTGTGGAGGAAGGTATGCCAGAAGGACCTGAAATTTTTCGCGCGGCGCGCGCGTTGCACCAAGCAGTCGCGAACCAGCCGATTCGCTTGGTGCTGTCGTATCCGAAGTTACGCTCACGCGCAACGGTGCTTGCCGAGGTGCCCATCGTCCGTGTGCGTTCGCGAAGCAAAGCCATCCTCACAGAGTTTGCCGACGGGACGGTGCTGTACTCACATAATCAGCTTTATGGTGAATGGCGCGTTCACACGCGTGACGCGCCGTTCGCAGCGCGCCAGGTCCGCCTCAGCATTGAAACGGCAAATGCGCGCGCGGTGCTCTACAGCGCAACTGATTTTTCGTGGCTGCGCGCCGGGCAAGAACATCAGCATCCCTATCTGGCAAAGCTGGGCCCTGAAGTGCTGAATGGTGAAGTCACCGCGAAAATGCTTGCCACGCGGCTCGCCGAATTTCCGAGGCGTGTCGTTGCTGCTGCGCTCCTCGATCAAAACGTCATCGCCGGACTGGGCAACTATCTGCGCGCCGATATTCTGTTCGTCGCAGGCGTTGATCCACGCGTCCAAATCGGGCAGCTCGCACCGGCGGCGCTGTTGAGAATTGCCAACGCCTGCAAGAAACTTAGCGCACGTAGCGTCCACCAGTGTGGGGTGGTTCGCCCCTTGGCAGAATACATTGCATCGCTTCAAGACAAGTCGAACCATCAGGCACGTGATGGTGACGCGTATCAAGCATCACGGTTCTACGTTTACAACCGTGAGGGGAAGCCGTGTTGGACGTGCGGCACCAAAATTCAACGCGTGACACAGGGTGGGCGAGGGCTGTTCTTATGCGAGGTATGCCAGCACGCGTGACGGTTTTCGGCGTAGGAGAATGGATTGGATCCCCGCCTTCGCGGGGACGGGCGTTGCCCGATTGGATCCTTGCCTTCGCGGGGGGACGGGCGCCGCTTGGTGGCCGTTGCCGCTATCGCGGCTGAAAAAGGTTCCCTAACTAACTCGCGAAGAAATCCTTGACCTTGTCCATAAAGCCTTTGGCGCGGGGGTTGTGTTTGTCGCCATCCTTGATGTTGATCTCTTCGAGTTCTCGCAAGAGTTCTTTCTGACGGTCGGTGAGACGTACCGGTGTCTCGATCATCACGTGGCACAGCAAGTCGCCATGGGATGTTTGGCGAATGGGCTTGATGCCTTTGCCACGCAGGCGGAACACTTGGCCGGACTGGGTCTCGGCCGGAATCTTGATTTTCGCTTCGCCGTCAAGTGTCGGGATACTGATCTCGGCACCGATTGCGGCGACGGTGAACGAAATCGGCATTTCGCAATGCAAGTCAGCGCCATCACGCTGAAAGACGTTGTGCGCCTTGAGTTGAACGACGACATACAGGTCGCCCGGTGGGCCGCCGTTGACGCCCGCTTCGCCTTCGCCGGTCAAGCGGATTCGATCACCGTCATCAACCCCCGCGGGAATTTTTACCGATAGTGTTTTGTGCTTCTTAACGCGACCGACACCGTCGCACGCGGTACATGGCTCGGGGATCACTTTGCCGGTGCCGTGACAGGTCGGGCAGGTTTGCTGGATCGAGAAAAAACCTTGTTGCATACGGACTTGACCGGAGCCGCCGCAGGTGTGACAGGTCTTGGCCTTCGTTCCTGGCTTGGCGCCGGTGCCGTCGCAGACTTCACATTCCTCCAGCGCTGGTATGCGGATTTTGGTTTCGGTGCCACGTGCGGCTTGTTCGAGGGTGATCTCCATGTTGTAGCGCAGATCCGAGCCGCGATACACCTGTTGCCCGCCGCTTCTACGACCGCCGCTGCCGCCGAATATTTCGCCAAAAATGTCGCCGAACGCTTCCGAGAAACCGCCTGCGTCACCGCCAAAGCCGCCCGGCCCGCCGCCGGCCATCTGCGGATTGACGCCGGCGTGGCCATAGGCGTCGTAAGCGCGGCGCTTTTCTGGCTCCGAGAGAATTTCGTAAGCTTCCTTCGCCTCCTTGAATTTGTCTTCGGCTTCCTTGCTATCCGGATTGCGATCGGGGTGAAATTTCATCGCCAGCTTGCGATAGGACTTCTTGATGTCGTCGTCGGACGCATCGCGATTGACGGCAAGGATTTCGTAAAAGTCGCGTTTAGATGCCATGATTTATTGGGTGAGGAGTGGAGGTTGAGGGGCAGGGGCGAATGCTGGGGTGGGAGGCACGAATGCTGGTGGGGCCAATAACAAAAGGGGTAAGGACTGCTCCTCACCCCTCTCGTCTTTCACCTCGCAGCGCTACTTTTTGTCTTTCACCTCGGTGAATTCAGCATCGACGACGTTGCCCATATCCTTCTCTTTGGCAGGCGCTTCGCCGCCACCCGTGCCACCACCAGGCTGTCCCTGCGCGCTGGCTTCAGCCTGCGCTTTAGCTTGCATGTCGGCGTATATCTTCTCGCCGAGCTTTTGCGAGGCCTTGCTGAGCGCTTCGGTCTTGGCCGTGATGGCGTCTTTGTCATTGCCTTTCAGGGACTCTTCCAGATCCTTGCTGGCGGCCTCAATCGCAGCTTTCTCATCGGCATCGATCTTGTCGCCGTACTCTTCGAGCGACTTCTTGGTTTCATGCACCAGTGCATCGCCGGTGTTGCGCGCGCTCACCAGTTCCAACACCTTCTTGTCCTCGTCGGCGTTGGCTTCGGCGTCTTTCACCATGCGCTGGATTTCTTCTTCCGTCAGACCCGAGTTGGCTTTGATGGTGATTTTGTTTTCCTTGCCGGTGGCCTTGTCTTTCGCCGACACATGCATGATGCCGTTGGCGTCGATATCAAACTGCACTTCAATCTGCGGCTGACCACGGCGCGATGGCGGAATACCCTCAAGGTTGAACTGGCCTAGCGACTTGTTACCGGTTGCCAATTCGCGTTCGCCCTGCAGCACGTGGATGGTTACGGCGGCTTGATTGTCGTCGGCGGTCGAGAACACCTGTGAGGCCTTGGTGGGAACCGTGGTGTTCTTCTTGATCAGCTTGGTGGATACGCCACCAAGTGTTTCGATACCTAGTGAGAGCGGCGTCACGTCGAGCAGCAAGACGTCTTTGACGTCGCCTTTGAGCACGCCACCCTGAATGGCGGCACCGACGGCAACCGCCTCGTCTGGGTTCACGTCCTTGCGCGGCTCTTTGCCGAAAATCTCTTTAACCTTTTCCTGGACTTTCGGCATGCGGGTCTGACCACCGACCAGAATCACGTCGGAGATGTCTTCGATCTTGACGCCGGCATCCTTGATGGCGATGCGGCACGGCTCGATAGTGCGCTCGATTAATTCATCGACCAGCGATTCAAACTTGGCGCGGGTGATCTTCACCAGCAAGTGCTTTGGCCCCGACGCATCCGCCGTTACGTACGGCAGATTGACTTCGGTCTGCTGCGCCGATGACAACTCGATCTTGGCCTTTTCAGCCGCTTCCTTCAGGCGCTGAAGTGCGAGCACGTCCTTCCGCAAGTCGATGCCTTGGTCCTTCTTGAATTCGTCGCACAGGTAGTCCATCAGGCGTTGGTCGAAGTCTTCGCCGCCGAGGAATGTGTCGCCGTTGGTCGAGAGCACCTCAAACTGGTGCTCGCCTTCGACCGATGCAATTTCGATAATCGAGACGTCGAACGTGCCACCACCCAAGTCATAGACCGCGATCTTGCGATCGCCTTCCCTCTTGTCCATACCAAACGCGAGTGCGGCGGCAGTCGGCTCGTTGATGATGCGCTTCACATCCAGACCGGCTATGCGTCCAGCGTCTTTGGTTGCCTGACGTTGTGCGTCGTTGAAGTAAGCCGGTACTGTGATGACGGCCTCGGTCACTTCTTCGCCGAGATAATCCTCAGCGGTTTTTTTCATTTTGCGCAGGACTTCGGACGATATTTGCGGCGGCGCCATTTTCTTGCCGCGCACTTCCACCCAGGCGTCGCCGTTGTCGTTTTTGACGATGGCGTAGGGCATCAGGCCGATGTCTTTTTGCACTTCTTTTTCATCGAATTTCCGCCCAATCAAGCGCTTGACTGCGAATAGCGTGTTTTTTGGGTTGGTGACCGCCTGGCGCTTCGCCGACGCGCCGACCAGCACCTCGCCGTCTTCCTGGTAAGCAACAATCGATGGTGTCGTGCGTGCACCTTCGGCGTTTTCAATAACCTTCGGTTGGCCGGCTTCCATGATGGCCACGCACGAGTTCGTGGTGCCCAAGTCAATTCCAATGATTCTTCCCATGTTGGTTCCTTAGTACGGTGAGTTCTGAATGTTGATTAGCTGGGGACGGCGGCCCGATGTTCAAGGTTTTGGACGCATTCAAATCAGCCAAGCGGGCCAGACGCCGGCCACGCGGTGATCGTCGCGGTTGCTGGCTGGCGATTAATTAAGCCTCGCGCGGCTTGGCAACGGCGACGAGCGCCGGACGCAGCACCCGGTCGTGAAGCGTGTAGCCCTTTTGCATCACTGAAACGACTGTGTTGGGTTCCTGATCAGACTCGACCGCAGCGATCGCTTGGTGGCGTGTCGGGTCGAACTTTTGCCCGAGCGGGTCAACTTCCTGAATGGAGAATTTTTCGAATACCGATGCCAGTTGGCGCGCCGTGAGTTCAACGCCTTGCTTGTAAGCATCTACCGACGGCGTTTCGACCTTCACCGCAGCGTCAAGGCTGTCCTTGACGGCGACGAGGGCGTCAGCCATTTTCTCCACGCCGTATTTTTGTGCCTTGAGCACGTCTTCGGCAGAGCGGCGGCGGATGTTCTCAGTCTCGGCCTTGGCGCGCAGCCATTCGTCTTTCGCGTTGGCCGCTGCGGCTTCGGCGGCAGCGAGTTTGATCGTCAAATCGGCGGGCGAATCCGCTGGCGGGGTTGCCGCTGCGCCGGTATTGGACAGATCAAGATCGTCTTGCGCTTGTGTTTGCGCATTTTCTGGTGCTTGCGTCATCCCAAATTCCCTGAAAAATCATATCATGCGCATAATTTGGGTCGATCAGACCGATTTCAACCCTTGAGCGGGCAAGAAAACCGAAAAATCGGCCGCTCGTCGGGCGGTTCTGTCAGGCGGTTTTCTTGCCACCGCCGTCCGTGACCAGCCAATTAACCAGCAAAGTGATGACCGAGTACATCAGTGAGCCGATCAGCGCCGCCATGAAGCCGCTGACGGTGAAGCCGTTCACGACCTCAGCAACAAACCAGAACAGGAACGCGTTGATGACGAAGATGAACAGCCCCATGGTCAACAGTGTGACGGGCAGGGTGAGCAAAATCAGGATCGGTCGGATCACGGCGTTGACCAGTCCCAACACCAGCGCGGCGATCAGGGCGGCGAAAATACCGTCTACCTGAACACCCGAATAGAGATACGCCACGGCGAGCAGACCGAGCGCGTTGATGCACCAGCGAAGGAGGATTCTCATGTCACATTCCTGTCCAAGTTTGAACCAGCATAATAGCGCGCGGTCAGGCCACGAGAGATGGGCTCTGTCACGCTGACTGTCAAGCGCGTCGGATTGTCCGGCGCTGATTCTGTGCAAAAGGTTAAAGATGTCTGTTCACCAAGCTGGCAAGCGCGTCTCCGTCCCCGATCTTCGCCGCATGAAGGCCGTTGGTAAGGTCGTCATGCTGACCGCCTATACCAAGCCGATGGCGCAGTTGCTTGACCCACACTGCGACGTGCTGCTGGTGGGCGACTCGCTTGGCATGGTGGTGTACGGGATGGACAGCACCTTGGGAGTCTCGTTGGACACCATGATCGCGCACACCCAAGCGGTCATGCGCGGTTCGTCGCATGCGATGGTGATGCTCGACATGCCGTTTGGCAGCTATCAGGAGTGCAAAGAGCAGGCTTACCGCAACTGCGCGCGTGCGCTGGCCGAGTCGGGCTGTCAGGCACTCAAGTTGGAGGGTGGCGCGGAGCTGGTCGAAACGGTTGCGTTTCTCGCCGCCCGCGGTATTCCGGTCATGCCGCACATTGGCTTAATGCCACAGCGCGTCAATGAAATGGGCGGCTTCAGGGCGCAGGGGCGCGAGGCCGACGCGGCCGAAAAATGGATCGCAATCGCCCGGCAGTTTGAGTCAGCCGGCGCGTTTGGGCTGTTGATTGAAGGTACTGTCGAGCCGGTTGCCCGCGCGGTGACCGAGGCTGTCTCGGTTATCGTCATCGGCATTGGTGCTTCTCCCGCCTGCGACGGACAGGTACTGGTGACGGAAGACGTGATCGGCATGTTCAACGACTTTCAGCCGCGCTTTGCCAAGCGCTATGCCGACGTTGGCGCTGAAGTCACGAAAGCGGCGGCAGCCTATGCTGCCGACGTCCGAAGTGGCGCGTTTCCTGCGCTGGAACATTGCTTTGGCGTGAAGCGCTAGCGCCCAACTGGCGGCAATTGCCCATTCACCGCGCGTGAGCAGCCGCTTTTTCCAGCATCCCAAAGGTTATTTTCTGCCAAACTCCTTTGTTGACGGTCCAGTTGGAGCCTTTTTACCTGAAACTGCCCGTCGTTAATGGGGTGTCCATCGGGGCGCGTCTCGCCTGAGCCAACTCTCGATGGATTCGTTGGCGGTTCGGACGCATGGTTCGGACGCAGTCTGTGCGACTTCACGGCCTTCGGCTAGACTTGTCAAACATAAACGTACGAGAGCGGTCCCTGCATTTCATGTCCGAGCACGCCAAACTGATCAACGAAGTAAGGGAAATCTTGGCGAAGGAGTTCTCCGGGCGGTTGGCCGAGGCTGCGCCAGACGTGGCGACCGCCTTGACCGAGGTGGCGAACGAGGCCGTCGACCCGGACATAAAGCGAGCCATTTTCGGTGCGCGCGAAGTTTGGGAATTGCGCTTGCTCGAATGGCAGCCCGCCATTCAAGCCGATTTCATCACGCGCTTCGATGAAAAAATCAGTGGCGACGATCAAAGGTCATTGAAGACAATGACGTTCTCTGCGGACTCTCTGAAGTTGGTTGGCGATGAGGAAGTTCGCGAAGATATCTTGCTCGGTAATGTCGCCTCACGGCTCAAGGGCGCTTGCGACTACGAGTTGTTCGCGCTGACCAAGCGGCTGGAATCGCTGCTCGAAGTTACCGAGCTTGACGAAAAACGCAATCCGATCTGGCCGCGCGTATTCTGTCGCTCGTTTCTGTCCGGGCTGACGGCGGTTGACGCAAATCTGTCCCAACGCTGCGAAATTCTGTCGGCGGGTTGGCCGACGATTGGGCGTGTGCTGAAAGAATCGTTGAAGGAAGCCAACGAAGTGTTGGTCAGCCGCGGCTTCATGATCGAAATTCCGGTGAGTTACGGCAAGATCGTCAACCGTTCCGTCACGCGCACGCCGCTATCACTGCTACCGACTGGTGGTGGCGGTGGCGGTGGCGGTTGGGGCGGCGGCGGTAATGGCAACGGCGGCGGTGGTGGCATGGGCGGTGGCGCTGGCATGAGCGGCGGTGGCGGTGGTGGCATGGGCGGAGGCGCTGGCAACAGTGGCGGAGGCGGTGCAAACCTGTATGACTTATTTGCGAAGCTGTTAGCCAGAGTGCCCGGCGTAAACACCGGCGCCTCCGAAGGTTCTGCTGGTGCGGCGTCCGGCGGAGGCGGCAACGGCGGCGGTGGAGGCGATGGCATGGGCTACAGCGGCGGCGGCAGCGGCGGCGGCTCCGGCGGTGGCGGCAGCGGCGGTGGTAGTGGCGGCGGCTTTGGCGGTAGCGGCAGCGGCGGCGGTAGTGGCGGCGGCTTTGGCGGTGGCGGCAGCGGCGGTGGTAGTGGCGGCGGCTTTGGCGGTGGCGGTAGCGGCAGCGGTGGTGGTAGCGACTCCGGCGGCGGCGGTGTTCTTCTAACGGGTTCGCGCTTCGCCTACATGGACGACAGCAAGATTTACACGCCCGGCGAAGCAGCGGCCAAGGTGGCGCCGATCCTCAACCGCATCACCCGCAACAGCGTCGAGCACTGCGGCAAGCTCCGTTACTACGGCGGCGGCGTGCATCTCGATTCGCGGCCGTTCTCGCTGACGATGGCCCCGGGCAACTATATCGCCCACAACCATTTCAACGACCTCTCGCGCAACGGCTTCTTCGCCTTCCGCAACCAGGGTGGCAACGTGGTGGAATACAACCACATCCACAACGCGATGCAGACGACCATCGACGGCGGCTGCATCCACTTCGCCACCATGAACACGCTCAACGCGCCGAATTTCGTCCTCAACAACTGGCTCTACGACATCTGGGGTCACAACCAGCAGCCCAATGGCAAGCCGAACCGCAAGCTCGCCAACGGTGTGTTTCTCGACTGGGACACCAGCAACACCATTGTGAAGGACAACTGGATTTACAACTCCGTGGGCGGATCCGTGAAAGTGATCTTCGGCGGCAATCAGAACGTGGTGAACGAAAATAATCCGTCTTCGGATACGCCCGTCAAGCCTCCGTTCGTCGATGAAGTCGGACCTGCGGGCACCGCGAGCCATGGCATCGACCCCAAGAAGCTCGGCCGCACCGGCAGCATCATCCATTA
>Ga0209591_10005029_pt1 | contig 14846 bp, 13 predicted proteins | sample MAT01_FD_187207 | JGI IMG/M metagenome (GOLD analysis project Ga0209591, IMG submission 187207) | Freshwater microbial communities from Lake Fryxell liftoff mats and glacier meltwater in Antarctica - MAT-01 (SPAdes) (version 2) | ecosystem: Environmental > Aquatic > Freshwater > Ice > Liftoff... | reverse complement strand
ATTTCCTGACCGCATTGATACGGATGGAAAATTTGAAGTACCCAAAATGCTCATCTTCGCAAAAAGTGACAGTCATGCCGACGATATCATCCAGATTGTGCGCCGTGAATTTGCAGAAGAAAATAAATTCTGCAAAAAAATAACCTACCGCAGTAATGAAGGGCCGGAGAAAGAAGACCCTAAGGCCGTGCTGCAGCAGTTCCGCAACCAGTATTATCCCCGGGTGGCCGTTACGGTGGATATGATTGCTACGGGCACTGACATACGTCCACTGGAAGTATTACTTTTTATGCGGGATGTAAAGAGCCGCAGCTATTATGAACAAATGAAAGGTCGTGGCACCCGTACCTGCAGCCTGGAAGAACTAAAAGCGACGGGTACACCTGCTGCAAAATTTACCAAAGACCATTTTGTGATTATTGATGCGATAGGTGTGGAGAAAAGCCAGAAAACCGACAGTCGTCCGTTGGAGAAAAAACCGGGGCTTAGTTTGAAAGAAGTGCTGGAGGGGATAGCGATGGGAAATAAAGAAGAAGAAATGCTGACGACTCTTGCCAACCGCTTAATACGGCTCGACAAACAAATAAACGAAAATGAAAAAGTGGCTTTTGCCGCAAAAGCAGGTGGTAAAACGATTAACCAGGTGGTAAAGCAATTGCTGAATGCTTACGACCCGGATACGGTCGAAAATTTAGAAACAAACCTGCGGCTTGAAAAACCGGATGCAAGCCCGGCCGAAATTGATAAACTATTGACGGCACAGCACACACAAATTATAGAAGATGCCACCGCCATTTTTAACGACTGGGAACTCCGCAATTATGTAATTGATGTACGCAAAAAATACGACCAGTTTATTGACCATATCAACCCCGATGAAATAACGAATATGGGTTGGGTAAAGGACAACAAAGCCGCCGCCGAAACACTGGTGGCTGATTTTAAAACCTGGATAGACAAACACAAAACAGAAATTACCGCACTGCAAATATTTTACGGGCAGCCTTATCAGCGGCGGGAATTAACCTATGGAATGATCAAAGACCTGGTAGAAACGATTAAGACCAGCAAACCGTCTTTAGCACCGCTTAATATCTGGAGGGCTTACGGGCAATTGGAAAGAGTAACAGGACAGCCCAAAAATGAATTAATGGCATTGGTTTCTCTAATCCGCAACATTAGCGGTATAGATGAAACACTTACTGCCTACGACAAAACAGTGGACCGCAATTTCCAAGCATGGGTATTTAAAAAACAGGCGGGTACTACCACAAAATTTACCGAAGAGCAAATGCAATGGCTGAGGATGATAAAAGATTATGTAGCCAATAGTTTTCATGTGGAGAAAGAAGATTTTGAACTTGATCCCTTTAATAAAAATGGCGGGCTGGGTAAAATGTGGCAATTGTTTGGGGATAAAACGGAGGAAATTATTAATGAATTAAATGAAGTGCTGGCGGCGTAAATTATTATCAACTTTAATCTAATGTTTTGAAAAAAGTTCAATCGAGGATTTTAATTGAAGAGTTGGAAACAGATGGACATAGTCCATTAAAATTTATATGCTCTGATGGTTCTGTTTACTACGTGAAATACCGTTCTGGTAAATCCTTTGACAAAAAAGAAATTCATTGTCTCGTTTTTGAAATGATATGTACAAGGTTGTTACAAAGATTACATATTCCGGTACCAGAACATGCTTTGGTTTCAATAAGTAAAGATTCTTATGCTTCCGGACAGATAAAAGTGAACAAAAGATATATAAAACCCGGTGTTATTGGCTGGGGCTCTAAAGAAATTGAGCAAACCGACTTAATTAAGGAAATCGAACAAATTCAAAAAAGAAAGGAATTTAATAAGCTCCTCAATCCGGATGACCTGATAAGAATAGCCATCTTTGACCTGTGGGTTGATAATGCCGACCGCCATTCAGGTAATTATAACTTACTGGTAAAAATGGAGGACGGAAAACTGAAAATCATCACTATTGACCATGCTTTTACTTTTGGCGGGCTAAAGGGCATGAATATTTTTAACAATACAACGCAGCCTTCTCCCCACCGCAAATTGATTGAAAGTCAATATTTCCGGTCAGTCGTAAAACATTTTAGCAAAAATGAACGTTTAGAAATAAGTAACGGGTTCTTATCTTTAATACCTGAACTGGATATTGAAAACCTGGTAAATGAAGTTTTTGCACAAATACCGACAGAATGGGATGCCGACCCGGGATTGAAGAAAAGGATAATTGATTTTCTTAAATCAGAACAACGTTTAATTGCATTACAACAAATTTGCAAACAGCAGCTACAAAAAAACTTCTGGAGGAAAAAATCATGAAAAGCTTAGTATCCATCATTTACCTGCAAACAAATACTGTTTCAGGAGAAAAAATAGCCGTTGGCTTGCTTGTAATCAGCGAGAATGAAGTATTCTTCCAGGTATCTGAGCAAAAACTAAAACTGGCTGGTAAATTATCTAATGCCGATGTAGTAAAACATGCTGAAATCAGTTTTGGACTTATCAGCAATAAGGTAAGTGAAACCAACAAAGAGAATAAAAGTCATACATTACTGAAAAATGATTCCGTATTTACCAAAGAGTATATCAGTTATCTGAATAAATACAGCAAGGGATTAATGCAATTTGATACACCCAAGTCTTATGCGGGCATTATTGACAAGAAAATGTTTAAAACCCTGTTTGAACAATTTATTGCTGTATGGGAAGAGAAACCGGAGAATGCTAAAAAGAATATTCTATTTCATACTGTAATAAAGAAACAGTTGAATAAACCGGTTTTTAAACAAAAAGTGGATATTGACTATACGTTGCAACCAGAAAAAATAAAAGGCTTATTGCTTCCCCAGGATATTACATTGATAAGTAAAAACGGTAATATACTGGCCGCCCAGGCTATTGACTTTAATACCAGCGAAGAAGTAATTACAAAACATACTTATGAGCTTGAAGTAATTGTTCATTGTCTTGATAAGCTGGGGCAACAGAATATTAAGAAAACCCATAAAGGCAGTTACTACCTGTTATTTAATAAACCTGTTAAAAACAGCCCACAGGAAAAACTACTCAACGATATAAAAAAGACTAAGGCGGGTATTATGAATATTGAAGAAGCCGGTTATTTAGAGGAGTTAGAGGACAAATTGGAAAAAGATACATACAGCAAGTTTTCTATTTTTGCTGCAACTCTATAAAAATATTGATTTAATGAAAATAGCCTCCGATGCAGGAGGCTTTTTTATTCCAGGAAGCTTAATTTTATTTGACGTTAAGAATGAATAGCCAAAACAACAATATAAAGCAATTACCAAAAGATTGGAAGTGGGTGAAGTTGGGAGAAGCATGCAATATAATTATGGGACAATCACCACCATCAACATCTTATAATACGGATAGAATTGGCTTGCCATTTTTTCAAGGGAAAGCTGAGTTTACTGAATTATATCCTTTAGTTGAAAAATGGTGTAATGCACCAAACAAAATTGCAGAACCAAATGATATTTTGCTTTCAGTTAGAGCACCGGTAGGGACAACAAACATTGCAAATCAAAAATGTTGTATCGGGAGAGGTCTTGCTGCTATTCGATATGATAATTATAAGTATGCTTTTTATTTTTTGAGAAGCAAACAACAAGAATTAGATAGTAAAGGAACTGGTACAACTTTTAGAGCAATCTCTGGTGAAACGATAAGAGAAACATTATTTCCTCTTCCTCCCAAACCCACCCAGCAAGCCATTGTTTCCAAAATAGAAGAACTCTTTAGTGAGTTAGACAAAGGCATAGAAAACTTGCACACAGCCCAACAGCAACTAAAAACCTACCGGCAGTCTGTATTAAAATGGGCATTTGAGGGAAAGCTTACGAATAGTCTGAACTATGATTTTTTTGATTTACATGATGAAAATGATTTGAATATTGCGGCTGAACCAGAAGTTGAATACAACAACAAAAAAAATCAAGGCAATCACAATAATCAAATAAATCATAGTTCAGACAAAGGTGAATTGCCGAAGGGATGGAAGAAAGTTGAATTAAAAGAAGTCTGTGAAATAAAAAGAGGAAAATCCAAACACAGACCGAGAAATGAGCCTTCATTGTACGGAGGCAAATATCCATTTATACAAACCGGTGATATAAGAAATTCAAGTGGCAGATACATTAATGAGTATTCTCAAACTTATAGTGAGTTAGGTCTTCAGCAAAGTAAGTTATGGCCGAAAGGAACTTTATGCATAACGATTGCCGCAAATATCGGAGAGACTGCAATACTTGGATTTGATGCCTGCTTTCCTGACAGTGTAGTTGGTTTATTATGTAATGAGAAATTACTTTTAAATAAGTACTGTAACTATTTTTTCATTTCTTTTAAACAAAAGCTGGAAGAACTTGCGCCTGCAACGGCACAGAAAAATATTAATGTTGATATTTTAGAGAAAGTTGAAATTCCTCTTGCTCCAATCGAAGAACAACTCAACATCGTCCAAGCCATCGAAAGCCGCCTCAGCGTAGCCGATAAGCTGGAAGAAAGCATAACCCAAAGCCTGCAACAGGCCGAGGCATTAAGGCAAAGTATTTTAAAAAAGGCGTTTGAGGGGAGATTAATCTAATAGCATGAAAGTGATAAGCAGAAGTGCCATTACCATAACACACAAAAAGTCATTTATAGATTGGAATAATGTGTTGTTTCCGGATTTGCCCTTGTATGAAAATATGATTGGCGAATCTAAAACCTATTTAATAGATGAGTTAGTAGATAATGCAGATGATGTAATAAAAAAGCATTACAAACAAATATTTGAAACAGAGCTGGAAGGTACTTGTACAGATGAAAATGAATGGCCAGATAAACGAACGTTGAAACTGTTTAATGAATGGTTTAGTTACGAAATAAGCGATTGGGTAATGGATTTGAGTAATAAGAATATTTTTAACGAACAGGGATAAGGCAAAGTATTTTAAAAAATGCGTTTCAGGGAAGTTTGGTTTAACTATCACTTTGGTACAAAAAGTATATAATATTACCATCACTTTGTTACAATATTTTAAATTATTTACCCTAACTTTATCACATGTTTGAAAGGGAAATTCAACAGGAACTGGAAGTATGGTCACTACAAAAAGACCGTAAACCATTGGTAATCAGAGGAGCAAGACAGGTAGGCAAAACCACCCTGGTAGAGCAGTTTGCATGCAGGTATGAGCAATATATCTATCTGAATCTGGAACTGGCAGAAGACAGGAAGCCATTCCTGGATTTCACCAATATGGAAACCCTGATGCAAGCTTTGTTTTTCATTAAGAATAAAACACTAGCCTCCAAAAGCAATACCCTTCTTTTCATCGACGAAATTCAGGAAGTGCCGGCAACGCTGAACATACTGCGCTATTTTTACGAGCAGGAACCCACCCTTACAGTAATAGCCGCCGGCAGTATGCTGGAAAGCTTATTTGATAAGGAAATCCATTTCCCGGTAGGCCGGGTGGAGTACAAAGTGGTAAGGCCTGTTTCTTTTCCCGAATTTTTACAAGCCATGGAAGAAACTGCCGCACTTGAGCAATTACAAAATGTACCGCTGCCATCATTTGCGCATTCCAAACTGTTGCAGCTTTTTCATACTTATTCATTGATTGGCGGCATGCCCGAAATCGTTAATCATTATACCACCCACAGAGATTTAACGGCATTGGCACCTATCTACGATTCGTTGATTGCTTCCTATATGGATGATGTGGAAAAATATGCATCTAACAGCACACAGGTAATGCATATACGGCATGTAATACGTACTTCATTTGCACAGGCAGGTAAGCGGATAAAGTTTGCAGGCTTTGGTAATTCAGAGTACCGGTCAAGGGAAATGGGAGAAGCAATACGGACCTTGGAAAAAGCATTGCTGATTCATTTATTGTATCCCAACACAACAGCTGTATTACCATTATTGCCGGATATAAAAAAATCACCCCGGATACAACTACTGGATACCGGTATGCTGAGTTATTTTGTGGGCATACAAAAAGAAATACTGGGAACAGATGATTTAAGCAAAGTGTACCAGGGAAAGATGATAGAACACCTGGTGGGGCAGGAATTATTATCCGTACAATACAATGCTTTAAGCCAATTGTATTTTTGGGCAAGGGATAAAAAAGAATCATCTGCCGAAGTGGATTATATCTTTCCGTATGATGGTAAATTAATTCCTGTGGAAGTGAAATCAGGAGCAACAGGAACACTAAAATCAATGCATATTTTTATGGATATGGCACCTCATACTTTAGCAGTACGTTTTTATGCAGGCGAACTAAAAATTACTGATGCAGAAACTGTTACAGGTAAAAAATATCATTTACTAAACTTGCCTTATTATCTTACCACACAATTAACTGCTTACTTAAGTTGGTTTCAGCAACAAATAAAAACATGAGTAACACAAATTCAGCAAACACTTCCTCCATCGTTTCCAAAGTATGGGCTTTCTGCAACACCTTAAGAGATGATGGCGTAGGCTATGGCGATTATTTAGAGCAGCTAACTTACCTGTTGTTTTTAAAAATGGCAGATGAATACAGCAGGCCGCCGCATAACCGTAAAATGCCCATACCCAAAGCATTCAATTGGGAAACACTAACCAGCAAAAGCGGTGATGAGCTGGAAGTGCATTACAGCAAACTGCTGCGGGAGCTCGGTAGTGAAAAAGGTATCCTCGGCCAGATATTCATAAAGAGCCAGAATAAAATACAGGACCCTGCCAAGCTGTACAAACTCATAGCTCTTATTAATGCAGAGCAATGGGTGCTGATGGGTGTAAAAGACAAAGGCGATATTTATGAAGGCCTGCTGGAAAAAAATGCAGAAGATACCAAGAGCGGTGCCGGCCAGTATTTCACCCCAAGAGCATTGATAAAAGCAATGGTAGCATGTATCCGTCCGCAGCCGATGAAGACTATTGGCGACCCGGCCTGTGGTACGGTTGGTTTCTTTTTAGGGGCATACGATTGGATGACGGAAAACCTGGAATTGGACAAAGCACAAAAAGAGTTTCTCAAATACAAAACATTTTCCGGCAACGAGATTGTAGCTGGCACCCGCCGCCTGGCATTAATGAATTTGTTCCTCCACAATATTGGTGATATTGATAGTGATACCATGGTTTCTCCCAATGATTCATTGATTGCATCACCGGAAACGAGAGTAGATTATGTGTTTGCCAATCCACCCTTTGGTAAAAAAAGCAGCATGACTTTTACCAACGAAGAAGGCGAACAGGAAAAAGAAGACCTCACCTACAACCGTCAGGATTTTTGGGTAACCACCAGCAATAAACAGCTCAATTTTGTACAGCATATAAAATCAATGCTCAAAACAACAGGCATGGCAGCCGTGGTATTACCCGATAATGTATTGTTTGAAGGCGGTGCTGGCGAAACAGTAAGAAAGAAACTTTTGGAAACTACCGACCTGCATACCATCCTCCGCTTACCCACCGGCATCTTTTATGCTAATGGTGTAAAAGCAAATGTGCTGTTCTGGGATGGTAAACCCAGCAGCAAAGACCCGTGGACTAAAGAAGTATGGGTATATGATTACCGCACCAACATTCACCACACACTAAAAAAGAATCCGCTAAAGCTGGATGACCTGAAAGATTTTATTAATTGCTATAATCCAAAGAACCGTCATAAAAGAAAAGAAACTTATAATGCTGCATCTAACCCTGAAGGCCGTTTTAGAAAATTTACTTACGATGAAATTATTGCAAGAGATAAAACCAGCCTGGACATTACTTGGTTAAAAGATAAGTCACTGGCTGACCTGGATAACCTTCCTGATCCTGATGTATTGGCATTGGAGATTGTAGAGAATCTGGAAGCAGGGTTGGATAATTTCAGAGCTATTATTCAGGAATTGAAGAAATAGATTTATTAAGCATCTATGAAGCGGTATAAAATAATTCACCTTGATGACCATAAGCTGATTACGGACAGTATCAGGGACTATCTGTTGCGAAACCTTCAAGATGTTTATTACATAGGGTTCAATGACTCCTGGGAGGCTTTTAGATACTTGGTAAATTCAATTGAGAAAAATGAACCGATTGACATGTTTATTACGGACTATGCACACACCGGATTGGATGGATATCAATTTTCAAAAGCTATCAGGCAGTTGGAGGGTTTATTAAACCGGGACCCGATAAAAATCTTGCTACTCACCATGTATGGCGATACATTGCCCGCAATAAAACGGGGATTAAATGATAAGACATTCAATTGGTACCTGTCATTAAATTCAAATCCCACGGAGTTGATAGATTGTGTTAAGTCCGGTTTGATAGCAAGGTGGTGAACGATGCAACAGGTGTGTCTGTAAGCTTATAAAAGTAAGCAGTAGCGAAGGGGTACATAAGGTGCAAAAATTGGTTAAACACAAAACAACCGAAAGGGATGATTAACCTGTTTAACCTAACAATTGGTAAGCGAAGGCTTACCAATTGGTCGAGGCATCTTGAAGAGCCGTATGAATCAAGAGGTTCAAATACGGTTCTGTGAGGAGCAGGGGGTGCAATCCCTCTTGCTTACTCGACAAGCGGTATGTGCTTGTCAGGAAGGTTGTGTCTTATTTGTTTTAAGGCGCAAGGAACGTTCTTTACGCTTAGCATTTTTAGCCTTAATGTCCTGCATGATTTTTCTAAAGTCTGTAAGTTCTTGTTCTGTCCACGGTTTAGACTTTGTAGATAAATCAACGTTTTTAGGTTCTTTAATCAGTCCCATATTTTTAGCTTTTAAAGTATGGTGAAATGAGTCTTAATGCCGCACTTGTTTCTATAAACATTCTAAGTCCACGAAAATGTGTAGCAAGAAGAGATTGTTCGTAATGTTTTATGAGTGCAGTTTTTGCGTCAAAAGCAAGAAAGCCCTCATAGCCTTTGTCAACCGAAACCTTACAAGCAAAAGCTACAAGATTTTCTGGGACACCTAAATAAACTTTGCTTTTTCCTTTGTTGAATTTTGCACTTTCTATGAGGTGCATAAAGATGTGGTCAAAACAAATCAGCAGCACCGACCCCGACAGCCGCAGCATCATCATTGTAAAAAATATTGTGGAGGTAGCGTATAATGTACAGAATGCAGTAGATGACAAACACAACCTGATAGTATCAGGATCTAAACAGGGTTAGTATCCACTATTCAAATGAATAAAGCCAGGGAATTTGATAATGCTTTTATTCCTTTACACAGCTAAGTCAGGTTTTGGGCGAATATAAAAATGAAAAATCGAGTATATCCTAAATTTTCCCGCTTCTGTGCTGTGGCGTGGGATTGAAACGCCGGTAAAGGATTTTCAATGTTTTCTCCGATAATTTTTTGAATGTCTCAAACAATTTAAAAAAATGAATAACAATGATTGAGCAATTATTTTACAATTAATAAGGGAATAATTTATTTATCTTCATAAAAGTTCTTTCTCAGGTTGGTGTACTTTCGGAGACCAGCGCATAATTTTCAGAAAAAAATTGAACGATTATGATTTATAATAAAAATATTTTTCTCTGTAAATCATCGGTAATCAGGTCTTTAGCAGCAATGTGTTTTTTATTTTAATTAGGATATATAGCACCGGTTCGACTCCGGTCGCCTCCACACCAAAAGGGACAACTTGGGATTATAAAAAAATCAGATTGTCCCTTTTTTATTGCCCCTAGTATGAATGGCTAGTGTGGCTGTATACAGGGCAAACAATAGAAGTGACACACCTGACCAGAAGAAAACCTTAGATGAAATTCACGATAGTTTTAGAATGTTATGAGAACTGTTAGATGTAAAACCCGTGGATACAGAAGCATTGATGTTGTCTGAATATCCGTTGGATGCGGCGATTTAGTTTGTTTCGTTGCAAGGGTTCTATAAAATTAAATTCTAAGACCTTTCATATACACCGCATCCACCTCCACACTTTTCAACGATGTTGAATTTGGATAGTACTCCTGTTCTACAATAAAATATTTCATGCCTTTTTTACGGGAAGCTTTTAGAATTTTAGGGAAGTCAATTATTCCAGTTCCGAGATCAACAGAATTTTTACTGTTATCAGTCCCCGGGTTTTTCGTCCTGTCTTTTACATGGCAGATAGTAAAACGGTTAGGGTATCTGGCAAACCATTCAACAGGGTTTTGACCTGCTGTTACCACCCAATAGATATCCATTTCAAAATCTACCGTATCAGGGTTAGTGCCTTTCATCATCACATCCTGCGGCATCTGTCCATCCATCACTTTAAAGGAATAATCATGATTGTGATACGCAAACCGGATTCCATTTTTCCTGCATATCTCACCTTTCTGGTTAAACTCGTCAGCAAATTTTTTATAATCGTCAATATTTTTCTGCGCCCCTTTATACGGACAAATCAGGTATTTCATTCCGATAGCTGCGGCTTCAGCCGCTTTCTTTTCGAAATCCTTATTAATATCGCAATGGGAAGAGATAATTGTCATGCCAAGATCATCCATGTATTTTTTGAAATCTGAGTGGCCCAAACCCCAAAACATCCCTTTGTTACCTTCGTAACTTTCTATTTGTTTGTAGCCGAATGAAGCTACTTGTTTCAATACTCCTTTCGGGTCATTGGGCAATACATCACGGAGGGAATAGAGTTGCAGACCAAAAGTTTTAATTTTTCTTGCTTCATCGTTGGCAGCAAATAATGAGTGACCTGATAATCCTGTCAACGTAAGTCCTGCTGCTGTAGCACCTGTAAGTTGTATAAATTTTCTTCTACTCTGTTGCATAGTTATATTTGTTTTTATGAAAATGCTTTATCTCCTTTTTTGTAAGGGAATGCCCCATCATACTTTCCCGGTACAGGTACGTTTCTTAACTGTTGAGTCGCTCCCGGCTTGGAAGTAAAGTAACCCCACAATGTCAGTTGTTTCATCATGGTGTAATAATGGGAAGGGGTGCCTTCAAATGGTGTCTGGTCTTTCCAGGCCAGTTTTGCATTGGTTTGTTCATGTATTTCCCTTTTAGGTTTCTCTTCCTCATCTCTTTTATTGTTAAAATCTTTAGCTTCTTTTTCAAGGCTCACTAAAAAATCATGCCGCTGCTGCGGAGTGCAGTTCATGAAATTTTTACTATTCATTTTCTTACAGGCTTCTTCCAGCGAAGCAATGCCGGTGGTGAAAGTAGTCTGTTGATTTGCTGTGTAGCAATCAGTAACAATTGTTTTCATAAACTCGCCGATCTGTGCAGCTTTGGCACCCGGGGTGGCAGTAGCTGGTATGATGGTTTCACCAATCTCGTCTAACAAAGTAATATTGGCGGCGGTGAAACCTGCATCGGCTTTGCCGGCAGTTTTACAACCACTTAAAAAAACTTCACCACCGATGACGACACCACCGGTAACTACGGCAATCATTTTTAAAAGTTCTCTTCTGTCCATGTTATCTGTTTAAAAATAACTAAAAATAATTTTTATAAATTTCCTTTTTTCAATTCACTTACTGCAAAATCAGCTGCCCTTGCTGTTAGTGCCATATACGTTAATGACGGGTTTACACAGCTGGCACTTGTCATGCAAGCACCATCGGTTACAAAAACATTTAGTGCATCCCATACCTGGTTATTGCCATTCAGTACGGAAGTCTTCGGGTCTCTTCCCATACGGGCCGTTCCCATTTCATGTATCCCCATGCCTACGGTGTAGCCGTTGTCATTTGTTTTTACATCTTTTAATCCTGCTGCTTCCAGCATTTCTTTAGCATCATTCATCATATCAATCCTCATCTTTCTTTCATTCTCTTTTGTTTCTACATCAAATGCAAGAATGGGTAAACCCCATTTATCTTTTTTATCCTTATCTAAATATATTTTGTTGCTATGATCGGGAAGCATTTCTCCGAAGGCGGTAATACCAAAGTGCCACTCATCTTTGGGAATACTCATGGCTTCTTTTAAATCAGTACCTATAGTGAACTCCGCTATTTCCACACCACGGCCACGGCCTGCACCTCCCTGGTAGCCAAAGCCACGGAGATAATCTCTTTTATCGTTGTAAACATTTCTGAAACGTGGTATGTAAATACCTGTTGGCCTGCGGCCATATTCATATTTATCGCTAAAGCCTTCTACAGTTCCACCGGCACCGGTTCTGAAATGGTGATCCATTACATTATGTCCCAACTCACCGCTGCTGCTTCCCAATCCGCCTTCCCATACATCGGTAGCAGAGTTCATCAACACCCAGGTTGAGTTTAATGCAGAGGCGCATACAAAAACTATTTTTGATTTGAATTCATAGGTCTTGTTTGTTTCTGCATCCACTATTTCTACACCGGTTGCTTTTTTGGTGTCTTTGTTGTATAAAATTTTTGTAACAATAGAAAAAGGACGAAGCGTAAGATTGCCCGTCTTCATAGCTGCCGGTAAAGTAGAAGATTGGGTACTGAAATAAGCACCAAAAGGACAACCTCTCCAACACCGGTTGCGGTACTGGCAATTGGTTCTTGCCTGCAATGGTTCTGTTATATTGGCACTACGACCAATTATCAAATGCCTGGTTCCTTTGTAAAAGGCTTCCATTCTTTTCTTCACTTCTTTCTCCGCACAGTTTAGCTCCATAGCAGGCATAAAATCACCATCGGGCAATACATCTAAACCTTCTTTGCTGCCTTGTATGCCGGCAAATTTTTCAGCATAGCTATACCACGAAGCCACATCATCATAACGGATAGGCCAGTCAACAGCTACACCTTCTTTACCATTGGCTTCAAAATCCCATTTGTTCCAGCGATAACTCTGACGGCCCCACAGCAAAGAACGGCCACCAACATGATAGCCACGGAACCAGTCAAACCTTTTTACTTCCGTATAAGGTGATTCTTTTTCATTGGCCCACATGCCGTAAGTGGATTCATTCAATGGGTAATCCCTTTTAAGAACGGGAAAATCTTTTTTCATCTGCTGCGTTGCACTGTCGCGGTGCGGAAACTCCCAAACTTCTTTATTGGCATTCACATAGTCTTTTATATGCTCTATGTTGCGACCCCGTTCCAGCATTAGCACTTTAAGCCCTTTTTCTGTCAATTCTTTTGCAGCCCAGCCACCACTGATGCCGGAGCCTATTACAATTGCGTCGTAAGTATTATCAGCCATAACTGAAAATTGATTTATTATTTTGAAAATGTTTTAATTACTACGTTTTATATATCACAAAGTTTTATAGCCGCCTTTAATGCTTTTTCTTTTTCTTCGTTTGTTTTACTAGTTGGAATAAATTCCTGTGCCACATACCCTTTAAATCCTGTTGCTAAAATCCCCCGCATAATGGCAGGATATTGCAATTCCTGTGTTTCATTTATTTCATGCCTGCCAGGTACACCAGCTGTGTGGTAATGGCCAAAGAATTCATGGTTTTTATTAATTGTGCTTATGATGTCGCCTTCGCTGATCTGCATGTGGTAAATATCATACAATATTTTAAAATTTGGAGACCCCAGCCGTTTGCATAATTCAATTGTCCATTTTGTATTATCAGCCATATAATCAGGATGGTTAACCTTGCTGTTAAAAACTTCTATCTGAATTATAATCCCTTTCTTTTCCGCCAGGCTCATTATTTGTTTCAATCCTTCTACACAATTTTTCAATCCTGTTTCTTCATCCATACCTCTCCGGTTACCGCTAAAGCAAATTAAATTTTTATAACCAGCTTTTGCTACCAATTCTATATGGTCGGTATAATTCTTTATAAGAGTGGAATGATTTTTTTTATCATTCCATCCATCGACAAGATTTATTTCTGCACCATTGCACATAGAAGAATCAATGCCATATTTTTTTAATACATCCCATTCTTTTGGGCCTATTAAATCAATAGCAGTAAAACCTAGTTTTTTTACCAGTACACAAAGCTCCTCCAGTTTTAAATGGTTATATGTCCACCTGCATACAGAGTGTTTGATATTGCCTTTTAATTTTTTCATGTCCTCCTTTTCTGTAGAAGCGAAAGATGCTAAAGGGCCTGCTGCAATAGCAAAAGAACCGGCAGCTATTTGCTTTAATGCATTTCTTCTTGATGATTTCATATTCATTTGTATAAAATATTTTTTTTTCGTCTCTAAAAAATATTGCAAATAACAAAAAAACTGCGGCAGCAATCGCCGAAGGAATAAGCCAGATCATTTTATAATCAAACCCTTTGTCTCCAAGGTTATAGGCATCTGTAATTTTTCCGGCAATTTCAAAACCAATCAGCATACCAACACCATAAGTAGCTAATGTAATAAGTCCCTGCGCAGCACTCTTATATTTTTCACCAGATTTAGTGTTGGTATAAATTTGTCCCGATACAAAAAAGAAATCATAACAAATACCATGTAATGCAATACCAATAAGAAGCATAAAACTTAATTGACCCGCATTGCCGTAAGCAAACAAGGCATAACGGAAAGCCCATGCCAGCATACCTGCCAATATTGTTTTCTTAAATCCAAAACGGGTAAAGAAAACGGGGAGTAATAATAAAAACAATACCTCTGATATTTGCCCGATAGTCATTTTACCTGTTGGATTTTGAACTCCTATGTTTGACAGGAATGAATGTGTATTTTGATAATAAAATGCCAATGGAATACAGATTAGTACAGAAGCTATAAAAAATACAGTAAAATTTTTATCCTTTAACAACTTAAGAGCATCTAGACCTATAATCTGGCTTAAACTAACTTTTTCGCCGGAACTTTTGGCCGGAGGAGTTTTAGGTAATGTAAAACTTAATATGCCCAGCACAAGCGATGCAACACCCGCCATCAGGAATGTGTTTTT
>Ga0209591_10005026_pt1 | contig 14853 bp, 11 predicted proteins | sample MAT01_FD_187207 | JGI IMG/M metagenome (GOLD analysis project Ga0209591, IMG submission 187207) | Freshwater microbial communities from Lake Fryxell liftoff mats and glacier meltwater in Antarctica - MAT-01 (SPAdes) (version 2) | ecosystem: Environmental > Aquatic > Freshwater > Ice > Liftoff... | reverse complement strand
GCCCACCTGCACGACGAAGCGGCCGGCCGCTGCAGTCGCCGAAGTGGCGACCGAGCCGCCACCCGCCAGCAAGGCGGCGGCGCGGGCGCTTTCGCTGCGCGTGCTGTCCGTCCGCGCGGGGGCTGCCAGGGTTGCTGGCGTCGCCGCCAAGGGCGCTGGCGCAGGGGCTGCAACTGCAGGGCGGGCAGGTGCCGATGCCCCAGCGCGCTGCGGCTCCACCACTGCAGGGCGCGGCAAGGCAACGGCCACCACGGGCACTGAGGCCACTGAAGGCCCTGAAGGCACTGAAGGCACTGAAGGCGCAGTCTCAGCCACGGCTGGCCCTGCCGCGGTGGCCGACGCTGCCTGCGGCGTGGGCAGGACTTCGCGGCCCGCGTCGGCCGGCAAACTGGGCACCGGCAGCGGCCGGTAGACGGGGGCTGGCGTCGCCGCCTCAGCGCCTTCGCGTGCTGCGATCTGGATGGGAATGTCCAGCGGCAGTGGCCGCGGTTGCGTCTCAAACAGCACTGGAAAGCCCACCACGCCCACCAGCAGCAGCACCAGCGCGCCCACGAGGCGCTCGCGCGCCCGCGTGCGTGCCGCATTCACATCGCTGCTACCCGCTGCCGGCGCCGCGCCACGTGCGCGCTGGGCCGGCTTGGGCGCCGGACGCAGGAGCTCTGCTTCGGGCTTGGCGCGGAAGAAGGGAAAACGCATGCAGTCGGGCGTGGGATTCGGGCGTGGGATTCGGGTGCGGAAGTTCGACAACCAGGGGCAGAAAAAACAGGGCGCCGGGCCCCGCGCTTCAAGCGACGTGGGCCGCGCCGAGGCGGGGCAAACCGCCCTTCAGCACGCCGCCCACAGCGTAGAAAGAGCCGAAAACCACAATTCTATCGGTGGGGTCGGCAGCGGCTGCCGCGGCGGCCAGGCCGGCGGCCGGGCTGTCGTGGGTATGCACGACCACGGGTTCGCCCGCACGCCCGGCCACCGCCTCGCGCACAAGGGCCGCCAGTTCCTCAGCGCTGGCGGCGCGCGCCGTGGGCAGAGAGCAGCAGTGCCACACATCCACCAGCGGTGCCATGCGGGCCAGCAGGCCGGGGATGTCCTTGTCGCGCATCGCACCGAAGACGGCATGGGTGCGCGGAAAGAAGCCCATCGCGTCGAGGTTCAGCGCCAAGGCCGCCACGGCATGCGGGTTGTGCGCCACGTCGAGCACCAGCGCTGGCTGGCCTGGCACGACCTGGAAACGCCCCGGCAGCTCCACCATCGCGAGCCCCGTGCGTATGGCCTGGGCATTGATGGGCAAGCGTTCACGCAAGGCCTCCAGCGCCGCGATGGCGCCGGCCGCATTCAGCAGCTGATTGGCGCCTCGCAGTGCCGGGTAAGACATGCCGTGATAGCGCCTGCCACGCCCTGCCCAGCCCCATTGCTGGCGGTCCCCCGTGTGATTGAAGTCGCGCCCGACCAGCCACAAATCAGCACCGATGGTCTCGCCGTGCTTCACGATGCTGGCAGGCGGCAGCGGGTCGCTCACCACGCACGGTTTGCCAGGTCGCATGATCTGCGCCTTCTCCAGGCCGATGCTCTCGCGGTCCGGGCCCAGCCACTCCATGTGGTCGAGGTCGATGCTGGTGATGACGGCGCAGTCGGTGTCGAAGGCGTTGACGCTGTCATAGCGACCGCCCATGCCCACTTCCAGGATGATCACGTCGACCTCGGCTTGCGACAGCAAACGCACGATGGCCAGCGTGCTGAACTCGAATTGCGTCAGCGTGATTTCGCCGCCATGCAGGCGCGCGGCTTCCACGGCTGCGAAATGCGGCACCAGGTCGTCAGCCGCCACCGGCGCGCCGTTGAGGCGGCAACGCTCTTCGAAATGCACGAGTTCGGGCTTCTGATAAAGCCCGGTTCGATAGCCGGCATGGCGCGCGATGCTTTCCAGCATGGCGCAGGTGCTGCCCTTGCCGTTGGTGCCGGCCACGGTGATGACGGGCGCCGAGAAACGAATGTCCAGTCGGCGCGCCACCTCGACGGTGCGCTCCAGCGACAAGTCCATCTTCTTAGGATGCATGGCCGCGCAGTGCGCGAGCCATTCCGCCAGCGACGAAGGCGCGTTCAAGCTACGGCATCAGCGCTCTGGCGCTGCAGCATGGCGAGCATCCGCGCCACCGTGGCGCGCATCTGGCGGCGGTCGATGATCATGTCCAGCGCGCCCGTGGTGAGCAGGAACTCGCTGCGCTGGAAACCTTCGGGCAGCTTTTCGCGCACGGTGTTCTCGATCACACGCGGGCCTGCAAACCCGATCAGCGCGCGGGGCTCGGCAATGACGACATCACCCACGAAAGCAAAGCTGGCCGAAACGCCGCCCATCGTGGGGTCGGTGAGCACGCTGATGTAGGGCAGCTGCGCCTTCGCCAGGCGCGTCAGCGAGGCGTTCGTCTTGGCCATCTGCAACAGGCTCAGCAGGCCTTCCTGCATGCGCGCACCGCCGGTGGCGGTGAAGCTGATGAACGGCAGCTTCTGTTCCAAGGCTGCTTCGACGCCGCGAACAAAACGTTCGCCCACCACGCTGCCCATGCTGCCGCCCATGAACTCGAACTCGAAGCAGGCCGCCACCACGGGCACGCTCATCACGGCGCCGCCCACCACCACCAGCGCGTCGGTCTCGCCGGTGGCCTCGAGCGCGGCTTTCAGGCGCTGCGGGTACTTCTTGCTGTCCTTGAATTTCAGTGCGTCGATGGGCATCACTTCCTGCCCGATCTCCCAACGGCCTTCGGGGTCGAGGAAGGCATCCAGCCGGGCGCGCGCGCCGATGCGATGGTGGTGCTCGCACTTCGGGCAGACGTTGAGGTTCTGCTCGAGGTCGGTCTTGTAGAGCACGGTCTCGCACGACGGGCACTTGATCCAAAGCCCTTCGGGCACGACACGGCGTTCGGCCGGGTCGGTAGGCTGGATCTTCGGCGGCAGCAGTTTTTCCAACCAGCTCATGCAGTCACCTCGTTTTCGTCCAGGGCCGCGCGGATTTCAGCCATGAAGGCCCGCGCTGCGAGAGCCGCATTGTCACGCGTCTCGGTTTCCAGAATCTGGATCAGCCGCGAGCCGATGACCACGGCATCGGCCACCGCGCCCAAGGTCTTGGCGGTGGCCGCATCGCGGATGCCGAAGCCCACGCCCACCGGCACGCTGACATGGCGGCGGATGCGCGGCAGCATCTCGGCCACCGCTGCCGTGTCCAGGTGGCCGGCGCCCGTCACGCCTTTCAGCGACACGTAGTAGACGTAGCCGCTGGCAATACGGCCCACCTGCGCCATGCGCTCGTCGGTGCTCGTGGGGGCCAGCAGGAAGATCAGGTCCAGGCCGGCGGCCTTCAGCTGTTCGGCAAAGCCCTCGCATTCTTCGGGCGGGTAGTCCACCACCAGCAGGCCGTCGACACCCGCCTCTCGCGCATCGGTGACAAAGCGGCCCCGGCCCACGCGATGGTCGTAGGCTTCCACCGGGTTGGCATAGCCCATCAGCACGACGGGTGTGGTGGTGTTGATCTTGCGGAAAGCACGCACCATGTCCAGCACCTGCGGCGTGCCGATGCCGCGCGCCAACGCGCGTTCGCCCGCCTTCTGGATGACGGGGCCGTCGGCCATGGGGTCGCTGAAGGGCACGCCCAGCTCGATGATGTCGGCGCCGCCTTCGGCCAGCGCCAGCATGATCTGCGGCGTGAGGTCGGCGTAGGGGTCGCCTGCGGTGACGTAGGGGATGAGCGCCGTGCGCCCCCGGGCCTTCAACGCGGCCATCGTGGCATCTATGCGGCTCATGCCTGCCCCCCTTTGACGCTCTGCCCGCGACAGCTGGGGCGGCAGTAGAACTCGGCGCCGGTCAAGTCGGCCACGGTGCCGATGTCCTTGTCGCCGCGGCCACTCAGGTTCACCAGCAGGTGTTGGTCAGGCTTCATGGTGGCCGCCAGCTTCATCGCATAGGCCACGGCATGGCTGCTTTCCAGCGCCGGGATGATGCCCTCGGTGCGGCACAGGCGGTGAAAGGCGCTCAGCGCCTCGCCGTCCTCGATGGCCACGTATTCGGCGCGGCCGATGTCTTTCAGGTAGGCGTGTTCGGGGCCGACGCCGGGGTAGTCCAGCCCCGCGCTGATGCTGTGTGTTTCGGTGATCTGCCCATTGGCGTCCTGCAGCAGATAGGTGCGGTTGCCGTGCAGCACGCCCGGTGTGCCCGCCGACAGGCTGGCCGCGTGTTTGCCGCTGGAGAGGCCCTCGCCCGCGGCCTCGACACCGATGAGCCGGGTGCCTTCGTGCGGGATGTAGGGGTAGAACATGCCCATGGCGTTGCTGCCCCCGCCCACGCAGGCGATCACAGCGTCGGGCTGGCGGCCGATCTGCTCGGGCATCTGCACCAGGCATTCGTCGCCGATGACGCTTTGAAAATCGCGCACCATCATCGGGTAGGGGTGCGGGCCGGCCACGGTACCGATGATGTAGAAGGTGTCTTCGACGTTCGTGACCCAGTCGCGCAGCGCCTCGTTCAGCGCGTCCTTCAGTGTCTTGCTGCCGCTTTCCACCGGCACCACCCGGGCCCCCAGCAGGTGCATGCGGTAAACGTTGGGGCTTTGCCGTTTGATGTCTTCACTGCCCATGTAGACCACGCATTCCATGCCGTAGCGCGCGCAGATGGTGGCCGTGGCCACGCCGTGCTGGCCAGCGCCGGTTTCGGCGATGACACGCTGCTTGCCCATGCGGCGTGCCAGCAGAGCCTGCCCGATGGTGTTGTTCACCTTGTGCGCACCGGTGTGGTTCAGGTCTTCGCGCTTCAGGTGGATCTGCGCACCGCCGATCTCGCGGCTCAGGCGCGCGGCGTGGTAGACGGGGCTGGGGCGCCCTACAAAGTGCTTCAGCTCGTACCTGAACTCGCGCACGAACTCGGGGTCGTCACGGTACTGCGCATAAACGTTCTCCAGATCGCGCAGTGCGTGGATCAGCGTTTCGGCAACGAAGGCGCCGCCGTAGTAGTTGCCCATGACGGGGCCGTCGACAGGACCGAATCGCCCGCGGACGTCGGGCTGCTGGTAATTCAACATCGTGGATTCCTTCGAAAGAGGTCTGAGACAGCGGCCGCAGCCACTGCCCTCAGGTGCCGAGCCGCTTGTCGGCTTCGTGCACCGCCTTGCAGAACCGACGCATCAGCGGGCCACTCTTCACGCCCTTGCTGATCTCGACGCCGGAACTCACATCAACGGCCCAAGGCCGGACGTGAAGCACCCCATCGATCACATTGGCAGGATTCAACCCACCAGACAAAACGACCGGAAGAGGCACGCTGGGTGGAAGCTGTGACCAATCGAAGACCTTCCCGCTCCCGCCAAAAGTCTCGACATGGGCGTCGAGCAGCAGGGCTTGTGCAGTGGAAAAAAGCTGTGCGAAGTCTAACAAAGCGGTCTTGACCTTGCCGTCATGGGCGTGGGCGACGCTGCCGTCGGCAGCGATGCGCGCCGCGCGCAGGTAGGGCCGGCCAGCGGCTGCGCACTGGGCCGGTGTTTCGTCGCCATGAAACTGCAGCAAGGCCTGCGGCAGCGCGTCGGTGGCGGCGCGCACTTCTTGCGGCGAAGCATTCACGAACAGCAGCACCGGCGTGACGAAGGGCGGCAGCCGCGCAGCAAGCTCTGCAGCACGTTGCACCGTGACGTGACGCGGGCTCTGGGCGTAGAGCACGAAGCCCAGCGCATCGGCGCCGGCATCGACGGCCTCGTCGACATCGGCCTCGCGCGTGAGGCCACAGATCTTGATGCGGGTGCGAGGCATGAGATGAGAAAGCAGCGGTCGGCCGGAGGTCAGAGATCAGAAATCAGGGATCAGGGAAGCCAGCCGGCTGCAGCAGCGTGAGCGGGGATGCCCAAAGTCTCATCGTAGTACGGGCCCGCGAAGTACAGCCCGTCGGCAGGGAAGGTTGGGGCCGCAGCATCGCGACGGCGCGCCGCCAGCACCTCGGCCATCCAGCCCGGGCTGTGACGACCCTGCCCCACCGCCACCAGGCAACCCATGATGTTGCGCACCATGTGATGCAGAAAGGCGTTGGCGTCGAATTCGAAGCGCCAGTAGGCGCCGCGTTTGTCGATGTGGATGCGGCGCAGCGTCTTCACCGGCGTGGGGCTCTGGCAGTGGGCGGCGCGAAAGCTGGTGAAGTCGTGCTTGCCCAGCAGCAGCGCTGCGGCCTGCCTCATGGCGTCGCCGTCCAGCGGGCGAAAGGTCCAGCCCACGAGACCGTGTTCCAGCCCCGCCCGCGCGGGAGATTCCAGCAGCACGAAGTGGTAACGCCGACCGCGTGCGCTGTTGCGCGCGTGAAAGTTGTCGGGCACGCGCTGGGCCCATTGCACGGCAATGTCGACGGGCAGGTAGCGATTGGTGCCGCGCACCCAGGAAAACGGCGGCCTGTCGACCGGGCTGTCGAAGTGCACCACCTGGTTCAGGCCGTGCACACCGGCGTCGGTACGGCCGGCGCACACTGTCGTGACCGGCTGGGTGATGAAGGCCGCCAGCGCTGCTTCCAGCTTGTCCTGCACCGTGCAGCCGTCAAGCTGCGACTGCCAGCCGTGGTAGGCCTGGCCGCGGTAGCTCAAACCGAGGGCAATCCTCATCGAAGAGGAAGGGCGGAACCCAAGCGCGCGCCGCGGAGCCGGCTATGCCGGGCCGCTGGCGGCGCTCCCTTGACGGGGAGCGGCGAAGCCGTTGTGGGAGTGGTCGGTCACGCCAACTTGTCCAGCATGCCCTGGGCCTTGGCCTGCAGCGGCCCCGCGCCCTTGGCCACCACTTCTTCCAGCAAATCGCGCGCGCCTTCCAGATCGCCAATCTGGCGGAATTCCTCGGCCAGTTCCAGCTTGCGCGAGAGCGGGTCGTTGGCGTCGTCACCGACCATGTTGCCTGCGCTGTCGCCTCCGCTGTCGCCCCCGATGTCGCCGGCAGGCGCAAGCGGTTTCAGCGGCTCACCACCGATGGAGAAATCACCGAAGTCGAAGCTGCTTTCTGCAGCGGCCTGCGTTGCGGTCTTGTTGGCCGCCGTGGGCGCTTCGTCGGCCAGCGCGCCAAGGTCGAAGTCCAGGCCGTCATCGGCCGGCGACGGCGCATTGCGCTGCATTGAGACGGTCTTGGGGTCGCCCGCAGGTTCCAAAGTGAAGTCGAGCGAGTCGTCGCCGCCCATCTGCGCCGCGGTGGTGAAGGGCTGCGTGGTCTCGGTTATGGGAATGGGAATGGGAATGGGAATGGGAATGGGCTGCGCGCCAAACGCCGACGGGTTGACGACCGTGCCGCTCGGGAAATCGAGATCGAGGTCGAGGTCCATCGCGCTGCTGGGGCCGGCGTCTTCGAGACGCGAATCCATGCGCGAATCCAGACGCGAATCCAGACGCGAGTCCAGCGTCGCGTCGACGGCAGGCTGGAAGGCCGGCGGCTTCACCGGTGCCGTGTAGGGCTGGGTGGAAGCGCCCAGCGCGTCGGGCATCATCACGCCCCCTGCCGCGCGCACTTCCTCGGGCTGGCCGCCCGGCGCGTAGAGGATGTTCTCGGGATCGATGCTCAGGCCCAGTTCCTGCGCCTTCTGCCAGTCTTCGCCCTCGCCGCGCGTGAGATTGAACATCTGCGTGGCCAGCAGTTCGAAGGCCTTGATGTCGCGCCGCTTGGCATAGACCTCCAGCAGCTTGCTTCGAATGGCCATGCGCTCGGGCGTGGCGCGCATCGCTTCTTTCAGGATCTCTTCGGCCTGCAGGTCGCGGCCATAAGCCAGGTAGACATCGGCCTCGGCCACGGGGTCGACATCGCCGATGGCATCGAGCTGGCTCAGCGAGTAGCTCATCGACGAATTGCCGGTGGCCGGTGCGTCGCGGGTGTCGATGCGCTGGCCGCCACTGGCGCCGAAGAAGGAATCGGGCTGCAGGCGGCTTTCCAGGAACGAGGTCTCGCCCGCTGGCTTACGGCGTGAACGCAGACGGTACAAGCCCAGGCCGGCCAGCAAAGCCACCAGCACGCCGGCACCCGGCAGGAGCAGCGAGTTGTCGAGCAGGCTGTCCATGAAGCCAGGCTCTGCGGCCGTGGCAGGCTGGGGGGCCGGGGCGGGCGGTGTGGCTGCAGCGGGCGTGGCGACGCCGGCCGGTGCGGGCGGCGTTGCAGCCGCCGGCGGTGCTTCCGAGGGTGATGGCGCCTGTGCAGGAGACGGCACGGGCGCGGGTGCAGGCGCGGCGGCCACCACCGTAGGCGCAGGCAACGCGGGTGCTGCCGCAGGTGCTGCGGCCGGTGGCGTCGCGGTAGAAGGCACCGGAGGCACAGCCGGCGTGCCCGCGGCGCCCGCCTTGGGCGCGGCAGTGGCCGTGGCGCCCTGCAGCTTTTTCAGCTCGTCGACATTGCGGGCCAGTTCGGCCAGGCGCGCGGCTTCGTCGCGCTTTTGGGTGTCGGTGGACGTGCGGGCCTCGGGCGCCGAGCCTTGCACGCCGCCTTGTGACAACTTCAGTCGGTCGGGGGTGGCCGCGGCGGCCTGCTTGCGGTCGTCCACCTGCGTCTGCACCTGGCCGCGGGCCTGCCGGCCCGCAGCGGCATCGGCTGCGGTGGTGGTCGTGCCTGAGGCCAGGCGCTGGCGGTAGGCGGCGAAATCTGCGCTTTGCGCGGTGATGAGTTCGCGCGCTTCAGCCGCGCCGACCGCCCCGGCCTCTGCGCCAGAGGGCACCGACAGCACGGCACCGGACTTCAGCCGGTTCATGTTCTCGCCGCTGAAAGCCTGCGGGTTGCCGCGGAACAGCGACACCAGCATCTGGTCCAGCGAAATACCCGGGCGCTGCGTGCGCGCGGCGATGCGGCTGAGGGTATCGCCAGAGCGCACGCGCACTTCGCCTGTACCCACGTCCGCACCCGCGCCTGGACTCGCGCCCGCAGCCGGCGCGGCCGTGGCCACCGGTGGGCGCGGCGGAACCATCGGCGTGGTGGCAGGCCGCGGCGTCGGCCGCGCGGGCGCCGGCGCGCCGGCCAGCGGCGATGGGGCTGGGCTGCCGACTCCAGGCGGCGCCCCGGGTGAAGTCTGCTCACCTGCAGGGGCCGGCGAGATGGACGGCGACGTGCCCGGCGCGGCCGGGGCCTGCTGCGCCAGCCGCGAGCCCGGCGGGTCGAAGAGCATCGTGTATTCGCGCACCAGCCGGCCGCTGGCCCACGTGGCCTCGATGATCACGTCGACAAAAGGCTCAAGCACCGCGCGCTCGCTGCTGATGCGCACCACCTGGCGGCCATCAGGCCGGCGCACCACCTGCAAGGTGGCGGAAGGCAGCGCGGCGTTGTATTCGACACCTGCAGCGCGGAAGGCCTCGGCCGGTGCAATGCGCAGCTGCAGCGAAGACGCTTCTTCCGGCGTGATGCTGGTGATTTCAATCTCGGCCTTGAGCGTTTCGCCCAAAGCCGAGCTCACCGTCAGCCGGCCCAGGCCCAGCGCCCAGGCTTGCGTGGCCCACAGGAAGGCAGCGGCCAGCGCCACCCCATTGAGCGCAAACCGCGCGGCTCTCGTCGGTCGATATTTCAAGGCTGTTCCCCAACGCAGGTCGGTTGCGACTTCACAGGAAGCCGACCGCTGTCCCTTCAAGCCCCCCCGCAACCAACCCGAACACCGGCCGATTGCGTGGCGGAAAACGCAACAGTATTAAGCATATACGCGCGGAAGCTCACGTAGAGACTGACGATCCCGGGCGAAATGCTTTGTTTCGGCGGCCGTTGCATCTTGTTGCCCGACGGCAACGCCACGCTGCACAGCGCGCGCGTGATGGCTTCGTCAAGCCTGCAGCAGGATGCGAAGCATGCGGCGCAGCGGCTCGGCAGCGCCCCAGAGCAACTGGTCGCCGATGGTGAAGGCGCCAACATATTCCGGACCCATGGCCAGCTTGCGGATGCGCCCGACGGGGATGGTCATGGTGCCTGTCACGGCCACGGGCGTCAGGTGCTGCAGCGTGGCTTCACGCGTGTTCGGCACCAGCTGCACCCAGGCGTTGTCGGCGGCGATCATGGCTTCGATGTCGGCCACCGGCACGTCTTTCTTGAGCTTCAGCGTCAGCGCCTGGCTGTGGCAGCGCATCGCGCCCACGCGGACGCAAAAACCGTCCACTGGCACCGCGGGCAGGCTGAAGCCTTCACCCCGACCGAGAATCTTGTTGGTCTCGGCCATGCCCTTCCACTCTTCCTTGCTCACGCCCCAGCCGGGCTCGCCCCGGCCTTTGCCGATGCCCATGTCTTTATCAATCCACGGGATCAGCGAGCCGCCCAGGGGCACGCCGAAGTTGGCGGTTTCCTCAGCGGACAGCGAACGCTGCTTCGCGATGACCTGGCGGTCGATGTCGAGAATGGCGCTTTTCGGGTCGTCCAGCAGCGGTTTCACTGCGGCGTTCAGCGTGCCGTACTGCGTCAACAGCTCGCGCATGTGCTGCGCACCGCCGCCGCTGGCGGCCTGGTAGGTCTGGGTGCTCATCCATTCCACCAGGCCCGCCTTGTAAAGCGCGCCCACTCCCATCAGCATGCAGCTGACAGTGCAGTTGCCACCTATCCAGTTGCGGCCGCCCTTGGCGATCGCATCCTCGATGACCGGCAAGTTCACGGGGTCGAGCACGATCACCGCATCGCTGTTCATGCGCAGCGTGCTGGCAGCGTCTATCCAGTGGCCGTTCCAGCCGGCGGCGCGCAGCTTCGGGTAGACCTCGCTCGTGTAGTCACCGCCCTGACAGGTGATGACGATGCTGCAGCGCTTCAGTGCTTCGATGTCATGCGCGTCCTGCAGCTTGGTCTCGTTCTTCGCAAAACCGGCCACAGCGGCGGGCACGGCACCGCCTGCGTTGCTGGTGCTGAAAAACAGCGGCTCGATGAGCGCGAAGTCGCCCTCGGCCTGCATGCGGTCCATCAGCACACTGCCCACCATGCCGCGCCAGCCGACCAATCCCACGAGTGCCATGATCTTTTCTTTCAGTGCTTCTTGAGCGCTGCCACCACGGCGTCGCCCATGTCGCGGGTGCCCACGCGGCGCATGCCGGGGCTGAAGATGTCGCCGGTGCGCAGGCCGTCGCTCAGCACCACGTTCACGGCGTCTTCGATGCGCGCTGCCGCCGCCGGCTGCTGCAGCGTGAAACGCAACATCATCGCCAGGCTCAGGATCGTTGCCAGCGGATTGGCCACACCCTGGCCTGCGATGTCGGGCGCGCTGCCGTGGCTGGGCTCGTACAGGCCCTTGTTGTTCAGGTCCAGGCTGGCACTCGGCAGCATGCCGATGGAGCCGGTGAGCATCGCGGCTTCGTCGCTCAGGATGTCGCCGAACATGTTGCCCGTGAAGACCACGTCGAACGATTTCGGGGCCTTCACGAGCTGCATCGCCGCGTTGTCGACATACATGTGCTGCAGCTCGACATCGGGGTAGTGCTGCGCGTGCACTTCGGTGACCACGTCTTTCCAGAACTGGAAGGTCTCCAGCACATTCGCCTTGTCGACGCTGGTTACCTTGCCACCCTTTCCGCCTGAGCGTTTGCGCGCGGCCTGGAACGCCACATGCGCGATGCGTTCGATTTCGGGCCGGCTGTAGCGCATGGTGTCGAAAGCTTCTTCCGCGCCGGGGAAGTGGCCATCGGTGGCAATGCGGCGGCCGCGAGGCTGGCCGAAGTAGATGTCGCCCGTCAGCTCGCGAATGATCAAGATGTCGAGCCCGGCCACGAGTTCGGGCTTCAGGCTCGATGCATGCGTGAGCTGGGGGTAGCACAGCGCGGGGCGGAAGTTGGCGAACAGGCCCAGGTGCTTGCGCAGGCCGAGGATGGCTTGTTCGGGCCGCAGTGCGCGTTCCAGCTTGTCGAACTTCCAGTCGCCCACGGCGCCGAAGAGGATGGCGTCGGCGCTCTTGGCCAGGTTCAGCGTGCTCTCGGGCAGCGGGTGGCCGTGGGCCTCGTACGCGGCGCCGCCGACGAGGGCGGTTTCGGTCTCGAAGGGCAGCTCCAGCACCTGCATCACCTTCACGGCCTCGGCCACGATCTCGGTGCCGATGCCGTCACCGGGCAGGATGGCGATCTTCATGCTCATGCGTCTGTTCGCTTTATTCTTGGCTTCACTGCGTGGTGTGCGCCAACCACGGCATCCTGGCCAGGCGCTCGGCCTCGAAGGCCCTGATCTTGTCCTGGTGGCGCAGCGTGAGGCCGATGTCGTCGAAGCCCCCTTCCAGGCAGTACTTGCGGAAGGGCTCGACCTCAAACGGCAGCTCGCTGCCATCGGGCTTCACCACCACCTGGCGCGGCAGGTCGACGGTGAGCTGGTAGCCCGGGAAGGCGAGCGTCTCGTCGAACAGGCGGTCCATCTGCGCCTCGCTCAGCACGATGGGCAGCAGGCCGTTCTTGAAGCAGTTGTTGAAGAAGATGTCGGCGTAGCTGGGCGCCAGGATGGCGCGAAAGCCGTACTGCTGCAGCGCCCAGGGCGCATGTTCGCGGCTGCTGCCGCAGCCGAAGTTCTGCCGCGCGATCAACACCGAAGCGCCCCGGTAGCGCGGCTGGTTCAGCACGAAGTCGGGGTTCGGCCTGCGGCTGGCCGGGTCTTGCCCCGGTTCACCCGGGTCGAGGTAGCGCCAGGCGTCGAACAGGTTGGGCCCGAAGCCGCTGCGCGCAATGCTCTTCAGGAACTGCTTCGGGATGATGGCGTCGGTGTCGACGTTGGCGCGGTCCATCGGCGCCACCAGGCCGGTGTGCAGGGTGAAGGCGTCCATCAAGCGGTCCTCCGAACATCGACGAAATGGCCGTTCAGCGCTGCCGCGGCAGCCATCGCGGGGCTCACGAGGTGGGTGCGGCCCCCCGCGCCTTGCCGCCCTTCGAAATTGCGGTTGCTGGTGCTGGCGCAACGTTCGCCGGGCTCCAGGCGGTCGGCGTTCATCGCCAGGCACATGCTGCAGCCCGGCTCACGCCACTCAAAGCCGGCAGCGCGGAAGATCTCGTGCAGGCCTTCGGCTTCGGCCTGCGCCTTTACCTGGCCCGAGCCCGGCACCACCATCGCCAACTTCACGTTGGCCGCCACCCTCTGCCCCAAGCGCTTGACGACAGCCGCGGCTTCACGCAGGTCTTCGATGCGGCTGTTGGTGCAGCTGCCGATGAACACCTTATCGATGCGGATGTCGGTGATGGCCTGGTTCGGCTCCAGCCCCATGTAGACCAGCGCACGCGCGATGGCTTCGCGCTTGGTGGCGTCCTTTTCCTTGTCGGGGTCGGGCACCCGGCCGTCCACCGCCACCACCATCTCGGGGCTGGTGCCCCAGGTCACCTGCGGCTGGATGGCCGCGGCGTCGAGTTCCACCACGGTGTCGAAATGCGCGCCGGGGTCGCTTTGCAGCGTGCGCCAGTGCGCAACCGCATGGTTCCATTCGATGCCCTTGGGCGAAAACGGCCGGCCTTTGCCGCCGTTGTGGATGTAGGCGATGGTCTTCTCGTCCACCGCCACCAAGCCGGCGCGGGCACCGGCCTCGATGGCCATGTTGCACACCGTCATGCGGCCTTCCATGCTGAGCGACCGAATGGCGCTGCCGCCGAACTCGATGGTAGTGCCGTTGCCGCCCGCGGTGCCTATTCTGCCGATGACGGCCAGCACCACGTCCTTGGCGGTGACGCCGCGGCCAAGCTGGCCTTCCACCTTCACGAGCAGGTTCTTCGCTTTCTTGGCCAGCAACGTTTGCGTGGCCATCACGTGCTCGACCTCGCTGGTGCCGATGCCGTGCGCCAGCGCGCCGAAGGCACCATGGGTGGACGTGTGGCTGTCGCCGCAAACCACCGTCATGCCTGGCAACACGGCGCCGTTTTCGGGCCCGATGACGTGAACGATGCCCTGGCGCTTGTCCAGGAACGGGAAGTAGGCCGCTGCGCCCGATGCCTTGATGTTGGCGTCCAGCGTCGTGATCTGCAGCTTGCTGATGGGGTCGGTGATGCCGTCGTAGCCATCGGCCCAGCCGGTGGTGGGCGTGTTGTGGTCGGCGGTGGCGACGATGGAACTGACGCGCCAGACCTTGCGCCCGGCCAGACGCAAGCCTTCGAAGGCCTGCGGGCTGGTCACCTCGTGCACGAGGTGGCGGTCGATGTAGAGCACGGCAGTGCCGTCATCCTCGGTGTGGACGACGTGTTCGTCCCACAGCTTGTCGTACAGGGTTCTGGCGGTCATGGTCAGGGTTCTCCAGCGCTTCATTGTCCCGGATCGGCGCCGCAGACCGGCGCCGGCAGCGCTTGTGCCGGCAGCGCTTGTGCCGGCCGGGCACGGCGGGCTGACGGACCTGCTCAGTCTGGCGCCACGAATTTCAGCAGCAGGTTGTTGGCCGGCAGGATGCGGTAGTCGGCCATCACCAGGCCCGACTGCCGAGCGGCGGTTTGCACCTCGCTCAGATGACGCAGGCCCCAGAGCGCATTGCGAGCGCGCAGGTCGGCGTCGAAGGCGGCGTTGCTGGGCGCCAGCGGCTCGCCGTCGACGATGAAGGGGCCGTAGACCGCGAGCAACCCGCCCAGCTTCAGGGCCCTCGCGGCGCCGTGCATGAAGGCCGGCGTCACTGCCCACGGCGCGATGTGCAGCAGGTTGGCGACGTACACGGCATCGAAGGCCGCAGCCGGCACCGGCCAGGGCGCCAGCACGTCCAGCAGCAGCGGCGCCTGCACGCCGGCCATGCCGACGCAGCGCGCGGCGATGTCCACCAGCGGCGCTGCCGTGGCTTCGGTGGGCTGCCAGTTCCAGCCGGGCATGGCGCTGGCCAGGTGCTGCGCATGCTGGCCGGTGCCGCTGGCCACTTCCAGCACCCGCGCCTGAGGCGACAACCAGGCCTGCAACGACTGCAGGATGTGGGGGGCATTGCGCTCGGCAGCCGGGC
>Ga0209591_10005025_pt1 | contig 14854 bp, 9 predicted proteins | sample MAT01_FD_187207 | JGI IMG/M metagenome (GOLD analysis project Ga0209591, IMG submission 187207) | Freshwater microbial communities from Lake Fryxell liftoff mats and glacier meltwater in Antarctica - MAT-01 (SPAdes) (version 2) | ecosystem: Environmental > Aquatic > Freshwater > Ice > Liftoff... | reverse complement strand
TCGCACAAATGAAAATTCGTTTGAGACCCATTGACTTACAAAGAATTTGGCAAAATTATCAATAATCCGTTACAGTGTATACTTTGCAATTCATCCCAGGTACTTGATTTTGAACAATTTTGCTTGTGCGCTAGGCCAATGTCCGAGTATACACTACTTGTCGCTGGGGCAAAAGTCTGGGGCAAAAGCGCCCAGTAATTGATTAAAAGGATATTCGCTGACAGTATTTGGGCTGATTTTACTCTAAACAGGGGATCGTTAGCATATTTATTATTCGAGCGTGATAACTATAGACGTTATTATAGACATTATTGATTATACACCTAAGCAATCATGACAAAATTAGTAATTGTTGAATCGCCGACCAAAGCGCGGACGATTCGTAACTTTTTACCCAAAGAATATCATGTCGAAGCCAGCATGGGGCACATTCGCGATCTGCCCGCATCGGCAGCCGAAGTGCCCGCCGCGTACAAGGGTGAACCTTGGTCGCGCCTGGGGGTCAATGTGCAGGATGACTTTGACCCGCTCTATGTTGTGCCGTCGAGTAAGAAGAAACTGGTGGCCGAGCTACGCCGCCATCTTGCCGATGCCGACGAACTGATTCTGGCGACAGACGAAGATCGCGAAGGCGAGAGTATCGGCTGGCATTTGCACGAAGTGCTCAAGCCCAAGGTGCCCGTGCGGCGTATGGTCTTCCACGAGATCACGCGCGAGGCGATCCAGCAGGCGTTGCGCGAAACGCGCGTCATTGATCAGAGCTTGGTGCGTGCCCAAGAGACGCGGCGCATTCTGGATCGCTTGGTCGGCTACACCGTTTCGCCGCTGCTCTGGAAAAAGATTGCGCCCAAGCTTTCGGCGGGGCGTGTGCAAAGTGTTTCGGTGCGCCTGCTCGTTATGCGCGAGCGCGAGCGCCGCGCCTTTCGTTCCGGCCAATATTGGGACTTAAAAGCGCATCTGAATAAGCGCCCCGACCAGCCTGATCACCGCTTTGAGGCGGAATTGATTTCGGTGGGCGGGATGCGCGTGGCCAGTGGTCGCGACTTTGACGAAAATACGGGCCAAGTTGCCAATCTAAAGAATGTGTTGCTGCTCAATCAGCAAGAGGCCGAGGCGTTGCGGGCGCGCGTGTTAAATGGCCGCTGGCGGGTCGCCGAGTTGGAAGAACGCGAGGCTATGCGTTCGCCTGCGCCGCCCTTTACCACCAGTACGCTACAACAAGAAGCCAATCGCAAGTTGAGCATGGGGGCCAAAGAGACCATGCGCGTGGCCCAATCGCTCTATGAAAATGGCTACATCACCTACATGCGTACCGACTCGGTGAACCTGAGCGATCAAGCACTTAACGCCGCGCGGCGGCGGGTCACCGAACTCTACGGTGAACAATATCTCAGCGAGAAGCCGCGCCGCTATGCCAGCAAAACCAAGAATGCCCAAGAAGCCCACGAAGCAATTCGCCCGGCTGGCGATCGCATGTTGCCCGTTGATGAGTTGCGCCTGAGTGGCGATGAACGGCGTCTCTATGATCTGATCTGGAAACGCACCGTGGCAACCCAGATGGCGAATGCGCGACTGCGCTTTACGACAGCCACGATTGCGGTTGAGGATGCTTTATTCCGTGCCAGTGGCCGCACCGTGCTTTTTGCCGGTTTCTTCCGTGCCTATGTCGAAGGTTCAGACGATCCCGAAGCGGCGTTGGAAAGTCAGGAATCGCCCTTGCCGCCGCTGGCCATTGATGAAGAAGTGGATTGTCGCGATTTGGCGGCTGTGGGGCACGAAACCAAACCACCCGCGCGCTATACCGAAGCGACCCTGGTCAAGGCGCTGGAGGCCGAAGGCATTGGTCGCCCCAGCACCTATGCCACGATCATTGATACGATTCTGCAACGGGGCTATGCCTTTAAGCTGCGCCGCGAACTGGTGCCGACCTTTACGGCCTTTGCCGTGACGCAACTGTTGGAAGAGCACTTTTTTGATCTGGTTGATCTGCATTTTACGGCCAACATGGAGCAGAAGCTAGACGATATTGCCAATGGCGGCACCGATTGGCTGGCCTATCTGCGCCAGTTTTATTTGGGGGCGGCAGGGCTGGAAAGCCAGGTCAAAGAAAAAGAAGCCCATATCGATCCGCGCCTGGCGAGTGGTGTTGCGCTGGATAGTTTTCCTGCCGAAGTGCGCATTGGTCAATTTGGCCCTTTTCTGGCCCGCGAAGTCAATGGCGAGCGTGTGACGGCGGGCATCCCGGCTGACTTGCCGCCCGCCGATCTATCGGCAGAACTGGCCGAGCAACTGTTCAGCCAGAAGACCGATGGCCCCGCCACGCTTGGCCTGGATCCGGCAACCCAACTCCCCATCCTGCTCAAGATCGGTCCTTACGGTCACTATGTGCAGCTGGGTGAGGAGGATGCGAATGAGCGCAAAAAGCCCAAACGGGTGAGCTTGCTCAAAAATATGGATCCTGCGGCTATGAATCTGGAGGTTGCGCTGCAACTTCTGAGCTTGCCCCGTCTGCTGGGCGAGCATCCTGAAACGGGCAAATCGGTGCAGGCCAGTGTTGGGCGCTTTGGTCCCTATATTGTCCACGATGGTGCCTATGCCAGCTTGAAGAAGGATGATAATGTCCTCGAAATCGAGCTAGAACGTGCCTTGGAATTGGTGGCTGCATCGGCCAATCGCAAAGGCAAGCAGAGTGGCGAACGCAGCAGCAAGAAGAATGTGCTGAAAGAATTGGGCGAGCACCCGGATGGTGGCCCGATCCAGGTGTTGGATGGCCGCTATGGTCCCTATGTCAACTATAAGAAAGTCAATGTGACGCTGCCCGAAGGAATTACACCCGATATGGTAACGCCCGAACAGGCATTGGCTTGGGTGGCGGAAAAAGCGGGGAAACAGGGCGGCACGGCCAAAGCAGGTGCCCGCAAGGCCAGCACAACGGCCCCCAAACGCACAGTTGCCAAGAAATCTGTTGCTACAAAGACCAGCGCGGCCAGGGGAAGTGCTACAAAAAGTGCGGTTGCAAAAAAGAGTAGCACGAAAAAGAAAGTGTGATCCCGATGTCGGTCCCTTGGAAACAGCGTCTGGCCTCGCTGATCACGACCTTGATCTTCGCGTATATTCTCTACCGCGTGCTGGATCGCCTTCTGATTGTGGTCTGGGTACAGATGCCGTGGTGGGGATTGCTGATCGTCGGCGTTGTGCTCTATCTAGTGATTGAACACTTGGTGCATCGCATATTCCGTTAAATCAAAAAGGCGGTTGACTTCTCTGCGAAGCCAACCGCCTTTTTGGATTATACTGCTTACATACTAGCACTGGGGAAATTCCTACAAAAAGTTATACTAAGCTGGCAGAAAAGCTTTGTCCAAAATCTGTACAGTCGTCCAGGGGCAAGTAGCGGGAAAGTCCACTGCATCACACTTTGTGCCGTCTGCAGCATCCTCGACCGCTTTCGCGTAAGCTGCTTCGATGAAGTCGCCAACAGTCGACTGCAATGTAAAATTCTCATCCAGCAGATCTGCCAGATCGTTGCGCTGTGTACGAATTGTGCCTCGCCATTGGGCACTTGGTTGTGCCGTAGGCTCACATAGTAACTTTAGCATGTGCGTGAGAATGGTTCGCAGACGACTTTTTAGTTCACGACGCGCGCTGGCTCCCAATGATTCTATCTCTTCAATTAAGTTTGGCAGATCTAGATCCGCATAATCTTCGTTGCGTAACAGATCTGCTTGGCGCTGGGTCCAGACATAAAAGTCAGTGCGGTAAAGAGTAGTCATGGTTTTTCCTGTGAAAATATCTCAGCACGCCTGTTTTCGCGACGGTTCATCCATTGGCGCACGCGTTCTGTATCCTCATCTATCCATACCCAAGCTTTACTTGATTTTCGTGCCGGTGCCAGTTCCGGGTTGCGCTGTAGAGTAACGCAGAGGTATCCGTCAGTTTTGCCCAGCTTGCTTGGTACTGTACAAAGGTGTTACTCTCACTTATGCTGGTCTGCTCTCGGTCATCCCAAAGCATGTTATAACATGCTTTGGGATGATTGTCTAGTAACAATTTAGGTTACACCGTTTCCGATTCAGCAACTGGCAACAGGGCGGCATAGACGCCCCGTTGCGCTACCAATGCTGTATGGGTACCGCGTTCGACAATCCGTCCGTCTTCCATGACCAAAATGAGATCAGCCTGGCGAATTGTGCTCAGGCGATGGGCAATGACGACTTGGGTGCAGCCCAAGGTGCGCAGATTTTGTTCGATCTGTTGCTCGGTCGTGGTGTCCAGGTGACTGGTCGCTTCATCCAGTAGCAAAATCGCGGGCTTGCGGCCCAGGGCACGTGCCAGGGCCAAGCGTTGCCGTTGCCCACCCGATAAGCCAGCTCCACCCTCGGCGACCATCGTTTCAAAATCCATAGGCATGTGGGCGATGTCGCGATCGATACAGGCCAAGCGCGTCGCCTCTAGCAGTTCCTCAAACGTCAATTCCGCTTGGCCAAAGGTAATATTCTGGCGAATCGAGCCGCTAAACAGAAAAACTTCTTGTAATACCACGCCCATCTGGCGACGCAGCGCATGGCGATCCAGTGTATCCAACGGCACATTGTCGTAGCGTAGTTCACCACCGGTGGGTTGGTGTAACCCCAAGAGCAGACGCGCTAATGTGCTTTTGCCCGAGCCCGAACGCCCGACAATCGCGACCTTTTGCCCCGGCTCGATCTGCACCGAAATGTCGCGCAGCACGGGTTCGCTGTGCCGATCATATTGAAAGCTCACGTTTTCCAACGCAATGGCACCCGTCAGGTTGGGGGCGATGGTCCCGCTGATTTCGCGCTCCGTCTCAAGCACGTCGGCCATGCGCGATAGGTGCGCGCCTACAGATTGCAACTGTTGTCCGCTGGCGACCAAGGCATTGAGCGGCGTTAAAAAGCCCATGGCCAGGGTATTCAACGCCAACATGGCCCCTAAACTCAAGGAGCCATTCAATACCTGTTGCGCGCCGACGAGCAACAGGAGCAGCGGTGCGGCAATCTGCAAGCTGTTCAGAATCGTGTCGACGAGGGCGGAAAGGCGTTGTTTGTCCAAGGTTACGTTGAGGGCTTGGCGATGCAAGGTGGACCAGCGTTGCAAAACGCGTTCCTCGGCGCCTGTCGCTTTGACCATGTTGATACCGGCCAGCGCTTCAACCAGATAGGCTTGCGTGTCCGCTTGGGTGGATAGGTGGCGTTGGGCCAAATCGTGCATGCGGCTGGTGCTGGCCAACAGCAGTAACACTTGGAGCAAGCCGATGACCAGTGTAACAAAGCCAAAGATCGGCGCTTGAAGTAACAGAATCACCAAAAAGGTGATGACTAACGTCCCATCCATGATCGCGCTAATCGTCTGTGTGGTCAGCAACTCGCGGATCACCGTGTTGCTAGACAGGCGCATGAGCAGATCGCCGCTGGTGCGCTGTTGGTAGAAACGATAGGGCAAGGCCAAGAGATGTTCGAGAAAATCGGCCATGAGCCCCGTATCTACATCGGCTTGCAGCCGAATCAACATTAACTGACGCAAATAGCCCACGATCATTTGCATCAACACAACCGCCACAATGCCGGCTAGCAAGAGCGGGATGATATCAAGCTGACGTTGGGGCAACACTTGATCGACCATCACTTTGGTGAGCAATGGAAAGGCAACCGCCAGGGCTTGCACCGCCAGCGTCGCCAGCAGGGCTTTGGCACCCGTGCGCCAGGCACCGCTGGTCACGACCAACCGATAGAGTTGTTGCTGCCAGATTGACAAGTTGCGTGTTTGGCGCTTGGGTTGAAAGGTGGCGTCTGGGGTTAGAGTAAGCAAAACTCCGGTAAAGCTGCGATCAAATTCCGCTGGCGAAACGGGACGCCGCCCGTTGGCTGGATCGATGATCATCGCCCCTTGGCTGCTCCAGCTTTCCAGCACGACAAAGTGTGCGAAATTCCAATGTAGGATAACCGGCAACGCTACGGCACTCAACATGTGCGTTTCGGCTGTATAGGCATGGGCTTGCAAGCCATAGTGGCGGGCTGTCTGGGCAATGGCCAGGACAGTCGTACCATCGCGCCCAATATCCATCCGCTCGGAAATCTCGGCAATCGAGGTGGCTCGTCCATAGTAGTTCAACACCATGGTCAAGCAAGCCGACCCGCATTGGGTGGTTGTCATCTGCAAGACCACCGGCACCTGCCGCCGTCGCCAGCCCCGAAAAGGCGTCGCGATCACACTGCCCACCAACGTCAGCAGCAGGCGCAAGCTTACCCAGAAGCCTTGGCTTGGCGTCGTCGCCTCGGCGGCGGCGTTGGGGTTGCCATAGTGTTCTAGGGCTGCGGGGCGAAATATGCTACGTTTGCCGGCCATCTTGTCTTCTCTCCTAGAAATATGCAGCTGTGTCGCTGCAAGAAAAACAGACTGCACCGGCCAGTTGATTGGGTGCGGTGCAGTGTTGGGCTACGATTTCGGTTATGCGATTAGCTAGAAAGACAGCCATACTGAGGTGTCAAGACTTGACAGACCCGGCCACAGGTACCAGTGAAGTAGCTTTTGCCACCGGCGACGACGGCCATTTCTTCTTCTGGCAATTCGACCAAGCCAGCGGGATTGGCGGGTAAGGTGGCCAGTTCGGTGGCGCTCAGGCTGTTGCGATAGTCGGCGTCTTTCCAGGCACGAATCAGATTAACAGTGTTCATAGATTGTTTTCCTTTATTATGAATGATACTGGTTTTTTTGATGAAACGCTGATAGCGGTGTTTGCGTTTATGGGTGCGTTTGCGTTGGTTGATGCCATTATGCCATGATGTGATGTGGGCAGCCATGTGCTGCCTAACGGTTACCTTGTGATCGTGCGCACAGCTTTGGTTTGTGCGGAAGCGCTAGGCACAGACAAATGCGTAAAAAGACAGATGACAGATTTTCGTTTGTAGAGTAAACTTCCTTATCTGACTATTGCAACTGTGATCTGAATGACCCCGAAAGGTGTGCGTGTCTACCCATGTCTGAGCCGTTATCCGTTGCGAATGATTTTCTCAACAAATTGGCGGCACTCAGCAAATTAGCCGCGCGCTTGACACGCAGTGCTAATTTGGATGAATTATGCCGCGATGCCATCGCGTTGGGCTGCCAGGAACTTGGCTTTGATCGCCTGGGCTTGTGGTTTTCAAATCCTGAATCGGACACGATCAGTGGCACGTATGGCACGGACGAGGTCGGCAATGTCCGCGATGAGCACAGTTTCACGTTGCGGCTTTCGGAAAATTTTCCGCTCGTGCAAGCAATTTGCCGCAAGGAACGGTATGCGTACGAAACAGACATCACCATTTCGACGTTGACTGGCACGCCTATGGCCAATGGCTGGAAAGCCACGGCGGCGCTTTGGGATGGTGAAGAGATTATTGGCTATCTCTTTACCGATAATCTCTTGCAACGATTACCCTATTCTGACCATATGGGCGAATTATTGGCGCTCTATGCCTTGTTACTGGGGCATCTTTGCAGCCGTCAGCGCGCCGCCGAGGCCGCACGCGAGCGTGAAGCACGCTATCGTGCCTTGATTGATGCCATTCCCGATTATCTTTTTGTGATTACCAGTACTGGCCAGATTCTCGATTTTCAGCCTGCCCGCCCGTCGCCCGTACCCCAGGCCCTAACCGAAATGAGTGGTAAATCTGTCCGTGAAATTCTGCATACAAAATTAGCAGAACGCTATATGCAAGCCATTGAGGGGGTCTTGCAAACTGGCAAAATGGTGACGGTGGAACATTCGTTGCGCTATGGCGATACGCTGCATCATTTTGAAACGCGCATCGCTGCCGTAGATAAAGATAAGGTCATGGCGCTGGCGCGCGACGTGACCGACCGCAAAAGGTTGGAAGAACAACTCTATATCTCGCAGAAAATAGAGAGCTTAGGGCGCATGGCCAGTGGGATTGCCCATGACTTTAATAATCTGCTTACGGTGATTCAAGGCTTTGCTACCGTGGCCGAGAACCAGGCGGTCGATGGTCCACCCAAATTGCGCAAAGCTTTAACGCATATCCACGCCGCCAGTGAGAAGGGCGCAAATCTGACGAGCCAACTATTGTTGTTTGCGCGTAAACAGGTTGTGCAGCCTACCATTGTCGATGTGAATTCCCTGATCTACGAGATGGAGACAATTCTAATCCTCTTGCTAGGGAAAGATATGCAGCTACATATCGACTTGGCGTCCATGCTGGGGCAAGTGCGTATTGATGTGGGCCAGTTTGAACAGGTGATTATCAACTTGGCCGCGAATGCCCGCGATGCCATGCCCGATGGCGGCCAGTTGACGATCCGCACGCGCCAACTGTTGCTCAACGAAACCGAGGGTCGTTTACGCTTCAACGTTCCTGCAGGAGAATATGTGCTGATTGAGTTGCACGATACCGGTGTCGGCATTGATGAGGCGTTGCAAAAGCAAATTTTTGAGCCCTTTTTTACGACCAAGGAACTGGGCAAGGGCACCGGGCTGGGCTTGGCGATTTGCCATAGCATTGTGCAGCAAAGCGGTGGCCAGTTGCAGGTGCAGAGTGCGCCGAACCAAGGCACAACTTTTCAGATTCTGCTGCCGCAGACGCGCGAATTGCCAACGCTAATTCCCCAATCATCCCCACCTACCTTGGCACCAAGCGGGTCAGAGACTATTCTGCTGGTAGAAGATGACGAACCTGTGCGCGCCGTCGCCGTCGAAATTTTGTCCAGCTATGGCTATGTTGTGCTGGCGTGTGCGACTGGCGCAGAGGCATTGCAAACAGCCAGCGACTATCCCGAGCCGATCAACTTACTGATGACTGATATGCGCATGCCGAAGATGAATGGGCGCGAAGTGGCCGAGCAATTTATGCGCTTGCACCCGCACGTGCCTGTGTTGCTGGTTTCGGGCTATGTAGACGAGTTGCCCAGCCATCTGGTCAATCAGCCTAATGTCACATTTCTGCCCAAACCCTATACACTGCCCCTCCTAACCAAGACCGTGCGCACCATTCTCGATCAGCACCCAGTCTTGTCGTGACGGATAGCGCTTCACTGCAACAGGGGTATCTCCAGATAGTTGTCGGCGATAAAGAGGCTACCTTCGGTAGTGCCTTGGGGGGTAATCTCGCGCAACCGCTGCATCAGCTCGCGCGCTGAACGCTTGCCCGTCAAGCTTTCGCGAAAGGCCTGTGCGATCTGTGTTACCTGTGCGCCTGATTCATGCACAAATTCCAGCCGGAAATGCTGAATGCCTGCTGTGCGCCATAGTTCGAGATGGCGGCTCGCTTCTTGTGCTTCGCCCCCAAAAACTGTGTTGCGACAGCCCACATCTGCCATAACGGGGTGGGCGCGGCCAGTGTGATCGCGCAGGGCGATCCGATGTTTTTCGCAGGGATGGCCACAATCTTTATAGCTGGTACCGGCGGACAGGAAGCGGCAAAAGACACAATGCTCGGTGTGAAAAACGGGCAAATGCTGATAAACAATCGCTTCGATCTGCGCTGGCCCAAGCGCCCGCGCTAGGTCGGCCACTTGCATGGCATTGAGATCATGCGTGGGCGTGAGGCGCAACAACCCCATGTCTAGAAAGGTCTGCGCTGCCAGCACATTGGCCGCATTCAAGCTGAAATCGCCAATCAATGGGGGCAGCGCGGCGTCTGCGTCCCGGGCCTGGGCTTCTGCCTGGAGCGCGTACAGCAACCCGTTCGAGCGCACCACAATCTGACAATCCAGACGCAACAAAAAGTTCACAATGCGTTGCTCATCGGGCTTGAGCACGCGTGGACTGGCTACACGCGCCGTAATACCATGTGCCTGTACCTGCTCCACTGCCGGTCGTAAGCCATACAATTCCAGGTAGTCTAGCGTAATACTGGCTGGTTGCAGATCCAGCGCCGCGGCTAGCTGCTCGGGTGTGCGCACTAGCAGATGAAGCTGCGCCTGACCAAGGGGCAAGCTGGCAGGCTGGGATATACCCTTGACCGCGGCCTCGACAATGACGGCCGGGTTGTGTACGGTGCTGACAGGTGCGCGGCCTTGTAACGCGGTCAATTGTTCAACCGCATCACGGCGCAGCTGATTGAGCAGGGAACTGGGCGCGAAGGGATTGCCCTCCATCTCCAATTGCAAGTCGGCAACCGTATAGGCCGTATTGCCGAGCCGACCCAATTGCTCACGCAGATAGTCAACCGTCATGGCACGCTTTTGGGCAGGGCCAAGTCTTTCCTCTGCTTGTACCGTCACGCTGATCTGGGGCTGCTCTACTAAGGTCCAGATCAGGCGCAACGGGCTGCCTTCGTAGGCCGTCACATGCAGGTGTAGCGGCTGTTTGTGGACCGGGCTGCTTGCTTGCGTGTAGGGGCGTGCCGCTTTGTCCAATGCCACATCGTGTGTCCGCCAGATCAGATCGCCGGGGCGAATGCGCATAAAGTTGAGCGCACCGTTGCCAAATTCAAGCGCCAGTTGCCCCCCACGCCGCGGCTTGACATGATAGATATGCCCGCCCTCCTCGGCCTCTTCGGGGCTGCGCCAATCGGCCGCGTCAAAGACCACACCATCGCCCGCTTTCAATGGCGCGATTGGGTCTGTCTCATTCGGCGTGATCACAATCTGGTCACCCAGTAGCTGGGCTACCTGACCCATGAGCACGCCCCGGTGCCGCGGTGACCGGCCCTGGACTACGGTTTGGTGATTGGTGCCGGCGACAAAGAAGGGGCCCAAGCCGCGCGAGTAAGCTTGCTCTAACTGTAACTTTTCTCCCGCCGTAATACTCAGCGGCAGCTCGGCCCACGCTTCGTCCACTGCTTTGCGATAGGCGGCTGTGGTCAACGCCACATAGTTGGCATCCTTGTAGCGCCCCTCAATTTTCAGCGCAGATACGCCCAACGCCACAATCTCGGGCATCTGTTCCAAGGCATAGAGATCGCCGGGCGACAACAGATAGCGGGCATCGCCCAATGGCTTGACCACCTCATCGACGATCAAGGTGTAGGGCAGCCGGCAAGCTTGCGCACATTGGCCACGGTTGGCGCTGCGTCCCCCCCACGCTTCCGACGAAAAACATTGACCCGAATAGGAAACGCACAGCGCGCCATGCACAAACATTTCCAGTTCACAATCCGTCTGGGCGCGGATCGTGCGGATTTCGCTCAGGGATAGCTCGCGCGCCAACACGACACGGCTGGCACCCAAGCGCTGGGCCAGGGCCACCCCTTCGGCACTGGTGATGCTCATCTGCGTGCTGCCATGTACCGCCAATGCCGGCGCAATTTGCTTGGCAAGCTGCACTATCGCAATATCCTGCACAATAATCGAATCAGCGCCCGCCTCGGCAATTAGAGCCAACGAACGCGCCGCCTCACTCAGTTCATGGTCGAAGACCAGCGTGTTAAAGGTGACATAGCCTTTCACCCCGCGTTGATGGAGCGTGCGCATAACTTCGGGCAATTCTGCCGCGGTAAAACCGACCTTGGCGCGCGCCGTAAAATGGTTCAGGCCAAAGTAGACGGCGTCGGCTCCGGCTTCAATTGCCGCGTGTAATTGGGGCCAATAGCCCGCCGGACTCATAATTTCAGGTTTGGTCAATGGCTTGCTTGTCATTCCAGATCCAGTGCCGTTAGCGTACAAGGCTAAGGCCTAATGATTGGGCGAGATTCGTCGCCCGCTCGATGTCTTGGTGCGAAAGTTGCGCTGCCAATTCGCCTTTGGCTTGTGGCGGCGCCAGGTATTGGGTCAATAAACTGACCTCAAGCTGCGGTCGTGCGGCCAGCCAGTGCAAGACTGGTTCTGTGCAGCACGTAAAATGGCCGGGCATGAGCAAATGGCGCACAAGCAACCGGCGTTCGGTCCGATAAAGTCGATCCAGGCAAGTGGTCACGATCTGCCAGTAATTGGGCATACCGCCAATACGCTCACCACAGCTTTGCGGGCCAACTGCCGGACCAAATTTGAGATCTGGCAAATAGATGTCGATTGCGCCCTCCAGCAGATCCAGCGCCTGGTCGGTGAGATAAAAATTACTGTTCAAGACGGTCGGCACCGCTTTGCGTTCACCCAGCACCGCCAGCGTGGACAGCATGAATGGGATGTGGGGAGCCGGATCGCCGCCGATAAAACAGATCGAGCGTGCGCCTTGCTGTTGGCGTTCGATCATGCGCGCCGCCAATTGTGCCGGACTGACTGCCACGCCATAGGTGGGCCGAAAGGCAAATTTGGCCGCTGTACAAAAGCTACAAGTTGCGGTACAACCACTAAAGAAAATGGCGTGCGCGGGGCGCAATGGCTCCTCTTCGCCCAAGTGCAACATTTCGCTGGCGATATAGCTTGCCTGTCCAACGCGGCAAACGCCCCGCGCCGTTGCCCGCGCTGTCCCACAATGATGGGGGCAAAGATGGCAATCGTGGAGGTGCCGCTGGGCGCGCAGCACCGCCTCAGCGTCGATCACGGCCTGATCTCCGCATCCGCCGCAGCCACTCTTGAAATTCGTGAAGCCATTCGCTGCTGTCTTTCAGTTTGGCAACTTCCCCCGGCGCATGTTCGTCGATTGCGTGGTGACGCCCGCGCGTGATGCCCGGCCCCGTTACGGATAAGACTTGTGGCGCTGCTGTGTCTCGCGTTGTGACAATCAATGCATCCGTCCGCTGGGCATGTTGCCCCCGATAGACGGCATAGCGTATATTGCGCGCACTCGTCCAGGTGTAGTAGGATGCAAGCTTGGCTACGCGCGTATCGGCCAAACAGACTTCATTCGGTAACTCGATCATCACGTCTGTGTTGGCCAGGGTTGTGCAGGTTGTGCAAAGCTGGAGATCCGTCACACAGGTCTGGCAGTATTGCTGGCCGCACTGGGCACAAGTGGCAGCATGTTCGGCACAATGGTACCGTTCACAGATGGCACAGACTTCGTTGCACAGCGGACACAGGTCTTGTCGACAATGGATACAATGCGCAGCGTGAGTTTGACAGACAACATGATCACACCCGGCATAGCTATGGCTGTGATCAGCACAGAAGCTGCGCTGACAGAGGATGCACCTTTCGCCACATGCATGACAACAACTGTTCTGACAGTATGCGCATGATTGGACAGCGGTCGTCCAGCCGTGACAGCCTGGGCATTCGACCAAACAATTGTGGCAATAGGGCGCTTCGTCGATGATCTGATAAAAGCCCGGCCCGACTGTCCGCTGGCAGGTGGTACATGCGATCAAGCAATTTTGGCAGAACCGTTGCCCGCTGGCACTACACAAGCCAACCTCGGCACTGTATTGTTCGCAGCCCGGGCAACGCAATGCACAACTGGCGCAGATATAGGCCGTCTCGCCCCGCTGTTCTTTGACGTGATCCATCCGCAGATGGCTACGACATTGGCGCGTGTCACAGTGGCTACACGCTTCTTGGCAGGCGTGACAAACTTCATCGCCGCACACCGGGCAACCGCTGCTATGCTCGGCACAGGCCCGTTCGCCACACGCCCAACACATTCGTCCACAAGTGTCACAATTTTGTTGGCCACAGACCGGGCAGGCTGCCACCCCGCAAGTTGTACACAAAATGTCCTGGCAACTGCTGCATTGCTGTAGGCAGCTATCACAAATAATGTGGCCATTGCGATCCAGCACAACCTGGGTGGTTTCCGTTTGGCAGACATAGCAACGGGGACGCTGCAGGGTGCCATCATAGCGATTGCGCAATACCTGGACAGTGACTTCACGTTTGCCGTCACTCAACGTCAGCTCGGCCACCGCCACCGGCACTTGCAATACAGCGTAACTAAACAGCTGGACATGCACGCGCAACCGATGATTTTCCACTTCTTCGGCAATTTTGCGTTCCAAGTCGGTTTCAAGGACGCGCCGTTTTTCGCCCGTTGGGTCGTGAGCGTCGTAGACTTCCTCGATCTGCTGCTGATAATAGGTGGTGAGGCGATTGAGTGATTTGTAGAGGCGCGGTAGAATTTCGGTTTCGTGACTTACACAGCGCAGATCCGCGTGATAGATGGCATACTTGCGTGCTGTTTCTGCCAGACGCGACAATTGGGTCATGGGCGGCAGGCGTGCGCCAATGACGACCGGCGCGAGTTGGCCTTCACTATTCAACTCCGGCGGCAGCGGTTCGGCATCGGCTAAGAGAACCGCCAGATCGACACCGTTGCTATCACCCATCTGCTCGTCATTGGCAACAATCCGTTCGCCCGCTTCATTGAGCAATACCGAATAAAGCTCTTCGCGCTTATCATCGGCACGATAGGTAATGTGCCAATGAAAGGCATAAAGATGCTGCGTCTGCTCTTGCATGCGCAGCCCGACAATCCCCGTGTTGACTGGGCGCACGGCGCGCATGAGTTCCTCACCGGCATTGTGGCGTATGGGCAACCGCTGGTGTGCGACAGCGCTGCGATTGTCCAGATAGGTCAACATTTTGTCGAAGATTGGGCTGCCATGGGCGATCAACTGTTGGCCATTGGCAGGCAGCGCGCTGGATGCGGCTTGTTGAAAACAAAGTGTGAGTGAAGGCGCGCCAAAATAAGTGGTCAACTCTTGTGGCAGCTCGACTTGCAGTGCACCCGCTTTACGCCGATCGGCTGCCTTGACGGTTGCCCCCAGATTGGTAAAAAAGTCGGTGGTAAAGGCGCGCAGATCAATGGCGCGCTCGGTTGGTTTCGGTTGTTTGGACGATTTTTTCGCCATGTTGATTGGTAAAGAGAAACATCTGCGCTGGCAATTTTGCCCATTGCAAAATTGATTCACCTGCGCTCATAGCGTATTATAAGCTATTTGAGCGCGAAAATCGAATTTTGCCTCAACCGGTCAAGGAGTGAGTGATGACAACCAACGCGCGACCATATGCGAATAGTTAC
>Ga0209591_10005024_pt1 | contig 14856 bp, 13 predicted proteins | sample MAT01_FD_187207 | JGI IMG/M metagenome (GOLD analysis project Ga0209591, IMG submission 187207) | Freshwater microbial communities from Lake Fryxell liftoff mats and glacier meltwater in Antarctica - MAT-01 (SPAdes) (version 2) | ecosystem: Environmental > Aquatic > Freshwater > Ice > Liftoff... | reverse complement strand
GGTAAGGATTTCAATCATCCGCGCCGCGACGCGTGTCCAGAACTCCAATGCCTCTGCCGCTTCATTCGGCAGGATGAAAACAAGGTCGGCGTCACTGGCCAGATCGAATTCGCGCAAGCCCAGCCGGCCGAGCGCCACCACCATCATCGGGGTTGAGAGATCCTGGTCTCCCTTCCCCACATCCTGAATCGCTACCTGATAGCAATGGCCGATGATCGAATCCGCCAAATCGCTATTTGCCGCCAGCGTCTCAAACACAGGCCGGGCCAACAACAAACTTTCACACTGCAACCGGAAGAGCTGGTGCCGGTAAGCCTTTCTCAGGCTCGGCGCGCTGTCCCAAGATTCCAAGGTCACAGCCCCGGCGCGAAGCCCACGCAAATCCTCAAGCCAATCAGGCTGACGGATCAACTCATCGGTGAGAAACGGGCTTAGCGCCGTCAGTTCCCGCAGATCAGCCATCAATTGCTCATCATGATAGAAATCGCCCCAACGTCCCTCAAGCTGCTCGTAAAGCCGCTCCCACTGCGCCCGGTGCTGGTGATTTGGCACACTCCGCGTGGCTGGCATCTCGATTGCCGACATCGCTGCATGCCCATAAACCACGCGCGAGTAGATCGCCTCTACCCCGCCCAGGTGCTCCTTCAATTTCTCAATCAGGCGGGACCCTGAATTCTCCACACCCAATTGCAGCGCCGGCATCCTGCGCGACAAGTCTTCGATTTCCTCAAAGCTTTCCGGCAGGCAATGCGTCTGCCTGTCTTCCATCACCTGCAGACGGTGCTCGAGATGACGCAAAAACTCATAGGCCTCGATCAGGGCAAAGTACTCCGATGACGAGATCAGCCCTTTGTCGTGCAACCGGGCCAGAGCGATCATCGTGCTTGTCGTACGCACCCAGGCCTCACGTCCACCATGAAGCCGCTGCAGGCACTGCACCAGAAACTCGATATCCCGAATCCCGCCCCGCGTCAGCTTTACATCGATCGCGCCACCATTCAGCTTCCGGTTCGACAGCTTCTCATTCCAGCGCACACGCGTTTCGCTTACAGCTTCAATCGCAGAAAAGTCTGTCGTTGTCCGGTAGGTCAATGGCTCGACAAACTCAATCAACCGCTGGCCCGTCTCTCGCTCACCAGCACAAAGCCGCGCCTTGATCATCATCTGCAATTCCCAATCGCGCGCCCTCACCCGGTAATACTCCTTGGCCGCCTCAAGCGAAAGGGCAATCTCCCCCAGGCTCCCCTCTGGCCTCAGCCGCAAATCTACCCGGTAGCAAATACCTTCTGCCGTATACGCGCCCAGAAAATGCGTTTGCCGCTGCGCCAGCTTCTCGAAAAACTCTTTGTTGCTTAGCCCTGCTGCACCATCAGCTTGTCCACGCCCCGCGTACACGTACATCAGATCGATGTCTGAGCTGTAATTCAACTCATTTCCGCCCAGCTTTCCCAACGCCAGAATGCTGCACCCGCAAACACTCCCGTCCTCCAGATGAGGTACACCGTAGAGCGACTCTGCCTCAGCACGAATCTTCTCGTAACTCCACCCAAGAATCGCATCTGCCAGTGCCGAAACTTCTGCAGTAGTCTGCGCCAGCGTTGCATGCCCCAAAACATCGCGCAACAGAATCCGGGTCAGGCACCGCCGCCGAAACGCAGCCGCTGCCAAATTCTGGAAGGGCAATAAATCGAGCATCGCCCGAAAATCGTGGTCATAGAAATCCCGCTCAAGCGTCAGACTTTCCAGCCAATCCGGGTGTTGCCGCACCTCTTCAAAAAGGACGCGGCTGTGCAGTTTCAGGATTTCTTCGTGCGGACGCAGCAAGGGTTAGACGACCTGGGCCAAAAGTGTAATGTTATCACCAGGAAAGAGCGGCCCGGCCTTGAGCACGCGTGCATACCAGCCGCCTCGCCCCTCCAGCTTCAATAGTTTTTGAATTTTCCCAATCCCCTCTTCGTTGTAAACGTCCAGCGTCCGGCAGGGCTCTCGCAGCTTCGTCAGTTCAATCTCACAAAGCGACCCCAATCGGTACTGCTGCCCAGCCTGCATCCGTCGATAGTCAAGCCCCGCCGTCGTCAGGTTCTCTCCCAACGCGCCGGCAAAAATCCGGTACCCGAGCGTATTTAACTCATCCACCACTTCTTGGCCAATCAGCAGCAAAGCCTGCTTCGGCCCCCCGTGATATTTCGGGTTCCGCCATGAATCCCCGTCGAGTCCGCGTGGCGTGAGGCTCCCCGACAGAACAGCCCGCTTGGGGATTCCGCCGGGTGAGATATTGATCTGGCTTATTTCTCCGGTCATAGCAATCTTTCCATTATCCAAATCAATCGCCTCCATAAAAATAAAGGATCGGTAGCGAATGATTCCCTCCGCTTGGATTCAAGGGTTTTGAAGGTCTATAATCGAGCATCGGCCTTGTGCCGAGGTTTGTCTATGTTGGGTTTCGAACCCGGAACTTGCGTCTCCGTTGACCGCCCGGATCTCATGTTCGATTTTGATCTGCTCAACAGCCAGCATCCTACCTACTCAATCGAGGGAATGAATGTCTAACGATCTGCGTAATTTTTTATCGCTCTCCTACGGGGAGCTGGAAGACCTGAACCTGGCCGCGAAGGAGCAACGCAAGAATCGCGTATCCCCCGACGTGATCCAGGAAGAGCGACTCAAGTATTTGACCGACGAAAAGCGCATTAAAGCCGTCACCGTCATGTTCAGCGACCTTGAAGGGCGCCTCCACACTCTCGACTACGACAAGAAGTTCTTGATCGACAGCTACGATAACCTGACCTTCGACGGTTCTTCGATCCGCGGCTTTACCGCCCAGCGCGAGAGCGATCTCCGTCTCGCGATGGATTGGAGCGCTTTCTACTGGGGCCCCGCCGACGTTTTCGGTTCAGGCAAAGTACTGCTCTTTAGCGAAGTCATCGACAAAGACGGCTCCCCCTACGGTGCCGACCTCCGTGGCGTCCTAAAGCAGTACGCCAATAAGCAGTACGAAAAGAATGGCTACTCTCTTCATGCCGCCAACGAAATCGAAGGCTTCCTCTTTCAGGGCGTCGATGCCGAGCGTCACTATCACGAGACCGGCAAATTTGAGTACGTAAACACCGGTGGCTACTACCACTCGCTCCCCGGCGATCTGCTCCGCACCTTCATCGACACCTGCGCCGAAGTACAGCGCGCGATGGGTTTCCAGAACGAAAAGGACCACCCGGAAGTCGCCCCCTCGCAGTTCGAAATCAACTACAGCTATGGCGATGTCGTCACCGCAGCCGACCAGATCCAGATCTACAAGCTGATCGCCCGTCAGGTCGCAACCAAAATGGGCCTCACCGCCAGCTTCCTGCCCAAGCCCGTCGTCGGCGTCAACGGCAGCGGAATGCACACCAACGTTTCCATCACCAAGGGTGGCAAGAATATCTTCTATGACGCCAAGGGCGAAGAGAAGATAAGCAAGACCGCCTGGCAGTTTATTGACCGTATCCTCACCCACGGCAACGACATCTGCCTCCCGCTTAATGCCAGCGTAAACGCCTACCGCCGCCTCGATCCCCACTTCGAAGCCCCCAACCAGATCAAAGCCTCCGCTACCGATCGTGGTTCGATGGTTCGTATCCCCATCGGCAACGAAAAGAGCGCTCGCGTCGAAGTCCGCTCCGTTGGTCCCGATGCCAACCCCTACCAGGTTCTCTACACTGTATTCAAGACCGGGATCGACGGCGAAATTGCCAAGATCAAGAACCTCCGCCAGGCCGACCGCTACCTGCCCGACAACATCTACACCGCAATTGACAACTTCCGCGCCTCCTCCTGGACGACGGAACTCTTCGGTGAAGACGTCAAGGGTCGCTTCGCAGACCTCAAGCAAGCCTCAGCCGACCGCTGCGCCCGCCAGTTGGGCACTGTCGTCAAGGCCGCTGAAGTCCAGTTCCACCACGAAGTCTACAATCAGTACCTCTGGAACCAGTTCTAAACCGATCCAAAACCAAACCGAAAAGGCCCCACTCACCAAACCAGTGAGCGGGGCCTTTTCAGTTCCAGGCTTAAGGATATCGGCGCTAGATCGCGCTCGCGCCTCGATCTCCATTGCGAATCCGGATCGCATCCACCACATCATAGACAAAGATCTTGCCGTCGCCGATCTTGCCCGTGCGCGCTGCCTTGGTCAGCGTATCGAGCACTTCTTCGAGCCGCTCGGTCGGAATCACAACTTCGATCTTGATCTTGGCAAGCAGATCGACCTTGTATTCCTGGCCACGGTACACTTCCGTGTGCCCTTTCTGGCGGCCGTGCCCACGCACTTCCGTTACGGTCATACCGTCGACACCGATGCCTTTCAGGGCTTCTTTCACTTCTTCAAGCTTGAAGGGTTGGATGACTGCTTCGAGTTTTTTCATGTGCTTTTGCCTCTCTATACTCAGCCTTCCAGCGAGTAGCCTTCCTCACCATGCTGGCTCAAATCGAGTCCTTCGATTTCTTCCTGCGTGCTGACTCTGACTCCGCCGCAAACAATATCACAAATCTTCAGGATCACCAGCGTACCGACGATCGCAAGGCCCCACGCAATCGCGACACCAATCGCCTGATTCAGGATCTGGCCGCCATTGCCGTCGATCAGGCCGCCCTTGCCCTCGCCAATCGCGCTGTTTACCGCACGAGTAGCAAAGACACCAGTCAGCAATGCGCCCAGCGTACCGCCAGCACCGTGAACACCAAAGGCGTCCAGCGAATCGTCATAGCCAAACATGGCCTTCACCTTCACCACCATGAAGTAGCAAACGATGCCGCCCACAAAGCCCATGATCAGCGCCGCACCGGGAGTGACAAAGCCGGAAGCCGGCGTAATCACAACCAAGCCAGCCACAGCGCCAGAAATCGCACCCAGCACGGTCGCCTTCGAGTGCAACCATTCCATCAACGACCAGCCCAAGGCAGCAGCGGCAGCACCAAAGTGCGTCGTCACGAAGGCTGCAGAAGCGAGGCTGCCCGCGCTCAGTGCGCTACCGGCATTAAAGCCAAACCAGCCGACCCACAGCATGCAAGCACCGATAAAGCTCAGTACCAGTGAATGCGGCCTCATCGGCTCCGAGCCATATCCAACTCGTTTGCCCATATAAATTGCACAAACCAGGGCTGAAACACCTGAAGTGATGTGCACCACCGTGCCGCCGGCAAAGTCAAAGCAGGGAATCGATCCGCCCAGGAAAGCGTTCAACAGTCCACCCTTGCCCCAAACCATGTGTGCCATCGGGAAGTAAACCAGCAGCGACCACAGCGTCATAAACAAAACCATCGCGTTAAACTTCATGCGCTCCGCGAACGCGCCCGTAATCAGCGCCGGCGTAATAATCGCAAACATCAACTGAAACATCATCCAGGTCTGGTGCGGAATCGTAGCCGCATAATCGGGCATCGGGTCTGCACCTACTCCAGCCAGCATTAGATAGCGAAGATCCCCAATAAAGGGGCTCCCCTCGCCAAAGCTCAACGAATACCCTACGATTGCCCAAATTACGGTCGATAACGCCATAAGCGTGAAGCTTTGCATCATCGTTGCCAATACATTCTTCTTGCGAACCAGGCCCCCGTAAAACAGAGCCAGTCCAGGGCCGGTCATCATCAAAACCAGCGCGCAGCTAGTCAGCATCCAGGCGTTATCGCCCGCCGACTGTGCTGCTTTCACGCTGGCCTCTAAAGCGGCTGTCGGGGATGGGGGTGTGGCGGTTTGTGCAAACAAACCGGCAGCACTGCCCAAAGCCAACGGGATTGCAAATGCGGTTTTTTTCATGACTTTCCAGTTTAGTGAGATTTCCCCGCTCGGACGTGGGCTGGGATAGGGATATCCGAAGACGAGTCGGATTGATTAATGATGCTACTTCACTTCGCAACAGGGAAACAGATTATTTTTATTCGACGAATTGAAATGTTTGATTGGATCTCTTCGGCCCACTAAGCCTACACTCGGTGAAACAGTTCGAGGCCAGAGCATTTCTACCTGACTCAATATAAGAACAACTAATAGGAGCCCCGATGCAGTATTCCAAACTAATAAGTACACTTCTGATCTCAACTATCTTCTGCGCGCAGTCGATCGCACAAACTACAGCTCCCGCACCCGCACCTGCTGCACCCGCAGCATGGTCCGTTGGGCCAATCAATTTCAGCGGCCTTGTTGACGGTTACTACAACTATGCGGCCAATCACCCAGGCTCGCGCACCAACCTCTACCGTAACTTCGATGTCCGCGCCAACTCCATGAGTCTCAACATGGCCAAACTCACCCTCGAGCACGATGCCGACCCAATCGGCTTCAAACTTGACCTCGGCTTTGGCCGGGCGATGGACATCTTCAACTTCCAGGACACCGCCAATGGCTTCGACAACCTCCGCTACGTACCTCAGGCTTACCTCACCTTCAAGCCCAAAAACGGCAAAGGCTTGCAGATGGACTTCGGCAAATTCTATACCAGCGCCGGTGCCGAACCCACCGAAACTCACCTCAACTGGAATTACTCCCGCGCCCTGATGTACGCCAATGGCCCTTACTACCATTTCGGCCTGCGCACCTCGATGCCGGTCAACAAATACCTCACTGCCGGCTTCCAGTTAGTCAACGGCTGGAACAACGTCGAAGACAACAATTCCGGTAAGACCATGGGCTTCACAACAGCGGTTACTTTGGGTAAGCTCACCTGGCTCAACACCTACTACACCGGCCCTGAACAGAACCAGACCAACCAGGGCTGGCGCAACTTCTACGACACCGTCTTTACCTTCAATCCGAACGACAAGGTCAGCACCTACCTCAACATCGACTACGGCACCCAAAAGTTTGTAGGAGGCAAAGGATCGAACGACTGGATTGCCGTCGGCGGAGCCGCTCGCTTCCAGATCACCAAATCCATCGCCTTCTCACCCCGCGCCGAATATTACTACGATAAGGACGGTTTCATCAGCGGCACGGCTCAGAAGCTGAAGGAAATCACCCTCACCGGAGAGTACAAATTGGCCGAAGGCCTCCTCACTCGCCTCGAATATCGTCGTGACTGGTCTGACCAGCGCGTCTTCGAACGCGGCGATAATCCGGCCGTTAGCAAGAACCAGACCACGCTCCTCATTGGCCTGGTAGCCTTCTTCGGCCCCAAGCGCTAGTACTAAATCACTTCAAAAAAGATTGAGTGCGGTGGTCCAGTTTTGCTCGCCACCGCACTTTGTCTATTGAAAGAGGTGATTTCTTGAATCCCAAACTATTATTTCTCGCCCTTGCAACGCCAATCTTCGCGGCAACGGTCTATACCGATGGCACCTTCACAAACGGCGTCTGGCAAGCCATTGATCTGCAAACATCCGCAGGCAGCACTCTATCGATTACTCAGGGTTCCACGACGGGAAATCCCGGAAACTTCGCAAACGTCCAGTTCGCCTTCACGCCCACCCCCACTGGACAGACAAAAGATATCAACCGGGCCAATTTCCGCAGCGATTTCCTCTGGGACCCCTCGGTCGACGGCCCGCTCGGCACAATCAATTTCTCGATGGACGTGAAAAACCTCAGTTCCACCGGCTTCTCTTCACTGGTGAGCGTATTTTGGCGGCCGGTCATTTTGCAATCTGGCTTAACCTTCTCAGTACTCTCCAGCAGCCTGCAAGCCACCCCAGGTGGATCGGCGTTTCAGCCACTCATCTGGAATTTCACCAGCGTCTCCAATTGGGTTAACTTCGAGAACCAGGCACTAACTCCAAATTTCTCGGCCACCGGCGCGCCGATACTTTTTGGCTACCGGGTTCAAACAGGAGTAGTTTGTAGTGGAGGGTCGGCGAATTCCGTTTGTCCTGCCGCGACAGTTGACGACGCAATGGACAACTTCCGCGTGGAACTCACCGCAGCAGAACAGCCAAGCGGAATCCCTGAGCCCTCCACCTGGGCGCTCGGTCTCGCTGGCCTCGCCGCCTTGGCCATCAAACAGCGTCAGTTGTCGAAGTACCTCTGAATTGCGGCGCTATCGGCAGTCTGTGTGAGCGCCAGCAAGACACGGATTGAGATGGAGCGGAAGCGGTAGGTTGCGGCCGGGCGGCTGGGGGTATTGAAATTCGGGATGGCGCAGTCTTGGCTAGAAGGTGTCTCCACCTTGCAGCACTCGCATCTCGAAGCGCTGCTGTTCAGGCAACCACTTGAAATAGTAAATGGGAGCCTCTGAGTTGCGAACAACATGCTTAGCCGCCTGCAATGCCAGGGACGTCTCATTATCGTACGTAACGATCGGGTTCGGGCCCTTGGCGCGAACCCGAAACTGCCCGGTGGCAGCTTCGTAATTCGCATAGCTATAGCAATGGCCAATACAGGCCCGATCCACAATGTGCCCATATCCAAAGGCTCTGGCGGGATCGCGCTCAAACGGCGCCACTACTCGCATACCAGCCGGCAGGGTTCTCACTGCCTGATAGAGCGCATCTTCAAAATGATCGAGCCGCAGAGTATCCCGGTAAACCAGCGAAAAATAAGAAATGCCCAGTGGAATGGAAATGCCAAGAACCCATCTTGGCCGATTTCCTCTCACTAGTGCTCTGACCGCTTGGAAGACTTCGTTTTATAGCCGAACTTAGCTCGAGCGTTGCGTCTAGTGAATTTCCAGTTGATTCGAGTGTGTGCCTGGTTCAGTCGGCGGTTCCAAGCCCTGACGTGAGGGCGCAGTGCCTTCAGATCGGGGATTCTCTTTTTGCCGAGGCATTGCCTCGACAGGAGGCCAATTGCGATTTCCGCTTGATTCAGCCAACTGCCGTGAATCGGCGTGTAGTGGACCGTGAATCGGTCCCAGACCTCGCCGCCGATCTGTGTGCCGAGCAAATCTGTCAGCGATTTAAGGCGATGAATGTTGAGGTTGTCCAGCACCAAATGAATCGTTCGGGCCGCTGGGTATTGAAGGGCCAAGTCAACGATCACTTTCGCAAATTCGACCGCCGAGCGGTTCGGTGTTGGATAGGTGAAGTGTCGACCGGCTTTCGGTTCCACCGCACAGAAGATATTGGCGGTGCCGCATCGCACGTACTCGCTGTCTCGTCTGGCTTCGCGCCCCGGCTTGGCCGGTGAGGCAGGGCGGCTATCGGCGTGGAGCGTAACCGGCTTCTCGTCCAGGCACACCACCGGTTCCTCGGGATTCCGGGGCCGTTCGTAAAGTTCCAGCAGGTCTTCCATTCTGGAGATGTACTCTTCATTGAGTTCGGCTACGCACCACATTTTTTTCCCGCCACGGCTTCAGGTCGTGGCTTTGGAGAAGAACGCGAATTGTTTCTCGACCGACGCGCGGCACGAGTTTTTGCTTGACCGCCTGTTCCGTTACTAAACGCACAGTCCACCGGGCCCGGCCGTCCGGTGGCGGACCGCAAACCATCGCGACGATACGCTGTTTTTCTACGTCGTCCAGCAGCTCGGAGGCACCCGGTCGTTGCCTATCGTAGAGTGCCCGAGTAAGACCGCCGCTGCTGTAACGATGAGCAATCTTTCGAATAGATTGAGGCGTAAGCTCAAGCAGACGGGCGATTTGAGGCGCGGTCATGCCATCCGCAAGCCGCAGCACCGTCAGCGCACGCAACGTTACCCGGACCTGCTGAATCCCTCCACTCAGCAGTTTGCGCAGGTCTCTCTGGTCTTTCGCTGGAACCTTGATTCGGAGGGGAGGGCGCGCCATACGTTAAGTATGCCCTGAAACATCTCCAGTTAGAAATGTTTTATGCGAATCTTTTCACGCGGTCAAGGCAGCTAGCTTGGTAAAAAACAGTGAAAGAAGTCAAGAAAATGCAGAGTGACACGTCACGAGTTAGTCTTTGGACCCTCGAATCGAGTAAGGCTGAAGCGAGGCTAAATCTCCTAATTGCGGCCGAGGTTCTTGCCGCGCACCATGGCTGGCGGGCGAGATTGCGATCGACCATGCGGGGAGGGTGAGGCGGCGGCTGGGTCATGTTCCTGGAGCCATGTGCGCAGTGGGACATCGGCATCGGTCGGGTCGTAAGTGCCGTTGGCGGATGCTGCTCCGCCGAGGATTTGGCGTCGTATTGGATCGACTTTGGAGTGAAGGTGGGCGACTGCCATTTCGTCCTTGGGACGCAGCCAGCGGTAACCGTATCCATACCAGATTACTTTGCGGGTGAGGTCGGAGGCGTTTGCACTACGGGAGTGCCAGGTGCGGCGGTCGAGCAAGAGCGCCGACCCGGGAGGGACACACAGCGAGATGCAGCCTTCAGGGCTGGAAGAGCCATTCTGCGGGACTTCGATCTCATTCCACAATTGAGTGCCAGGTACGAGCAGGGTGTTGCCGCGTCCGGGTTGGCTGACGTCAGTCAAGTAGTATCCGACTTTCAGGGAGAGACGGGGTCGTGGATTCGATTCAATCTCATCGTTGACGCGCATGCTGTCCTGATGCCAGGCAACGGACCAGTTTTGAGCTGCCGCATTTTCACGAGGAGTGACGTCTAAATGCGAATGGTAGAGGTAGATGTTCCAGCCCAGAATTCCCCATACTTTGGGGAAGACTGTGGGTACGTCGAGCAAGTCGACCATGGCGTCGTCTTCATGCACGACATTGGAGATGGAGAGCAGTTTGCCAGCCATGGCGGGGGTGCGTTCGCGGGCGTCCACGCGGTCTACGACGGAGATCAGGCGATCGCGGAGGGTAGCTGGAATGGCGTTTTCGACGATGAGGTAGCCGTTGGTTTCGAAGAAGGTGCGCTCGTCGCTGGTGAGCCTGTGTGCAAGGCAGTCTGTATCCATATCTGCAGAATCATAACAGCCATCTCGAGGTGGCACAAGCAGGGCTTGGGCTAATGTCATCGCGATAACTACTCCCGATTTGGGTCGCGGTAGGGACGAACATCACGGACCGGGCCACTCGCACAAATGCTTCCTCTCAAGCGGTTGGCCTCCTCCCAAGTCGCCGTTTGTCTGCGCCATAAAACAGTGGGATGCTTTGACGGATGTTTGATGGTCTTGAGGATCACCAAAGCCGGACACACTACATTTGGGAAAGATGAATCCATTCAAAACAGGCCCCGGAGCCGCACCTGGAACCGAAGAGAATCGGTTCTTTACGATGAAGCCTCAGGCTTGGTGTTTAGCGTGGCTTTCCGGATTCTCGGCAATCGGGCCGATGTCAGTTCATCGGGAATGGTTCGACAGAATCGGCGACGGTAAAGGCCAAACGAATCCCGTGCATCAGTCCGAGGTCGAGCGTCTGCTACTGGACCGTCTCCATGCAGGCCTGTAGGAAGTCTCAGTAGGTGGGACAGAAATCCCCACGCGACGCGAGATTGCCGCACTTGCGTTCCGCGTTGTAGGAAAGCGCCGGCGCTTGATTTAATTGCCAGTTGCGGTAACTACGTCAGACTGCGTGAGGTCGCTCCTAATCGAGCCGGGATCGTGATAGATTTCAACAGGGTGCGCTGGCTCGAATTTTGGTTGAGCGGCACCCCCGCCGCCAGGCAAATCAGCTTCATGCCAGACACTTCCGACTCGCCGACCCCGCCCGCCAAATCTAGCTGGCGACAGATCGTCGGACTTTTGAGCCCTCATTGGAAAGCGATGAGCCTGGCGCTAGTTGCGGTGATCGGCGAAACGGTCAGCGGCCTTCTGGAGCCCTGGCCGCTGAAAATCATCGTCGACAATTTGCTTCAGTCGAAACCGTTGCCGTCGTGGCTAGCCGGAATCGTAAGCCAAATTGGGCAGGACAAGTTGGCGGTATTGAACTTCGCCGTCTTGGCAGTGGCGGTTATCGCTGTCGTAGGAGCGGTCAGCTCCTACACTCAAAAATATCTTACAACCACCGTTGGCCAATGGGTGATGCACGACCTGCGGCGAACTGTTTATCAACATATCCATCATCTGTCCTTGGCCGAACACGATGAAAAGCGAACCGGAGATCTGATCAGCCGAGTCACTAGCGATATCGAAGCGGTTCAGGATTTCATTACCTCGGCGCTGCTAGGCATGCTGGTGAACGTGCTTACGCTCGCAGGCATGGCCGCCGTGATGTTCTATTACAACTGGCGGTTCGCCTTAATTGCGCTTTCTATTGCTCCGGTGCTGTTTCTGGTCGTATTTACCTTTACCAAGCGGATCAAGAAAGCGTCCCGCGCCGTGAGGCAGAAGGAGGGCGAACTGGCTAACATGGTCCAGGAAGTTTTTTCGTCCATCCGCGTGGTCAAGGCTTTCTCTCGTGAGGATTACGAACAACAACGCTTCGAGGAGCAGAGCCTTGAGAACGTGGAAGCAGCGCTGCAGGCCCGATCGGTAAAAGCGAAGTTGGCCCCCATCGTAGAGGTGCTTGCGGCTGCGGGCACCTGCCTTGTTCTGTGGTACGGTGCCCGACTGGCGCTGTCCGGCCAACTTAGCGTGGGCGATCTGATTATCTTTCTGGCTTATCTTGGCAAGATGTACAAGCCCATGCGGGATCTCTCCAAAATGAGCGATACGGTCTCCAAGGCCGCCGTAAGTTATGAGCGGATCCAGGAAATTCTTAACGCCGTCAGCCGCGTGCGCGATTTGCCCCGAGCACGCCGTGCCCGGACGTTCAAAGGCAAAATGGAATTTGATCGGGTCTCTTTCAGTTACACTCCCGACCATCCCATATTGAATGACTTGAGTTTTCAGATTGAACCGGGACAGGTGGTCGCCATTGTGGGTCCCAGCGGGGGAGGCAAATCGACCATCCTTAGCCTGATTCCGCGCTTCTACGATCCTACTAATGGCCAGGTGAAAATCGACGGGTCCGACATTCGCCAATACACTCTTGCGTCGTTGCGCGAACAGATGAGCTTTGTATTGCAGGATACGGTGCTGTTTCAGGTTCCAATTTGGCAGAACATCGCGTATGGCAAACCAGAAGCGAAGCGCGCTGAGATTATCAAGGCGGCGGAACTGGCCAACGCTGATGAATTCATCAAAAAGATGCCGGAAGGGTATGACACGATGGTCGGGGAACGGGGCGTGTCGCTTTCGGGCGGCCAGCGACAGCGCGTCGCCATCGCGCGGGCCATCATCCGAAATACTCCGATTTTGCTTCTGGACGAGCCAAGTTCAGGGCTGGATGCTGAATCGGAAAAGACGGTCTTCGAGGCACTGGACCGCTTGATGAAAGGCAAAACCTGTGTGGTTATTGCCCACCATTTGGCAACGATCCAGCGGGCCGATGTGATTTTCGTAGTGAAGGATTCTCAGCTGGCCGAACGCGGAACACATACCGAGTTGCTCGCGGCCGGGGGCGTGTATGCTGAACTCTATGGATTGCAGCTGGGGAGTCCGGAAGCGCCGGCCCCCGCACAATAGCAGCTATCAATCACCGCTGTTGCTTTGGTGCCTGCCTGTCAAAGTTTGGAAAGTCAGGGTTGCGATCCGCGTCATTGCCTACATTAGAACCGGTTCAAATCCCCGATTCGTTCTTTGACCATGGCAGCACTGACGGCGATCTCCGAAGGCGAGTACCCGGCAGCTCGAAAACAATCGAGAATTTGTTGATCCGAGAGCTGGCCGAGCAATTTGCCCAGCCATCTGGCGTGAGCCAGCGGGATGCTTTTAACAACGTCTTGCATACGGGTGCGCTCGACATAGTAAGGAACGTGAATCGCGGAGAGGAAAAAGGGGCGGCTTTTTAGGTTAAAGTCGACATGGTCCGGAGTGACTTTTTGAACGAAACTGGTTTCGCTATAGTCACTCGGATTGCTTCTTGAACGCGTAAACGCATCGCCGGTCTCACCAAAGGTTGCACCCAGGTCGCTGACAACGTACCGAGTTTCTGTGCCGTTTAGTCTATAGATCGCGTTGTTGACCTGTTTCAGGTCCCAATTGTTGATGAGAGCCATCATGATCCTTAAACCGTCCAGCTCTTTCGTTCCGGCAAACGGATTCTTGAACCAGCTCCAATTTCCAATCTTTTTTTGCTCTTTCACAATGCGCTCCAAACGAACGCCGCGAACTACGCCGTCGGCCCAGGTAAACTCGTGGCCTCGTTTTAGCTTGGGCAAATTTTTAACTTCAATCTCGAATTGATAGTAATCTTCGTCTGTAAAGTAGCCCGCTGCCCATACCAAGCGGGTGGCGGCCGTTTCCGACTTGGTCTCTGCCCCAAGTTTGACTTTCCAATGGACGCCTCGCCCGTCTACGACTTCAAATTTAGGCGATGACCCGCTATTGTCTTCCTTTACAAAAGTAAACTTCCCAACCGGCTGGCGGTCTTTGCCACCGATTCCGTAAAAGAGGTTGAGCGACTCGATGTTACCTCGGTGGCGCCACAATGCCGAGCTGGCATGTTTGTCTGGTGAGTTGTCGGACGCGCCGGCGGGAAACGAAAACGCGAAAGAGGTGGCAATGCAACAAACGCTAAAGATTCTGGATGTTCGGGTCATGGTCTGTCCTGCTTTCAGACTAAGCACTTCTATGACCGTTTAGAGTGCATTCTGGATCACCCTAGGGTGACGCCTGCGCGCCTGTCTTGTCCTGTCTCGACCAAAGCGGCTATTACTTGGCAAGGATAACGATAGCGAGTAATCGTTAGTGGTGTGTTTGGTTGCATCGGGACCTGAATTAGTTCTCACCGAAAAGGTAACCTTGTTTGTCCTCAAGTATCCTCACGTTGTGGACCTGCAATCCCGCAAAAGCGGGAAGTCTTGGATGTGGGTTGGCTTTTGGTAGGAGGGTGGCGAACGGCGGTGTCAAGCGATTGCGCCCAGCTCGCAGTTGTCGAGGGCCGAGGCGGAAGTAATTTTGTCCTCGATTCTTCGACACATCAACAACGGCACCAGCAAGAAGACAAAGCCGGTCAACGAGTTAAAGCAGTTCGTCGAGGACGTGTAGTTGACGAAATATAAAGG
>Ga0209591_10005019_pt1 | contig 14865 bp, 6 predicted proteins | sample MAT01_FD_187207 | JGI IMG/M metagenome (GOLD analysis project Ga0209591, IMG submission 187207) | Freshwater microbial communities from Lake Fryxell liftoff mats and glacier meltwater in Antarctica - MAT-01 (SPAdes) (version 2) | ecosystem: Environmental > Aquatic > Freshwater > Ice > Liftoff... | reverse complement strand
GGCGGGTTGCCGAGTACGCAGTCGAAGCCGCCGTGCCAGCCGGTTTGTTCGTTATAGCCCTCACCCCCCGCCCCTCTCCCAAGGGTAGAGGGGAGTTGGTCGCCGCTTTGCAAGTCCTTCGCCCCTTTCCCAAAGGTGGAGGGGAGTTGGTCGCCGCTTTGCAAGTCCTTCGCCCCTCTCCCAAGGGTAGAGGGGAGTTGGTTGCCGCTTTGCAAGTCCTTCGCCTCTTTCCCAAAGGTAGAGGGGAGTTGGTCGCCGCTTTGCAAGTCCTTCGCCCCTCTCCCAAGGGTAGAGGGGAGTTGGTCGCCGCTTTGCAAGTCCTTCGCCTCTTTCCCAAAGGTAGAGGGGAGTTGGTCGCCGCTTTGCAAGTCCTTCGCCCCTTGGGAGAAGGATTTAGGATGAGGGCTTTCTTCCACGCTAAACACATCAGGGAACGCCACATGCCAGTGGAAGAAGGCGTAACGATCCGTCAGCGCGACGACGGTTTCGCGCACGGTTTGCAGGTTGTCGGCTAAGGGGTTGTCCTCCATGCGGCGGTAAAGCAGGTCGGTCATGGGCAGCGGGGAAATGCCCTCATCCCCAGCCCTTCTCCCAAGGGGCGAAGGGGGCGAGTCAGTGGACTGCAAGTCCTTCCCCTCCTGGGAGAAGGATTTAGGATGAGGGCTTCTTTTCTCCCACACAAATGCCGCGCACCAGGCATCCGCCAGCAGCCGCGCCTTGATATATTCTGGGTCACTCGCCAGCGCCGCATACTGCGCTTCCTTGCGGCGGATTCCGTCCAGCGTGTCGTCGGGCGTATCGTCCAGCGCGTGCATGGCTTCGGTCAGGTGACTGTAATCGGCTGTGCGTGGTGCTTCGCCAAACAAATCCATTTGACGCGCACCGTCTGTGGCTTTGCGATTTTCACGCTCTTTTTTGTTGAGCTTCTTTATGGTCGAGGCGTATTGTTTGTCGTCGCCTTCAATCGGATTGAAAGCATCGTCGGGGATGCCGCCCGCCATTAGCTTCGGTGTCGTCCCCAACAGACTGTTGCCCACCTGAATGCGATGGTCGAGGAAGTTGAGCGGCTTGCCCGGTTCCATCGCCTCCATCCACAGGTTGACCTTGCACAGTTCCACCGCCATCGGGTTGATGTCCACGCCGTAAATGCAGTGGCTGATGATGTCGCGCTTGGCCTCCTGAATGGCGGCGGGCGGCGGTTCTTCCTCGCCCGTGCGGACGAATGCCAGCGCCTTCGCCATACGGTTAGCGGCGGCGATCAGGAAGTGTCCGCTGCCGCAGGCGGGGTCGCAGACTTTGAGGGCTAAGATTCTTTCCTCAGCCGTCGCCCCCACCCTAAATCCCTCCCCCTCAGGTGGAGGGACTTTTAGCTGCGTTGTGCTTAGGATTTCGACAAGAACATTCTCAAGGTCATTGATGATGCTTTCATTGGAGAACCGCAGCACGCGATAACCGAGTGCTTCAAGTTCCGTTTGACGTTGTGCATCCTGTTTTTGCTGGAACTGGTGGATTTTGCCATCAAGTTCAACAATTAACTTTTCACTGTAACAGAAAAAATCGACGACATAGCTCGTATTCGCTACAGGGTGTTGGCGACGAAAACCTAAACCCCCAAGCCGATTTTTCCTTAAGGCTTCCCACAAAATTTCTTCAGCGGGTGTTTGTCGTTGTCGTAGATCACGAGCAATATTCCGCATGGTTTTGGTTGCCATCTCACGCACGCGCTCTTTGCTCCCTTCCCCATGAGGGGGAAGGGTTGGGGATGGGGGCTTATTCGTTCCTTTTATCGCTTCAGCCAATACCGGATTGAGCGCCGAATCGAGCAGGGCATGGACGAGCGATTCTGGCGTGTAGTAGCTGCCGGTGGTTTTGCGTTCATTGCCTGCCGCTGTCGATAGAGCGAACCGCCGCGCCGGAACATTGATCTGCGGATGGAGTTCCAGCAGGCTCTCGAAAATGCTGCCCAACTCATCCGAGCCGAGATTTTTGTAATCCACCGTGCGATAGACCTGGGCGCGCCCGTCATAGGTGAGGGAGAGCGCACGAATGGCATCCAGCAGGTGGCTGTTGGCAATCTGGCAGCCGATGACATCCGTAACGGCGCGATCACTGAACAGGAACGAGCCCAGCGGCACAAGTCCTAAGCCCTGATAGCCCTCATCCCCAGCCCTTCTCCCCTTGGGAGAAGGGAGTTGGGCAGCGTGGGCGATGCTGGCTAATACCCATTTGAAATCGGTTTGAACGACTTCGTTGGTAAACCGAATCACCCGATAGCCGAGCGTCTCAATGTCGGATTGGCGTTTGGTATCCTCGGCCTGCTGCTCAAGATGAATACTGCCATCAATTTCAACAACAAGTTTAGCCTCATAGCACATAAAATCAGCGACATATTGAGTATTCGCAATTGGATGCTGTCTGCGAAACTTCAGGTTGTTCAAGCGGTGGTCGCGGAGTGCTTCCCAGACGATTTCTTCGGCAGATGTTTGTCGCTGGCGTAATTCTCGGCTGATGTGAACCATCGTCTGTGACGCAATGTTCTCATACCGTTCAGCATCTTGAGTGCCGCGCCGGAGCAAGTCCTTCTCCCCTTGGGAGAAGGATTTAGGATGAGGGCTTTCGCCGCTGAGCAGACGCATCACCAGCCGTAATCCCTCGAATAAGTCAGGATGGCGCGTGCCTTTGAAGGTCTCCGCCATGTGCCGCAGTCGCTGCGTGGAATAGTAGTGGATGTAGCGTTCGCGGACGGCAATATCCGCAGCGGGATTCAACAGCAAATCACGATCTTCCGCCACGAACAGGAACAGCAGGCGATAAACCATCCGCAGCAGTTGGCGATAGTAGTCCTGCGCGTTGAGTTCGCCGCTGGTCAGTTTGTCGCGCAGGGCGGCGTTGGCGGGATATTCGAGGAAGCCCAGACCGAGCGCTGTAATCGCGGCTTCCACGCCGTCGCGCAGTTGGTCGAGGGCGCGTGTGCCTTGATCCTCGGCGACTTTCATCCACTTTTCCAGCCAGCAGTCGGACAGGCGCTCGCCTTCCACGCGAGATTGGTGGCACAGCAGCCAGAGCAAGACAAAATCGCTGTAGACCTCGCCTTCCATCATGGCTTCCAGGTCGAATTCGACGTAGGCTTGCCGTGTCAGACTGACGTTGTCGCGCAGAATTCGCAGTTTATAGCCGTTGCTGAGGAAGCCCCACAGGTTGTCTTCACTGCGATTGAGGAAAACTTGCAGCAGGCTGTGCGGGCTGGCGGTGGATGCGCCTGCCGCGCCGGGGGTGCGCTTATCGAGATCCAGCTTGTAGCTCACCAGATGTAAAGGCACATGCTCCCAGCCGTGCGAAATTGGATAGCTGCGCCCGTCAATCTCAACAGCCGTAGCCGTCTGCAAACGCCCGTAGTCCAGTTCACGGAACAGCGGAAGCAGCCAGCGCTCACGGGTGATGGTCGTGCCGAGATCGTTTTCCGGCAGGCGTTCCTGCGCGGCGCGGAAGCTCGCCCATACGCCTTGCAAGGCATTCCATGAACGGTTGATCGCTTCGTTCAGTTTTTCGCCGGGGCGATGGTAGCTCTCCGGTGTCAGCCCATCGAGGGTCGCGCCCTCGCTGATGCGTTGCAGCAGATCGGCAGGCAGCAGTGCGCCTTCCGTGCGAATGGTAGTGAAGATGTTGTTACGGCTTGCCATCGGTTACTTTCTCCCCATCGCAGGTAAAAACACATAAATGCCCAGCACATCTGGCGGAAGCTGCGCCTCGACCCGATGCTGTGGACGACGTTCGCCGCGCCGGTACGCCGCCTCGCGTACCCGAACATGCGCTGCCAGCAGTTCAGCGCCGCGCCGCTGCGCGATGTCGTTGAGTGTCGGTGCAAGATGGTCAAAACCTTCGATCACACGCCCCACAAACTCCGCTGCCTGCTGCGGATGAATGTTTTCATCAGGTTCAGCCTGCAAGAGTGCTTCAGCCGCATCTGTATCCAGCCACACCGCGTTGTCCGGCGAACTCTCAAATGCCAGTGTCAGGCTGTCTTCTGCCAGTAATTGGCGCTCCTCGCTGCCTGTTCGGGTGATAAGGTGATAACGGAAGCGCACCAGCAGTAGCGTGGTTCGATGCTGAACCGCTGTCGTGCGTATCGCGCCAGCACGACGGGCGCGCGGCTGATCCTCCTCGATTTCAGCAGCGTCTAGCGCAGTGTTCATCACATACGCTGCCAGTGACTCCACCAGTGGGTGAGTCCGTGTCAGGTAAAGCTGTCCCTCTTTGACAGGCAGTTCAAAACGGGCGGCGAACTGTTCTTTGCCCAGCATATCACGCAGTCCACGCGGCGTTTCCGTCAAATCAAAGCCCATTGCACCATTTTCGGACACCACACCACGATGCATCCGCACGCTGTCTTTCATAAACGCGGCAACATCAATACCTGACCCAACGGCTTCACGGGCGGCGTTCAGTTCGGCAGCGACTTCATCGACGCGAATAGCCTGCTGAGCGAACATGGTGCGCGAACGTTTTTCCCGTTCTGCCGCCGCTTCCCACTGCAAATCAAGCTCTGCCTGACGCGGCTTCATATATTCATCGAAACCGGGCAGGGTCGTCTGGCTGAAGCTGGCATTCTCACGCAGCAGCAGCCCCTCAAAGATCGCTTCGATAACATCCTCGCTGTTGCCGGGAACGGGTACGGAAATCCCCAGCGAGTTGCGGATGGTTTTGTGTTTCCGCAGCAGCACATCCAGAACGATGCCATCAATCTGGTTATCAATGCCGTAGTACGTCACAACTTTAATGCGCGGGCTGGGTTGTCCATAGCGATCTACGCGCCCTTCGCGCTGTTCATGCCGGGTGGGATTCCAGGATAGATCATAGTGGATGACGGCATCAAAGCCCATTTGCAGGTTGATACCTTCGCTCAAGCAGTCGGTACAGACGAGGATGCGTTTCGGTGCCTTGCTCAACTGTGTAACCCGTTCTTCGCGCTCGGACGGCGGCAATAAACCGGTCACTCCGGCAACTTCCACACCTCGCGTCGCCTCGCGCAAGGCTTCGGTCACATAATCAACCGTCGGGATAAAGCGGCAGAAAACAATCGGATTATAGCCTTCGCGCAGCAGGTCTTTTACAATGACGATGAGCTTTTGCAGTTTGTGATCGGCTTCGCCCTGAAGCGCGTCGGCTGCCTTTGCCATATCGAGCAGGCGACGGCGGTGATTGTTGGCATCCCCTGCCAGTTCGCCGATGTCGCTACCGGGAATAACATCCATGCCTTCGGCGGATTCATCGTTCATCAGATCCAGCACCGTGCGCCGTCCGATGTCATCCACGTCGGTTTCATTGTCGGCTTCAGTGGTCGCGGCACGGCTGCGGAGTGTCGCTGCTGCTGCTGCCGGACTGGATGCCAACGAACGCAAGAGCGCCAGCGCCGACCACCAGCGTACCCGCTGGCGATAACCTTCACCGGGTTGTAAGACGGTTTCGCGGGCATAGTTCAGCACGCGGTCAAACAGGCGCTTGTATTCGTCAGTGAGTTTATAGGTTTCTTCGGCGGTATCGCGTTCGGGGAAGGGCGTGATAGCATCCATGTAGGCGCGGATGTCGCCGCGCCGCCGTTGCACGAAGTAGCGAGCAAGCTCACGGCGGAGATGCTCGTTTTCCGCTCCCGCTAGGTCATCCGGCAAATTCGCAAAGTCGGGATTCAGCATCGCCAGCAGTGAACGGAAGGCTTCTTCCTTGCCACTGTGGGGTGTCGCTGTGACCAGCACCAGATGGCGGTTTGGATCTTCAGCCAGCGCCGTCACCAGTTCATAGCGCTGATGCTTCCCCCCGCGCTTGTCGGTGGTATGGGCAACGGTATGGGCTTCATCAATGATGATAAAATCGGGCGCAGTACGTAAAAACTCGTCCCGCCGCCGTTCCGACTTGATGAAGTCCGTCGAAACGACCACGAAAGGATGACGTTCAAACAGCGACTCGCCCATCCGCAGATGGCGTTCCAGGCGGGTAGCGGTGCTAGACAGCACCAGTTCAGCTTCGATATAGAATTTCTCCCGCAGTTCAGTTTGCCACTGCCCGGCTAACTGCGGCGGACACAAGATCGCCAGCCGGTCAATCTCGCCACGATCTAATAGTTCGCGGGCAACCAGCAATGCCTCAACCGTTTTACCGATCCCGACATCATCGGCGATCAACAGGCGCACCGGGTCTTGCTTGAGCGCCATCAGCAACGGCACAAGCTGATAGGGGCGCGGTTCAACATTGATGCGGGCAAACGAACGAAACGGCCCCGCGCTGGCACGAAAGCCTAAACGCACTGCTGCCCGTAGCAACCGTGCCGAACGATAATCGCCAATATGGGCTGGATCAGGCAAGGCAAACTGCGCCGGTTCGATGGATTCCAGCAGGATAAAAATGCCCGTGACTTCCTCATCTGTTCCGCCTAATGGACGTACCCGCACCACCTCATCCGTCGATTCGGGCAGTACCACCCATTCGCGCCCGCGCACTCTGACCAGCGATCCGACTGTAAACGGAAAATCCGCGCTCAAGCCCCACCTCCAAAAATATGTTTATTTTTCTGCAAAATATCTGACCAATCATCGCGGTAGCCAAAACGAATGACCCGATAACCGTAATCCTCCATACAGTTGGTCTGCTGCTGGTCACGTCCCTGACGCTGGAGATAGTCGTGATGCGAACCATCCACATAGATGGCTGCATACACACCACCGCTGTTATAGATGAAATCGGGACGGGTCTGGCAGTCCTCTATATAAACCTGGGACGAATCAGGCAGGCGCAATCCTTGCTCGTGCAGGCTCAACACCCATTCTCGTTCCAGATCGGACTCGCACAGGCTGAGCAATGTTTCCAGGTGGGCATCCCGGGTCGCGCTGCTGGGACTGATCCGCACCTCGGCCTTAGCGAACATGCCCAACACCTCGCGGATGACCTGCCGATCCAGGATGGGATGCTCACGCTGATTACCGTAACTCAGCAGGCAGTCGTAACAGGCTGCTTCGCAATCCTCGTGTGCGCGTGGCGCATGGCGTAAATCCTCGCCTGTATCGGGGTCGAAGTGGCAAATTCGCAGCGCTTCGCGGGCGACGAGCGCGAATGTTGAAGGGTCGTCCACCAACTGACGCAGTACCCCGGCACCCCCTTCGGCTGCCTCATAGAGCAACAGCATCTGCCGGTTGTCCCGATCCGGCAGCGGTTCCGCCGCCAGTTCGTTGTCTTCAAGCTGGAATACGGTCTCAATGGCCCGTTTGAGTGCTGCCTGTAAGGATGCCATCTGCTCAACTTCCAGCCCGATCAACGGCTCAATCAGCAGACAATTGCGGTTGTCCTCAACGTAGGGGATAACCCGCCGGGTGCGTTCCGACATGGGATCATCGGGATCATCTTCATTTTGTTCGTTGCGTCCCCAGTAACCGCGCTCAATGTCCAATACAAAGCCATACTGCTGCTGGTTCTTGCGCCGCGCCCAACCGAGGTTTATGCGCCATAAGGTAGCGGTCTGGGCATAGGTCAAACGCGCCAGCTCATGATCGCCCTGCCGGACTAATGCCGTGCGAATATCGGGTACACCGTCGCGCTCGCTAAAACGGACACCTGTGCGAATCTCATAACCCAGGCGGAGGCGGTCTTCTTCATCGGCGTTGATGCGGTCACGACGGCGCGTGACGACATTTTGCAGGCGCAGCAGCGCTTGCAGCGGCGGGTCGAGCGGCATCCCGCAGCGCTGGCATAGATCATAATTGATTCCGGACTTCACCGGATGCACATAACCACAGTGGTTGCACTGCTTGATTTGGGTGGTGAGCGGGCCGTCCTCATCTTCCGTCACTGGCATGATGACCTGATTGATTAGATAGCGCGATCCCTCATGGTAGATGATGGCACGGGGTCCAAACTCCGAAATCGCCAGGAAGCGCGGACGTGACAGAAAGCTGTCACGCTGATTGGCGCGACGTGCGGGGATAAATGCCGACAAGGGTAGGCGCGGGAAGCTGTATCCCGGTAGAAAGCCCTCGGTGGCGAAATAGCGATAGCTGTAGAAATCTGACTGCGCCAGACTGCTCACCTCGGTCAGCAGGTCAATCTGCGAGAGTGCCTCCCGCCGCAAGCGTTCTGCCTGACGTTTATCGGCCTGCTGGCGGGTCGGGTCACGGCGGATGTCCTCTTGTACCTTGACCTGTTTGAGTGCTGACCAGTACAAACCGCGCCATCGTTCGCAGGCGGCATCAAAGGCACGAACGATGTTCTGCATGGTGACTTCCAGCAGTCCATCAGGATCAGCGACATCCGGGATGGTTTTTAGCACCCGTTCCGCTCGCTGGCGGGCAGTTTGTCGCGCCGTGACTGACTCGGCCTGTTGACGAATCTCAGGTAGTAATGCCAGCGGTGGTGGATCGCCATTCATATCCAGAATTTCTTTGAGGGTGTCTTTGAGGTCAATGCCCGTTTCGGCCAGCCAGATGGCATGAATATGCGCCCGTAAGAGTTCTTCGTTGCTCAAGTCCAGACGTGGGGGCGTTACGGCTCCGGCCACCATACGCTCCGGGCGTTTGAAGAAATACTGGTCATGCGGGCTGCCCCCGGAACAGTACGTAAAGACCAGTGCGGGTTGTCCACTGCGTCCGGCACGACCACTGCGTTGAGCATAATTGGCAGGTGTCGGCGGCACATTCCGCATGTTGACTACATTGAGTTCGGCAATATCCACCCCCAGTTCCATCGTGGGTGAGCAGTACAAAATGGGTAATTGACCACTGCGGAACTGCTGTTCGCGTTTTTCGCGTTCCTCATAGGGGACTTGTGCCGTGTGTTCATGCGCTTCCAGCCCGACCAGCGATTGGGCGATGCTTTGATAGAAGTCCACGAAGAAGGCATTCGGTCGCCCGCCTGCCTGCGATTCATTGGGTACGCGAATCGGGTCATGAAAGGCACGTTCACCCGTCCCGGCATACCAGCGCATCGCCGATGCTACCAGTTGATAACCGGGTACATCGTCCTCGTCTTTCGGCTCACGGGTGATTTCAACCAGCCCGGCGACACGCAATCCTTCCAGAAGTTGGCGGATGATGCTGCCGGTTTCATCCAATCCAAGTTTCCCATGAGTGCGGGCATCATAGTCAACCAACGTTCCCGGACGGCGTAAATAGATACCAAAGCCACCGCGTGCCGACACATAGGTGTAATTGCCGCGTCCATCATCCCCACCCGATGAGCGCGGGATCAGGGTTGAAGCATATTCCATACGCTCGTCTTCGTCTATCGCCCAGGGATCGACCAAGCGTTGACTGCTCAACTGTTGGATGCGTTCCTGATACCCGCTGTCGAGATAATCGACCTTGATTGCCAGTTCACGCCGCATGTAATCCAGCAGCGTTTTGGCGATGGTCATGCGTGCGTGCGGGGATGCCGTCACCAGTGCTGGATGACCTCCCGCCCAGACATCCTCTGCTGCGCTGACCGCATCCAGATCGGCATAGCCAATCTCCAGCAGACCACACTGTTCCAGATTGGGCAGTGCGATACGCCAGCCCCGGCGCAAATCGCGGTAAATGCGATAACCCAGTACCTGTCGCAGTGCCTTTTGGGTATCCTGTAACGCCTGAAAGCGCACCCCCGGATCACTGGCATACAGTGCGAGCGGTAGATTGAGTGCCTCAAAAACTTTTTCGGCGATCAGCTCATGGGTCAATCCAGTCGTGCCTGCCGCTTCGACGGCCCGATAAATCGCCCCGCGCAGCAGACTGACTTCGATGAAATCATTGAAGTGTCCAGCTTGCAGGGAGGCATCCTGCCGATTGTCAGTGAAACTCAACAACTTTTGCGCCTGTTGGGGCAGGTCGCTTGTTTTCAGGGATCGAATCGCCGATAGGCTGAGCAGGGTCGTGGCGCTGCTGCGCCCCTCGGAACTCAGCGTTGCCAGCTTGCCAAAGTCGCTCTGACGAGCGGCATATGACACCCCGCAGTTGAGGCAGAACATGAAAGGCGACGACAGGTAGACGCATTCCTGCCCCTGAGCATCCTCTTCCCCAGATGGGAAAACACGCACCTGTTTCGGCAGTTTTTCTTTGCGGTGCGAACGAATGCGCCGGACCCCATTCCGCTCTTCGAGCCAGTCATCCGGCAGGCGCTCACTGTCAATGAGGGTACCGTTATCCGGCCACGCTCTGGCTGGGTCTGATGTTAAGTACAGATAGCCTGCTTCACTGCCGTCGTCCGGCAGCCGGTCACTGAATTCACGCGGCATCACGCGACGCTGCTCATTCTCCTCATTCGTCGTGATCCGCACTGTGTAATATTCCTGTCCACATTCGCGGCAGAAACACAGCGGGAACAACACCTTATCGCGTTCACCGGGGACGAAACGCTGCCCATGCAGCGTGATATAGCGCACAGCTTCTGGTTCAATGGTCGTGTAGACCGTATCACCGGGGCTGATGAACTGGTGCAGCCGGAAAGCGAAGGGGGCAAAGCCGGTGTCCGGGTTGGATTCGCACTGGTAGCCTGCCAGCAGCCACTTTTGGATCACCGCAACACACGATGCTTCGTCCACGCCTGTGAGATCGGCGAGTTCATGGGCGGCATCCCAGATACTGCGTGGTTCCTGCCGTGCTAATCGACCTTCTTTTTCCTGCAAGCCGAAGGTACTTTCAATCCACGCCGAGAGTGGATGAGCGACGAATTCAGCGTAGCCGGTGGGGGCGACCAGATCATCAGCCAATACCACCGCTTGCCGGAGTACCTCCAGATCGGTGTTGCCTGGTGTTGCTCGGCGCAGGGTCTCACCGATCACATGCTCAGGTTTGACAGGTGCGCCGAAAATCTGAGTACCGACTTCCGCCACCTGTGCCTGTTGTTCGCTATAGCTGCCTTCGCCCGCTAACGTCGCCGATGTACCCACAACCAGCAGACCCTGTTCGGGTGTTTCCAACCGATCCCGCACGCGCCGCACCAGCAGCGCCACGTCCGCACCCTGCCGTCCGCGATAGGTATGCAGTTCATCCAGTACCAGAAAGCGCAGTCCTTTCGCCCGTTCGATTAACTGACGCTCACGGGGACGGGTCATGATGAGTTCGAGCATAACATAGTTGGTCAGCAGGATATCCGGCGGGTGCGTCATGATCTGGCGGCGCTCATCCTCGCTTTCCTGTCCGGTGTAGCGGGCAAAGGTCACGGGAGTTTGCCCCTGTGGATAGCCTTCATTCAGGAATTTATGCAGTTCTCCCGCCTGGCTGTTCGCCAGCGCATTCATCGGGTAGACTATAATCGCCTGAATACCCTTGCCGCTCCCCCGCCGCAGCACATGATCCACAATCGGCACGATGTAAGCCAGACTTTTGCCCGAACCGGTACCCGTTGTCAGAATATAGTTGTGTCCCTGGTGGGCAATCTCAATCGCCTCGCGCTGATGACGGTGGAGGCGTAAGGTTTGACCGCCTGATTGTTTGTTCTTCAGGAAGATACGGTTGCATTCAGGGTGCAGCACCCCCTCCGCCAGCAGTTCCTGCACGGTGCCGCCGTTGGCAAAACTGGGGTTGAGCTGGATGAGGGGGTTGGGCCAGAAGACACCGGCATTGAGGCTTTGGCGCACATCATTATAAATACGCTGATCGCGGATTTGAATAAAACTGCTGGCATAAGTAGCATAATCTTCGGTCAAGCGATCCCGCAAGGCAAATACATCCATCACCAATATCCTTGAGTAAATCGGTCTGTCTCTCGCAAGGAACAATCTGCTGGAGACCCGTGTTGTCAGGTTAGGAACAATATTATTGTGACTCTGTTCACACCTATTGTCGCATAATATCACCATTTTGACCTGCCTGATCCTGGGGAGTTGTAATCAATCAGCGATCTGGTAACAGGTTTTTTATCCTAATTATTTTCTTTCTAGAAATTGTTATTGTTTTAGCTACCGTAATCAGTGCAAATTTCCCCTGTCTCTGTCAATATTGCCAACTCCAAACTGCAAAATTTCACAGGTCACTGCACCTCACTTTGCGATAATGAGCTAGAAGTTCGCATGTGTGGAGACCAGCAATGGCAAAGAAATCGGTGCAGCGCAGCATCACCATGACGCAGGAAATGCGATATCGTCTGGCACTGCTGGTGAGCAAGCAGCCGCGTGATACCACTGAATCTGATGTAATCCGCGAAGCAGTCCGACTGTATCTGGACAACCAGGAAGACATCATCGGCAGCCGCAAACATTTCCAGAAATCGCTTCAAGAGCGTTTGGACACCCTCGAAGCGGCACTGGCATTTCATCTCAATGTTCTTATTTACCTGCTGGCATCACTCGAACCTGAAACCAGTGACGAGCTGATTACGGATGCCATCATCGCCGCACGACGCGATGGCGATACATTGTTGGCGCAGATTAAAGCCGTGCGCGAGATGAAATGAAAGCCACCATCGTAACGGATTTTGCTTACAAAGGCCCCAAACGTAAAGGGCGCGGGACAGGGCATCAAGGATTGCGCGCCACACTCAAATATCTGCAATACCGCGATAACCGTAACCAACACATTCAGCAGAGTGAAGATGACGAACGATGGGTCGACCACGGCTTAGGGCAGCACTACCGCACCATCTTCCAAAACTGCGATAAGCTGCAAAGCAAACACGTTCTCGCTTGGACATGGGTGATTTCACCTGCCCCTGACCTGATGGCGCTTGTACCAGAGTATCAGCGTCCTGAACTTGTTCTCGACCTGACAGAGCGCATCGTAGAAGAGTATTACACCTCCCGCGGTTTTGAAGTGCCGGAATACAGTTATGTGCTGCATGACCGTCTAACTAAACCGGAAGATGATAGCGAACCCTTGCAGCAGCTACACACCCATGTTGTTCTACCGGGAACCGCGCCATTGGCAGGAACTGACAGGCAGGCAGTCTACAACAACAAAGAGAAGAGACACGATGCCTTGTTTCGAGAGATTGCCAGCAAGCATTTCACCGAAGCACTAGACCGGCTCATTGATCCCGATTGGCGACGACTGCGTGAAGAAGAACCAGAGATTGAACCGGAACAGCCAGAACCGAATGATCTGGACGCATGGTTTCCGCGAAGCTGACCGTGACGCACCTTCAGCCAGATGGTAGAAACTTGCTATGATAGAGGCCATCCCTGACCGGATTTCAGGAGAAGACGATGGAATATCCAGAGGATGACAGCATCAGTGAATTGATTGACACGTTTTGTGTGGCATGTGACCTACCGTTTCCCGTCAATGACCTGGGCTTGTGTGACAACTGTTTTGCGAAGTTGGAACGTGATCTCATCCGCTCACGGGATTGGGACTATTCTGTCACCGCCTTCGGTGTCGCACTGGATCAACTGGAGGCGCTGCGCGAGCGTGTCATCCGCGACTATGGCGCTGCCTACGAACTGATGGAGTCCCCCAAAAAGCCCAAGAATAAACGCTCAAAATCACGGGCAAGCCAGCACAAGCGTGAAATCGCAGTACAGGCAATTCGGGGCTACAATACGGATGATGTTTTGCAGATGGCAGAGGAATTCATGCGGGCACAGAACGAAGAATGGGTAAATTTCAGCCGGGTCGCACAGTATCTCTATGAGACCTTCTATCATCTCAACCCAAAGCGACTGGGAGTGCCAAGCAAGAAGTACAAGAGTTTGCTCAAGTTTTTGGCGGACTATCCGACAAGGTTTGAAGTAAAGTGCGATGAGGCGGGCGTTTACTGGATTCGCCAACGCTAAACGGGGAAATTGGCATCCCTACAACCCCAACGCCGAGCGCGATGCCCGCATCGAAGCCGAGGGGTTGTATACCGATCCGATCCACCAGTTCACCACGTTCGACGAGGATGAAGACGATCCAAAGGTCGAACCTCCTGCACCCGATTTCGATCTGTAGAGCAAGAGATAAAGGGAATCCTCTCATGGATTTCCTTTATTGTCGGTGATTAACCTTATGATTCGATGGGGCATGAACTGCTATAATTTAATTGTTGTTTATGCAAACTATCTCAGATCTGCTTGATTCTATCCAAGGAATAAAACATGGCTCGTATAGTAAATCAACATAATTTAGACGTTGAAGATGATGATGCTCTTTTTGCAGGTGCATTATCTCAAGGTCTTATCTGGATAGAAGACGACGATGATGATGACAGTTATCAATATAGACCTCGAATCGAACCATTAGAATCATCAAATCAAACTACTGTTCACACCTTCAAACAACACAGTAGAAGTGTGAACCATATTGCAGTTGGTGGTGATTTTATCGTCTCGGCATCAGATGATAGAACTCTGGGAGTGTCGAACTGGAAGACAGGTGAACATCTTCATAAGCTTAGGGGACACAAAGCCAGTGTGAACGCAGTTGTTATGCAAGGTGATATTGCTATTTCAGCTTCATCTGATAAAACGATACGTGTTTGGAACTGGAAGACGGGCGAGCGTCTTCACACAACAGATAAATTCCCCGATAGTGTGACAGGATTGGATATTCATGATGATCTTGTCGTAGCGTCATTATCCAACGAAGTTTGGATCCTCAATTGGCAAACAAGAGAAGTTTTGCAGAAACTTACTGGACTTCATTCGACCGAGGTAATCGCAATATCTATTCATGACAATTTAGTTTATTCTATGTCTCGTCGATTATTACTTGTATGTAACTGGAAGACAGGTGAGATTATCCACAAGATGGATGTTGATTATAGCCAACAGCGAACAGGTGTTTTCTTGAACAAAGAGTTTGCTGTATTTGGTGGTTACGACAGTGTGGAGGTCTGGGATTGGAAATCTGGTGACTATTTAGATGAACCATACCTGATTGATAAAAGTAACGTCAGAATTAACCAGAGAGCTTTCTCTACATCTTTTGGTGT
>Ga0209591_10005017_pt1 | contig 14867 bp, 13 predicted proteins | sample MAT01_FD_187207 | JGI IMG/M metagenome (GOLD analysis project Ga0209591, IMG submission 187207) | Freshwater microbial communities from Lake Fryxell liftoff mats and glacier meltwater in Antarctica - MAT-01 (SPAdes) (version 2) | ecosystem: Environmental > Aquatic > Freshwater > Ice > Liftoff... | reverse complement strand
AAAGAGCACAAAGTGCAATAGGGACGGGCGTTTTCAGTCGAAAATGCCCGGAAACGCCCGCCAGACGGCGAGTTTCTAGTCGGAGAACACCAGCATCTGCACGAACAATTGAATCTTCGTGTTGACAGACGGTGGCACCGAGGTGAATTCCACACCGGTCAACATCCGTTCATCGCGTGTTTTCTGATTGACGACTTTGCCGTAGATGTTCTCGGCCAGATAGCACACGTGCGATAAATCAACGGAAATTTTCATTTCTGTCATGGGTGGTTGCGGTGTTGCCAACTGGACCAGAACGCCGTGATAACCGATATCGTGGATGACCCCCTGCAACAATTCGGGCTGCACGATGCCGCTACGAATTAGCTGATAGCTGAATGGCAGTCGCACTTCTACGCGGTGGCTGCGGCGGATCTCCTGACGCGGAACTTTGAGACCCTTGGTCGGAATCGAAAGCACTTCGCGCACACTCACCGTCTGTGACTTGCCGTTGACATGTACGATCATGGGCTCTGAGGTTTCGACAAAATCGCGGCAGTTTTCAAAGGTGCTGTTACTGATCAGTATCTGGCCGCGCAGGCTGAATGCTTCGATGCGCGAGGCGAGGTTCACTTCGTCGCCGATTACGGTGTACTCGGAGTACACATCCGATCCAAGTACACCGGCCAGTACTTCGCCGGTGTTGATGCCGATACCCATGTATAGCTCGGGTAGGCTTTGCCGGCGGTGCTCTATGTTGAGTTCCTGCATTTTGGTTTGCATTTCGACGGCGCAGGCCAGTGCCCGTGCAACGTCATCATCGCGCTTGGTGAGTGCGCCGAACAGCACCATGATGGCGTCGCCCATGAATTTATCGATGACGCCGCCGTGCTTGAAAATGATCTCGCTCATGCGAATGAGCAGCGGGTTCAACATGCGGATGACGGTGCCTGCGGGAAACTCGGCGGCGATGGCCGTGAATCCGCGCAGGTCGGCGAGCAGTATTGTGACTTCGCGCGCCTGGAAGTCGGAATTTTCCTCCACTTGCTTGTGGATATCGGTGGCAACCAACTCGGCTTCGATTTCGCGCAGCGCGTGACGCGACAGATCCTGCCCGGTTTCCTGCAGGACGATCTTGCGAATGCGGCTTAGTGTTTTCGGGATCGAGTGCGACTTCATCTGGCGGCACGGTTGAAAAACACAGGGTCGTCGTCTTGGCGCCAGTGCGGCCTGATTTTGCGCTATTTCTGCGCAGCCGTCGCCGAGGGAAAACCCGCGGCGGGACGGCGCGCCCGTTGTCGCGAGTCAGAAGCCTGTTTCAGGCGTTTGGCAGGCGGGAGAAGGCGATATAGGTCTCGCTGGTTTCGATGAGTTGCGCATCAACGAAGCGTACGTTGGCGCCCGGCGGGCCGTTGTGACACCAGGCGACGATGCGATCGATGGCATCCTCGTCACCCTGAATGAGCGCCTCAACGTCGCCGTTGGCCAGATTGCGCACCCAGCCGGTGACGTCCAGCGCCTGCGCCACCAGTCGCAGCGAATCGCGATAGCCGACCCCCTGCACGCGGCCGCTGATGATGGTGCGAACCGAGATGGGATTCATTCGTCAGCCGACACTTTTTTGCTGCGCGTCGTTTTGACCACGGCGCGCGTCTTTTTCTCGCCGATGCGCCGCTCTTTCGAAGCGCGCGTCGGCTTGGTGGCAAGGCGCTTTTTTGGCACGTGATTGAGCCGCTTTAGTTTCTCAATCAAGCGCGTGAAGGCAATCTCCTTGTTACGAAATTGCGAAGGTGAATCTTGGGCGATCACCACCACACCTGACGGCGCATGCGTGAGGCGAATTGCAGAGTTAGTCTTATTGACATGTTGCCCGCCGGGACCCGACGCGCGAAAGGTATCGATCACGACTTGGGCTTCGATGACATCACGTGACGTGGAGTACGGAGGCGGGCTCGCGGCATTGCGTGGAGCAGTCACGTTAGTTTCTCCGTAAGCGCCAACTCATAGCGATACTCAGCACTTGAAGAGCCCTTGAAGAAGGCCACGTTTTCAGTTGTGGAGACACGCTGAAATCCCAACGACGTCACGAGCTTCCATGAGGCTACGTTTCTCACATCCATTTCAGCGACCACTCTTTTGATCTGAAAAGTGGCGTGTAAATGATCCAGCACGGCAACACAGGCTTCACGCGCAAATCCTTTGCCCTGATGAAGCGTAAACACGAAGTATGCAAGGTAGGCGTAATCGTTTGGGAAGACGCTTGTTTGAATCATGCCCACATAGGTATTTGCCGTGGATTCGCGAATCGCATAATTTACCCAACGTTCGGTCGGATGGTCGCGTGGCCCTGTCAGAATTCGCGCGTAATCTTCTCGCAGCGCCGCGATGTTGGCATGCGGCATTCCATCAAAATAGTCGTAAAGACGCTCGTCAGCAAAGCCTGGAAAAAGCGCTTCCGCGTGTGCGACTTGCAGCGGCTCAAGCATAAGCCGCGGCGTTGTAAGAATCACTTAATTCGCATGCCAGGCACGGCACCCGAGTCGGGAGCCAGCAGGTAAATGCTGGTGCCGTCTCCGGCCGCGAGCACCATGCCCTGCGATTCGCCAAAGCGCATCTTGCGCGGTGCCAGATTGGCGACCATTACGGTGAGTCGCCCGATCAGCTGCTTCGGGTTGTATGCGACGCGAATACCGGCAAACACTTGTCGCTGCTCGATGCCTAAATCGAGCGTCAGACAAAGCAGTTTGTCAGCGTCGGCCACATAGGCGGCATCCAGGATCTTGGCAACGCGCAAATCGATGCGGCCAAAATCGTCGATGGAAATGGTCTCGGCGACCGGCTGGATAACAATCGGCTTCGGCGCTTCGACGGGTTGCAGCGCAAATTCGGTTGGCTGCAACGCTTCGTCGTTGGCTGGTGCAGACGTCGCTTTCGCAGCGGGCGTGTTGAGCAGCGGAGCAGCGTCTTTCGCAGCGTCTTTTGGTGCGTCAAGCAGGGCGTCGATTTGTTTTGGGTCGATACGAGACATCAAGTGCTTGTAGGGATTGATCCGATGATCGGCCGGTAGCAGCCGCGTTGTGTCAGACCAATCATAACCCTTTACGTTGAGAAATGCAGCGGCGTCGGTTGTCAGCTTTGGCAGGATCGGCGCGAGGCAAGCGGTGAGCATATGAAACGCGTTAATGATGATCGAACATGCCTTGTGCAGGGCGGCGTTGTTGGCGTCGTTTTTCGCGAGTTCCCACGGCTTCTCTGCGTCGACAAATCCGTTCACCACGTCGGCAAGTTCCATGATCTTGCGGACGGCCTTGCCAAATTCGCGACCGTCGTAGAGCGCGGCAACTTCGCCCGATGCGCCGATGATGGTTGAGAGAACCGGATGCTGTGCATCAACCTTCAGCAGCCTGCCTTCGAATTTTTTGTGCAGAAATCCTGCCGCGCGGCTGGCGATGTTGATGTATTTGCCGATCAGGTCGGCATTCACGCGGGCCAGAAAATCAGCAGGATTAAAGTCCAGATCTTCGACGCGGTCGTTCAGTTTGGCGGCGATGTAATAGCGCAACCACTCGGTGTTAAGTTTGAGGTCGAGGTATTTGGTCGGCGTCGGACCAAAGCCACGCGATTTCGAAAGCTTCTCGCCGGTCACCTGTAGGAAGCCGTGAACGAATACGTTGTTAGGCTGTTTGCGGCCCGCAAAATGCAGCATTGCCGGCCAAAACAGCGTGTGGAAATAGACGATGTCCTTGCCAATGAAGTGGTACTGCTCGACCTTCTCGTCGGCAAGGAACGCCTCGAAATCGCGCGTTTCGCCGTGGGCTTTGGCGCCACCGGATGCGAAGTAGGCCTTCAGACTCGCGAGATAACCAACCGGCGCATCCAGCCAAACGTAGAAGAACTTACCCGGCGCATCGGGTATCTCGATGCCGAAATAGGGCGCGTCGCGTGAGATATCCCAGTCGTTGAGGTTCTTGCCGCCGTCGCCTAGCCACTCGGCGAGTTTGTTCTTGACCTCGGATTGCAGCGGCGTCTCGGCCACCCACTTTTGCAGAAACGCGACACAACGCTTGTCGGACAGTTTGAAGAAAAGGTGTTCTGAGGTCTTCATGACCGGCGTCGCGCCAGTAAGGACCGAATAGGGATTCTTCAACTCGGCTGGCGTGTAAACCCCGCCGCAGACTTCGCAAGAGTCACCGTATTGATCCTTGGCGCCGCACTTCGGACACTCGCCCTTGATGAAGCGATCCGCCAGAAACATCGACTTGACCGGATCATAAAACTGCTCGATTTCCCGCGACACGATCAGCTTGGCGGCCTTGAGCTTTTTGTAAATGCTCTGCGCAAGTTCGACATTTTCCGGCGAGTGGGTCGAGTGCCAGAAGTCAAAGCTGATATGAAACTGCGGCCACTGTTCGATATGCTCGGCGGCAACGCGCTTCACTAATTCCTCGGGCGTGATGCCCTGCTTCTCGGCGTTGAGCATGATCGGCGCACCATGCGTGTCGTCCGCGCAAACGAAATGCACCTGATGGCCCTGCATGCGTTGGAAGCGTACCCAGATATCGGCCTGGATGTACTCCATCATGTGGCCGATGTGAAAGCTACCGTTGGCGTAAGGGAGCGCTGTTGTGACGAAGAGTTTGCGTTGCATTTGCATTGGCAGATGGCTCACTTCGCGGACATACCGCGCAGTCCCGGAGCGATCGGGGATTTCTGGTTGATTTTTGAACTTTGATTGTATCAAGCCCTCCTCCGCAAAGATACCAAATACATCCGTTGGCGGGTGGCCAATGCCGATAAAATAGCGCTACGTTTCCAAGGAAAAATCATGAGTGTTACCACCGAGCAAGTCCAGAACGCGCTGCGCGAACTGATCGATCCCGTCACCGACGAGAACTACGTTGAAAGCAAGTCCGCCAAGAACATCGTTATTGATGGCGACAAGATATCGCTCGACATTGCGCTCGGGTACCCGGGAAAGAGTGTGACCGAGACCATTCGCAAGCAAGTCGTCGAACGTTTGAAGAAAATCGACGGCGTTGAACACGTCAGCGCGAATGTCTTTTCGCGCATCGTGTCGCACAGCGTGCAGCGCGGCGTAAAGCTGAATCCCAACATCAAAAATATTATTGCGGTGGCGTCCGGCAAGGGCGGCGTCGGCAAGTCGACCACGGCGGTGAATCTTGCGTTGGCGTTGGCCGCCGAAGGCGCGGTTGTCGGCATGCTCGACGCCGACATCTACGGCCCCTCGCAACCGACCATGCTCGGTATCACTGGTCGGCCGCAGTCGAAGGACGGCAAGACCATGGAAGCCATGGAAGGCCACGGCATACAGGCGATGAGCGTGGGGTTCCTGATTGACCCTGAAACGCCGATGGTGTGGCGCGGTCCGATGGTCACGCAGGCGCTTGAGCAACTCCTCAACGAGACGCGCTGGAACAATCTCGACTATCTGGTCATCGACCTGCCGCCGGGAACCGGTGACATCCAGTTGACGCTGGCGCAGAAAGTGCCCGTGACGGGGGCCGTGATTGTCACCACACCTCAGGATATTGCGCTGCTCGATGCGCGTAAGGGACTCAAAATGTTCGAGAAGGTCGGTGTGCCGATCATCGGTATCGTCGAGAACATGGCGGTGCACACCTGCACGAACTGCGGACATACCGAGCATATTTTTGGCGAGGGTGGCGGTGGTCGTATGGCGGCGGACTACAACATTGAGTTGCTCGGTTCGTTGCCGCTCGATATCAAGATCCGTGAAATGGCGGATAGCGGCAAACCAACAGTGGTGTCCGACCCGGACGGCGCGGCGGCGATGATCTACAAGGCCATCGCGCGCAGGTGTGCGGCCAAAATCGCCAAGCAATCGCAGGATCGTTCTGCGATTTTCCCGAAAATCGTTATTCAGAACACTTGAGCTGGCAATGGTCGGCGTCAACGCGGCGTTATTGAGGGCGATTGAGTTGCGCGCCGCCGGGCAGCATACGGCGGCGTTGGCGATTTTGCTCGATCTTTATAAAGCCTCGCCGGATGACGCGAAACTCAACTACGAGATCGCCTGCACCTACGACCCGCAGGGGCTTGAAGCCGACGCTATCCCCTTCTACGAGCGCGCCTTGGAGGGCGGCCTCGCTGGCGAGGACCGGCGCGGCGCGTTGCTGGGTTTGGGTAGTTCGTACCGATGTGTTGAGCGATTCGCCGACGCGGTCCGAACCCTTGAGCGGGGCGTCGCGGAGTTTCCGGATGCGCCTGAGCTCAAGGTCTTCCTCGGGCTTGCGCTCTACAGCATGGGCGACTATCGCCGCGCCGTGCAGACGCTGCTGCACCACGTTGCGACGCATCCCGGCCATGAGCGGGTCACCAAGTACCAGCGCGCCATCCAGTTTTATGCGGCGCAGCCTGATCCGCCGTATGGGGAATAGGCATGGCTGCGTACTACGTCGGCACCATACGCATCACTGATCCGCCGTTGTGGGAGTCGTATGTCGGCCAGGTTGGAGCGACAATCTCCCAGTACGGCGGACGGGTGATTTTTCGGGGCACGCGGAGCGTCGACGCGAATGCGGCAGATTCTGGCGATGATCAGCGAATCGTTACCCTGCACTTTGACAGCCTCGAAGCCGCCAAACGCTGGCATGAATCATCTGAGTATCAGCGGCTGGTACCGCTTCGCGATGCGGGTGCCCGAGTAGAGTTGTTGCTCTATCAGGGCTAGTGGGCGACGCGCGTTTGCTAAAATGCCGGTTGACCTACCGTTGAACGCACTTTCGAAAGATAAAAAGCGATGAGCATCAAGAGCGACAAATGGATTCGCCGCATGGCCCAGCAACATGGAATGATCGAGCCGTTTGAAGCCGGTCAGGTGCGTGAAGCCAACGGCCAGCGCATCGTCAGCTATGGGACATCAAGCTACGGCTACGATATTCGCTGCTCCAATGAATTCAAACTATTCACCAATCTGAATTCAACGATCGTCGACCCGAAGAATTTCGATCCGAGTTCATTCGTCGATATCAACGCCGATTTTTGCATCATTCCGCCGAACTCTTTCGCCCTCGCACGAACGGTTGAGTACTTTCGTATTCCGCGTAATGTATTGACGATTTGTCTGGGCAAATCAACCTATGCGCGCTGCGGCATCATCGTCAACGTGACGCCGTTTGAACCGGAATGGGAGGGCTATGTCACGCTCGAGTTTTCCAACACCACACCGTTGCCCGCAAAGATCTACGCCAACGAGGGCGTCGCCCAAGTGCTGTTTTTCGAAAGCGACGAAGTATGTGAAACGTCGTACAAGGATCGGGGCGGCAAGTACCAAGGCCAGCAAGGCGTAACGCTGCCGAAAATGTAGCGGCTCGCCGGCCGCCACGCCGGCGTCACCTCAAGTCGAGTCAACCGCCAACCCGATGCGCTTCCAAAAGCGCGTCAACGCCATTCTTTATGCCAACACGCCAATGACCGTACGCTCCCGTTTTGCTCCCAGTCCGACCGGCTATTTGCACATCGGTGGTGCCCGTACTGCGCTCTTCGCTTGGGCGTTTGCACGCCGCCATGGCGGCACTTTCATCCTGCGAGTTGAAGATACCGACGTTGAGCGCTCGACGCCGGAAGCAGTAGGGGCGATTCTCGATGGCATGCAGTGGCTTGGGCTCCTGCACGACGAAGGGCCCTTTTATCAGATGCGCAGCATGGATCGCTACAAGGCCGTCATCGCAGAGATGCTTGAAAAGGGTACCGCCTACCACTGCTACATGAGGTCAACCGAACTTGATGCGTTGCGTGAAGCCCAGCGTGCGCGTGGCGAGAAACCGCGCTACGACGGCACCTGGCGACCCGAGCCGGGCAGGGCGATGCCGCCTATTCCGGCCGACGTTAAGCCGGTGGTGCGATTTCGCAATCCGCTTGACGGAGCTGTGGCTTGGGATGACGCCGTCAAGGGCCGCATTGAGATTGCCAACGCCGAGCTGGATGACCTCATCATTGCTCGGTCGGATGGCACGCCAACGTATAACTTCTGCGTATGTGTTGACGACTGGGACATGAAGATCACGCACGTCATTCGTGGGGATGATCACGTCAACAATACGCCGCGCCAGATCAATATTCTCAAAGCGCTGGGCGCCGACGTTCCGGTCTACGCCCACCTATCGATGATCCTCGGCGAGGACGGACAAAAACTGTCAAAGCGCCACGGTGCCGTGTCTGTCATGGAGTATCCCGCCAACGGATACCTCCGCGACGCGGTGGTGAATTACCTCGCGCGGCTGGGCTGGTCGCATGGTGACGATGAAGTCTTCTCGATGGCGCAGTTCTGCGAATGGTTTGATCTCGACCACGTCACACCCTCGGCCGCACAGTTCAACACCGAAAAGCTGAATTGGCTCAACCATGAGTACATCAAGAAAATGGATGCCGGCGATTTGGGCGCGTTGCTCGCGCCATTCATCGCCCGCGCGGGGCTCGACCTCGCCGCCGGGCCGGACGCCGCCCGGGTAGCCGACTTGCTGCGCGAGCGCGCGCGGACGCTGGTCGAGATGGCGGCACAAGCGCATTACTTTTACGCTCGTCCAGCGGTCGATCCGCTACTGCTAGATCAGCACCTCGCCGATGTGGCAAAGCCCGCAATCACGGCGCTGACAGCAAAGCTGGCATCCGTTGCGTGGGTCAAGCCAGAGATCGCCGCAGCAATCAAAGCTGAGGTGGCAGCATTTGGGGTGAAGATGCCACAGTTGATGATGCCGCTGCGGGTGTTGCTTACCGGACAGACACAGACGCCGGGTGTTGATGCGGTGATCGAGCTACTTGGCCGCGAAGAAGTTCTGGCCCGCTTGACCGCGTCTGGGGCACTCAATAGCGCCTGAAGTTGCGTGTTTTTCGAGGCTTTGCAAGAGCGCTGTCTTCCGGCTATAATTGCCGTCTTTCCAAGTGGGGGTATAGCTCAGCTGGGAGAGCGCTTGCATGGCATGCAAGAGGTCAGCAGTTCGATCCTGCTTATCTCCACCACAGAATTTCCAGCATTGTAGTTCGACGATATTGTCCCCATCGTCTAGAGGCCTAGGACATCGCCCTTTCACGGCGGTAACGCGAGTTCGAATCTCGCTGGGGACGCCATAACAAACGAAAACGCCCACGCAAGTGGGCGTTTTCGTTTGTTATGGCGCACGTACGGAAACCCCGCGCGCGCTTCCCGCCGCCGCTGCGCAAACCATCCGCGATATAATGAATTCGTCATTAGGGAGTAGCTTCACCCCGCAACAGGGTGGCTTGCATCAACAGACTTGGCTCGAAAGGGCTATGGTGCAAGCGGCAAATGCTTAGCGAGACTTTTGGCTACATCAACCCATCGTGCCGGTGGGGTTTGTGTAGTCATCTGTCATCCACCGGCTAAGGTCCCAAGTTGGAATCCTTTTTCGTTTCAACAGGCGTTGTCGCGCTCGCCGAGATCGGCGACAAGACGCAGTTGCTTGCGTTTATTCTCGCGGCGCGTTTCAAGAAGCCGGTGCCCATCATTCTCGGAATTCTGGCGGCTACGCTCATCAACCACGGCTTGGCAGGCGCGCTGGGGGCTTGGATCACGTCATCGGTGAGCCCGGAAATTATGCGCTGGGTGCTTGGCTTGTCGTTCCTCGGCATGGCGGTGTGGACGCTGATCCCGGACAAGATCGAAGCCGATGAGGCCGATGTCGCAAAACGGCTCGGCGTGTTCGGCGCAACATTTGTCACGTTTTTCTTTGCTGAAATGGGCGACAAGACCCAACTCGCAACCGTCGCGCTGGCCGCCCATTACGCCGCACCGTTGTTGGTGATCGCCGGCACCACGCTGGGCATGCTGATCGCCGATGTGCCGGCGGTGCTGATCGGCAATAAATTCGCGCAGAAAATTCCGATGAAGCTGGTGCACGCAATCGCGGCGGCGATCTTCGCGCTGATGGGCGTGTTGACCCTAGTGGGCGCGGAAAAGTTGTTCACCTCGACGTAGGTCACACCAGTCGGCCGATTCGGCTGGCGCAAAAGCTAGGTCTCGGCTGGATGATCTCGATCTGGACGTCGCCACGGATCAATGTGGGCCATCAGATTCAATACGCGATGGCGCTGCATCACACGCTGACGCGCGAGCACGGCAATGTCATGGCCGGCTTCGACGGTGAGGGTAGCATCAACTTCAAGGTGTGCGTCAACAACAATCATGTCGCCCATTTTGCGCGTGCGAAGATCGTGCACGTTCTTGATGCCCGGTGTCTCAACCAGCGTCTGACGGATGGCGGCGACCTCGACGTCGTCAACCGCGCGGTCCATCAGATCGTGCAGCGCGTCCCAGCCGAAGCTCCAGCCCATCTTCGCCACCATGAAGCCGACGATCAGGGCTGCGATCGGATCAAGTATCGGGTACCCCAACAGGTTGCCGATGATGCCGATGCCCACTACCAGCGACGAGGCGGCATCCGAGCGCGCGTGCCACGCGTTGGCCACCAGCATGCTCGATTTGACGCGCTTGGCAACCGAAAGCATGTATCTGAACAGTAATTCTTTGGCGACCAGCGCGCCGACTGCCACCCACAGCGCGATGATGTGCACCGTTTGTACGCTCTCGGGATCCTCAAGTTTGCGGAATGCAGACCAGAGCATGCCGATGCCAACACCGAGCAGCAACAACCCCAGCAGCAGCGACGCGGCGGTTTCGAAGCGCTGATGGCCGTACGGGTGGTCCTCATCGGCGTCTTTCTGACTGTGACGATTGGCCAGAAGCACCACAAAGTCCGCGACCAGATCAGACAGCGAATGAATCCCATCAGCCACCAGCGCCTGCGACTTTGCAGTGATACCGACACTGATCTGCACCGTGCTTAGCACCAGATTGACGCCCACGCTGATCCACGTGCTGCGTGAGGCCGCCGCCGCGCGCTCGGCAGCGCTGTGCAGCACGTCTTCCGGGTCGTCAGAAAACTGCGTCAAACTCATGTCGCCATCCGCTGGTTTCGTCTCACGGACAGTTTACGCCCCGCGCCAGACACGGGGCATGGGGATCACCGCCAGCGGCGTAACTTTTGCCCGTCTCACCCGCAAACGGAGCAAAACCGAAAGATAATGTGGTTACGCTCAAATCAACCCTTCCCGGATCCATCATGAAATCTACCAGAACACTGCAATCTGTCGTTGCCGCCACGCTGCTGGCATCCAGCGTTTTCGCCATGTCGGTGGCGTTGACGTGGACGGAGGGTGCCAGCGCGCAGGCTGCCGCCACGGACGCGGCCAAGGCTCCCGCAGAAACACTGCGGCCGGAAGTCGGCAGGCTGCTCAAGGCGGCACAAGACTTCATCAATGCGAAGCAGTTCAAGGAAGGGCTCGCCAAGCTCAACGAGGCGGATGCGATCGCCGGCAAAACACCTTACGAGGTCTACATTCAGGAACGGCTGCGTGGACCGGCCGCCGCCGGGGCGGGAGAGACCGCTGTTGCGGTGAAGTCGTTCCAGCTGGCATACGACACCGGCCGGCTAAATGCGGCCGAGCGCATCCAGTTTAGTGAAGCAATCGCGGTGGCGCAGTTTCAGCAGAAGGACTTCAAGGCGGCCGCGCTGTGGACGAAACGGGCGATCGAGAACGGCAGCAAGGCGGTGCAAATCAAGACCATCATGATTCGCGCACTGTTGCTTAGCGAAGATTTTGCCCAAGCAACCAAGGAAATCGACGCATCCATCGCGGAGGACCAGAAAGTTGGACGCGCGCCGACTCAGGAGATGTTGTTGTTGGCCTCGACCGCAGCCTATAAGCAAAACAATGATGCTGCCTACATCAACGCCCTTGAGTTATTGGTTGTGAACTACCCAAGCAACGAGTATTGGACTGACTTCATCGGGCGCGTCGCGCGCAATGCCAACATTGCCGAACGCTATATGTCGGATATTTTTCGCCTGAAGATGACATTGGGGCAGCCGCTGACAGCCGCGCAGTATTTGTTCATGGCGCAAACCGCGAAGGGTGCGGGCTTCCCGATCGACGCGACAAAGGTCATGGATGCGGGCTTCGCAGCGGGCGTACTAACCACCGTCGAGCATAAGCAATTCCGAGATCTGGTCGCCAAGGACGCCGCCGACGACGTCAAGAACATGACCAAGTCATCAGCCGAGGCGGCAAAGGCGAAAGAAGGCCCGGGCCTGTTCAACTCAGGATTGAATTACGTCTACAACGGCGAGACCGACAAGGGGTTGAACATGATGGAGCAGGGTATCCGACGAGCGGGCATCCGGCGTCCCGATGACGCACGCCTGCGGCTCGGCATCGCCTTTGCGCTGGCGGGCGAGAAAGTGGCGGCTGCGGAGACGTTGGCAGAGGTGAAGGGTAGCGAGGGGGCGACTGAAGTCGCCCGCGTGTGGACGGCGTATACGAAACAAAAGCCGGCCGTACCGCCCGCCACAGCCGCGCCAGCGTCGTCTCCTGCCGCGGCATCAGCGCCGCTCAAAGCACCGGCAGCGACCAAATAGCGTAATCACTTACGCGGCTGGCGGACTGCCGGCGGCGTGCAGCCACTTGGTCAGCGCCATGTTGGCTTCATAGAAATAGCGCTTGATGTCCTCGTAGAGTTCATCCATCTGGCCCTGTGTTGGCAGTGGATCGTTTGATTGCGTTGGCGGAACGCCGGGCTTTGGAGACAACCGACGGGCAGAGAGTTCAAGCGTTTTGCAGGCTGCGGCAACCCGCGGAAAGCCGATACTGGCCGACGAGCCGCGCAAGCTGTGTGAGATATCGCCCAGTAGCAGCCAGTTCGAATCGACCAGGCAGGACGCCATCTGCCGCAAGCGGTCTTCTGATTTCTCTTGAAACAATGCGATCAAGCCATTCTCGCCACCGTCGCCGCCGCTCTCGGCGGGCAGGCCTCGCAGGTCTTCCAGCTGTTCGAGATCGAGCACCGGGGCAGCGCTCAGGTCGGCCCCGAATCGCTGGCCAGCGGCTGACTGAAGGTTGGGTATAGCGAACGTCCTCACCTGATCCTGCGGGTCAGCCGGGTTGCGTTCGGTGGCGTGTTGTGCGCCAGCAGCCTTAGCAGCTTTGGCGGGTACGCATCGGGCAAGCATTGACTCGAGCTCCTCGCGGCGCAGTGGTTTCGAGATGTAATCATCAAGCCCCTGTTGAAGGTAGTACTCGCGGTCGCCGGCGAGCGCATGTGCGGTCATAGCCACAATCGGTACGCGCCGAATTCGTTCATCATCCACACTGCTTGCGAACCGCCGTTTCAACTCCTTTGTTGCCGCGACACCATCCATCACCGGCATGTGGATGTCCATGAGCACGATGTCGAGCGGATCGGTCTCTGATGAAAGCGCCACCGTCGCCGCATCGACAGCAGACTGACCGTCGGCGACGATGGTAGCACGGTGACCGAGGCGTCGAAGCATGCCCTCGACAACCCGTTGATTGATCTCGTTGTCTTCCGCGACCAGTATGTTCAGCTGGTTGTCGGGTGCCAGCATACGGTTGGCGTGATCGTCGGCGCGGGCAGCCGTGCTGGACGTTGCGGTTTTTTTGATGGAGGTCGTCGATTTGGAACCGGCGAACTCCGTGTCGTATACCGGCTCACGCGTGAACGGCCGGGTCGCGACATCGGCTCGCAGCGTGCCGCCGGCGGCCTGTCTCAATACGTCGAACATTCGCGCGCGCGCGGCGGGCCGCATGACAAACATGTCATGCCGCATCAACTGCAGTTTCGGTTGTAGCGAGAGTTCTGCGCGGGAAACAGACGACATCAGAACAACCACAATTGACCGCTTGCCCGACGACTGCCGCACCGAGTCGCTTTGCGCGAGCGCCGCCGCCGTGGCGGCGGCGCCAGGTGACGACGACGAAGCGCTGGTGATGATGATGTCGATGGCGGCCTCGTCAGAGCCTTGTACTGCGGCGATAATCGCACTGGTATTGTGTGCGGGGATCGCCACCACATCAAAACCCCATTGCTCGTAGCGATATTGCACGGCACGCAAGCGGGCGTTGTTGTGGTCGGTGACCAGCAGGCGCTTGCCAGTGAATTCCGGCAATGCCCGTTGCATGTAGGGCTGCATGGGCCCGCGTGCGCGCTCGGTAACGATGCTAAAACGAAACGTCGATCCCTCGCCCTCAACACTGTCAATCGAGACTTCACCACCCATCATGGTCACCAGCCGCTTAACGATGGCGAGCCCGAGGCCGGTGCCCCCGTACTTGCGTGTGGTTGATGCGTCCACCTGGGTGAAGGCCTCGAACAATTTGTTCACACGATCTTCGGGAATACCGATGCCGGTATCCGATACCGCAGCATTCAGCTTGATGCGTCCATCCGGCAGCGAATCACAGGTCATGCGTAAGGTGATTTCGCCTTCATCCGTGAACTTGATCGCATTCGACAGCAGATTCAGTAGTATCTGGCGCAGACGCGTAGCGTCGCCCGTCACATAGAACGGTATATCGTCCCGCACGTCGTAGACCAGGTCGATCTTTTTATCGCGCGCTTTTTCCGCGACCAACTCGAACGCCTCTTCCACCACGCCGGTCAGTTCGACGCTGACCGCTTCAATGGTCATGCGACCTGATTCGATCTTGGAAAAATCAAGCACGTCGTCAATCAGACGCAGCAGTGTATCGCCCGACGCACGAATCAAACGGATATAGTCACGCTGTTCGTCATTGAGTTGTGTATCGGCGAGGAGCCCGGCCATCCCCAGTACGCCGTTCATCGGCGTGCGAATCTCGTGACTCATGGTGGCGAGGAAGGACTCCTTGGCGCGCGCTGCTTCCATGACGCGTACGTTGGCTTCGATGAGCTGCTGCTCCGCCTGGCGGCGCTCGGTGACGTCAACGATCGAGCCGACAAAGCGCCGGGCCCGCCCGCCCGCATCGAACTGGGCGATGCCCCGTACGCGTAT
>Ga0209591_10005015_pt1 | contig 14869 bp, 11 predicted proteins | sample MAT01_FD_187207 | JGI IMG/M metagenome (GOLD analysis project Ga0209591, IMG submission 187207) | Freshwater microbial communities from Lake Fryxell liftoff mats and glacier meltwater in Antarctica - MAT-01 (SPAdes) (version 2) | ecosystem: Environmental > Aquatic > Freshwater > Ice > Liftoff... | reverse complement strand
TTGGATTTCTTTGGCCTCGAAATCGCTCGAGACGCGGTGAATTATCAGGATCTTAAGGCTCTTTTCCCGACGCGAATGGACGCCAGCTACGCGGCTTTTGCCGAGACAGAATTCCGCGTGGGCGCTGTGCGCGTCACACCCGGGGTGCGCGTGGATCGCTACCATTCGTTGGGCAATTCGGCCCTAGGGGTCGATCCGCGGGTATCCGCGATTTACGAACTCACACCCGCCGCTTCTCTCTTCAACTCCATCGGTATCTTGCATCAGCCGCCGAGCTTCTTGCCCGCCGTGCCGGGCGCCCGCGTGGCCGGGCTGGCAGGCGGCCTACAAACGAGCGTCCAACATAGCTTTGGTGCCAAGACCCAATTGCCATTGGCGATCTCCGCCACCAGCACCGCTTTCCAATCTCTCTTCCTCAGTATCAACGATCCGCTCGGCACCTTGGGGCAGGCGGACATCGATGCGGCAAGCCGCGACAGCCGTGCGCTTGGCCGTGCGCTCGGCTTGGAATTCGATTTGCGCCGGCCCGTCAGCGAACGCCTATCGGGGCAGCTCGCGTACACTCTGTCGCGCACCACACGTGCCTACGGCCAGTCCGAAGGAGTGGCCGCATTTGATCGCACGCACGTGGTGAATTTTGGTCTGGGCTATCAACTGGGAGCTGGCTACCAATTGGGAGCCCGCGGCGTCCTGTATTCGGGAGTGCCCACCCGCAGGCTCACGGACGATGGCCCACGCTATGTCTCAAGCGATCGTGCGCCAGGCTTCTTCAGGCTGGATCTGCGCGCCGAGAAGCGCTGGACGTTCAGCGGTGATCGCTACCTCGGAGTTCACGCTGAAGTGTTCAATGCCCTATTGAACCAAGAAGTGGTGCGCCGGGACTGCGGACCGCGCAGCTGTGAATCCACGGTTGCGGGCCCCTTCACCATCCCGAACGTGGGCGTGGATGGTGGGTTCTAAACTCAGGTCTGCGTCAGCCGTAGCTCATGCCGCGAGAGCAGCTCCAGGCCTTCAGTGGTTACCAAGTAGTTGCGCTCGATGCGGAGCCCATACGCTCCCGTCACGTACTGACCGGGTTCGAGGGTGATGATGTTGCCGCTTTGTAAGGTGTCAGTGCTCTCCGGCACGATGAAGGGCGTCTCCGGATGGCCCAAGCCGAGGCCATGACCCGAATGCGTTGCAAAATGCCGAGCCCTCTGCCCGAGGCTGCCCCGAATCGAAGCGTCCAAACTTCGACAGGCCACGCCAGCGCGGGCGACTTTCTCTCCGACCTCCATCGCTGCGCGGCAGGCTAAAAAGGCTTCGCTGAGCTCGGCTGAGGGCTCGCCATCGCACACAAAAGTATTGGCAAAATCGCAGCGATAACCTTGCACAACCACCGAAAAATCCAAAAGCACCAGATCGCCCTTTTCAATCACCCGCGCAGACGCAAACCCGCCGATCTCTTGGCAGCGGGGCCCCGAAACGAAATCGCCGTAAACCTGTGCCGGCTCACCGAGCAGATCCTCAGCCGCATCTGCCACCAGCCGATACAGATCGAGCTCGGTCATCTTGGGGCGCAGGCGCGTGAGTGCGGCACGATGTCCCGCCTCGGCTGCAGCGACCGAGCGGCGAAAAACAGCGACTTCATCGGCGTCTTTGCTGACTCGCAGGCTCGGCAAAAGATTGCCAAGGTCCACCCAGTGAGCGCCCGCTTCCTTCAGCCCATCCACCAGCGAAACCGGGGTACTCGAAGCTTCACCCGCGACCAGCTTGCCCTCAACATTCCCCAACGCAGACTTTGCAGCCCCGAGCAGCCCCATACGACGAGACCCTGCAGACGCTTTCCCCGAATACCATTCAGGATCGAGAACCTCATCGGCAAAAGCCAAATCAGCGTAAGGCCTCAAGAGATTATCGACGACCAAAATCGCACGCCCCTCCTTGTGCAACACCAGACATGCGCCCGCCAAGACCGAACGAAACTCGTACAAGGATTGGCTGAATCCGGACAAATACGTGATATGAGCGGGCTCGGTCACCACCACGCACTCCACTGGACCCAAGCTCGAGTTGATTTCCTTCCAAAGGCGGTCGCGCCGCCCATGGCATCCTTCTTTGGTCAGCATGCGGGGCGGCATACCACAACGGCAGTTTTCTGCCGAGGGGAAGTCGTGTAGCGTCTCGGGCACACTTGGGAGCTGATTGAGAATGGCAAAAACGGAGATCAAGATCCGCGTCGGGAATGTGCAGTTTTCCGGCCGTGGCGAACCGGAATGGCTTGAGCAGCAGTTGGACAAGGTGCTGAAGGTGGCCTCCGCTTTGGCTCAGGCTCCGGAAGAGTCAACGCTCGAAGCCGGCTCGCTGCGGGGAGATCCCCAGCCAGCCAGCGTGCGCCAGTGGTTGCAGCGTGCAGCAGGCGAGAGTGGTCGCTTAGGAGCAGCCGCTGAGTGGCTCACGCTTCGTAGTCGCCGGGGCTAAACCATGTTTGAAACGCTGATCTCTGTCGACGAGCTGTTGAGGCTCACGCACGACCTTCAATCAAAACCTGTGATTGTCGACTGCCGTTTCTCGCTCGGCGATCGCCACGCAGGAGCTCAAGCGTACGCCGCTGCTCACATCCCGGGAGCGGTGTTTGCGGATTTGGAGTTGGATCTCTCGGGGCCTGTGATTCCGGGCAAGACAGGGCGCCATCCCCTTCCCGACCCTGGCCTGCTGGCAGACAAGCTTGGGCGCTGGGGCATTTTTTCGGACACACAAGTTATCGCCTATGACGACACTGCCGGCTCTTTTGCAGCACGTTTGTGGTGGCTGCTCGGCTGGCTGGGGCATTCGAAGCGGGCGGTGTTGGATGGTGGCTGGGATGCGTGGCAGAGGGCTCGGGGCGAGCTGAGCCAGGATCTGCCGGCACCGATTGCTCGCGAATTCGTACCCCAATTGAAACCGCACTGGGTGTGCTCAACCGAGGAGGTTGAAGCGGGCATCGCCCACGGTTCGCTGGGCCTTTTCGACGCACGGGCGGTGGAGCGCTATGCCGGGGAAGTCGAACCGATTGATGCCGTGGCCGGGCATCTACCGAGCGCTCAAAGCCTGCCGTTCATGGCCAATCTGATTCACGGGCATTTCTTGCCGCGCGAACAGTTGCGCGCTCGCCTAGACGCGGCGCTTGGAGCCGCCGCTGCTCAAAGCGTGATGTACTGTGGGTCGGGAGTCACCGCGTGCCACAACATTCTCGCAGCCGCTCACGCTGGCTTACCACTTCCGCGGCTCTATGCCGGTTCGTACAGTGAATGGATCACCGATCCCGAGCATGCCGTGGAAACAGGACGGCCACTGAGTCAGTAACCGGACGTTGATACCGCTCGCCTGATCGGCCAATCTGCCTCGGATTTTCAGACCATTTTCAAACCACGCACCCGAAGAGATCTTCCCATGTCTCCTAGCAAACCTCGGCGCAAAGTCGGAACCACTCTCACCCAAACGCCACCCAAACCGGTGGATCGAGGCCATCAGGAGCACACGAAGGAAGCAGATGCCGATGTGGGGCTCCCGGGCAAGCTCGGCCGCAGCATTAAGCTTACCATGCTAGGCGCCGGCTCCGCATTCACGCCACGACTCGTCAATGATGTTCTCAGAATGCCAGGCGCGGAGGCAGGCGAGATTGCGCTCGTGGATGTCGACGTGGAACGCCTCACGACGATGCACACGCTGATCCAAAAGCTGATCCAAAGCCTCGGCAAGACTCGTTGGAAGGTGACAGCTTCGACCGAACGCAAACAAGTGATGAAGGGCTCGCACTACATCGTCAATTGCATCGAGGTGAGCGGCATCGAGTGCGTGAAGCACGATAACGATATCCCGTTGAAGTACGGCATCGACCAATGCATCGGGGATACCATCGGCCCCGGTGGCCTATTCAAGGGCCTCAGAACGATACCGGTTTGGATAGAAGTGCTGCGCGATGTGGAACGCTGGTGTCCCGAGGCACTCGTACTCAACTACACGAATCCGATGAGCATGATGATGCTAGCGGCGGGCAGAACCAGCTCGGTGCCTGCCGTGGGGCTGTGCCACTCGGTGCAGGGCACGAGCCACTTGCTCGCTGGGAGGGCAAAGGTGCCGTATGCCGAAATGGAGTGGGAGTGCGCAGGTGTCAATCACCTCGCCTGGTTCACTAAGCTCAAGCACGCGGGCCAAGATCTTTATCCGAAGCTCAAAGCGCTGGCCGCGAAGGATCTTGTTGGCAAGCCCTCGAATCCCAAAGACGCGGGCGATCTAGTGCGCAAAGATATGATGCTGCATTTCGGAGCTTTCATCACCGAGAGCTCCGGGCACCTCTCCGAGTACCTGCCCTATTATCGAAAACGGAAAGATCTGCAGAAGCTCTATTTGCGGGAACGCTACGAAGGAGAATCGGCATTTTATCGCAACAATTGGCCCACTTGGCGCAAACGCGCCGATGCGGATCGCCTCGAAATGGTGGCTGGCACGCGCAGCATAGATTGGAAGCGCTCTTGGGAGTATGCCTCCTTCATCATCGAAGCCAAGGAGAAGGATTCGCCCTTCCGTATCCACGGCAACGTGATGAATCGCTCTAAAGCGGGCGGCGCATTGATCGACAACCTTCCGCACGATGGAGTGGTCGAGGTGGCGTGCATGATTGATCGCAACGGCGTCAACCCCACCAGCTTCGGTCGCCTACCGCCTCAGATGGCGGCGATCTGCGATTGGCAAATGCGAATGTATGACCTAGGCGCTACCGCTGCCATCGAGAAGAGTGTCGAAGCTGCGATTTACGCGCTGTACCTCGATCCTTATACGGCGGCGATGTGTTCGCCCAAAGAGATCAAGCAGCTGACGCTCGACATGTTCAAGGCCGAGAGCCGGTTCTTGCCCGGTTTCAAGTGAGGCGGGGCCCGTGGCACGCTCAGGGCGAAAGACTGATCCCGATTTGTCGGCGGAGCCCAAGGTAACGCTCGCTGGTGGCAAACATCACGAGATCCTTAAAAAGCTCGCCCTGTTTGCCCTCTTCGACCGCTAAAAGCTCAGCCACAATCGGCAGATCGTTTGCCAACACGAGCCCGGCGCGGCACGCCGTCTTGTCGGCGGAGCGACTGTAACGTTGAAGATTGGTGCGTCCGCCCTCCTCGACAAAGTGCAGGAAGCAGCGCTTGAGAACATCGCGCTGAGCGGCGTCGAGCAGCGGCTCAATAGCCTGCGCGATCGGAGCCACACGCCGCTTCATGTCTTCGGCAATGGGCAAGCCTGGATTACCAATGCAGAGCGCCGCGAGGAAAAGATCCTCCAAATCTGGAATGGCACTGAAGAGAGTCTTCACGAAGTGCTCTTGCCGATACCCCACCAAATGGCGAGCGACCTTGAAAGCATAGCCAGGTTGCGTGAGCCCGGAGAGCGCTTGCCGGCCGATCACGGTCACAGGGGGCACGCCGGGCACGATCTCAAATCCTGTGTCACGCTCCTTCTCGATGTAAACCTGTGGCGTCGGCAGGCCCAAAATAGCTGCCGCCCACGGCAACGCGCGCACTGCCGTGACCGTAGACTCGGTTGGATCTTGCAGATGTTCGGGACTGGGTCGGTACAGGCGTCCATCCCGGCGCAACGCGCTCACGCGGCCGACCAATACTGCCGGCGCTATCACCCCCAAGATCTGACCCGCGATGATCTCTTCTTCAGGATGAAACAGGAAATCGCGCCAACTCTCGGCATGAATGCTCGCCGTGGGCGTGATCAAGCCATGCTTCCTGCCGCGCTCGAAGCAGCCTGCCACCTCGGCATCCGGGCTTCCGAGAGCCACCAGCACCTGAGCCATGCACCACGCAGCATCGTTGTCTCCGCGAGCCACGTACACGCGGTAAAGAGCCAGGATATGTTCGGCGTTCGTGGGATCACGCCGCACCTTACGCCAGATTTCTTGAGGATCTTCGGAGGCCACCTGAGCCGCGCTCTCGAGCCCACCCAAATCGACTTCGACATTCACTTGCGCTTGAGCCCGGCGGAGCTCAGCTTCTAGCTCTCGCACACGTGCTTCGAGCTCACTGATGCGTTGCACCAACGCCTGCGAATCGCCGCCCAGCTGCTGCCCCATTTGAAGAGGTGCGAGTGTGCCCGCACGTTCCTCATACTGCTCGACCACTCGAATATTACGATGGCTCTCGTACGCCGCCAGCATCGCTTCTTCGAGCTTGAGCAGCCGCGTTGGATCTAATCCCAAGTTACCTGCAGCTCGTTCCAGTTGAGCTCGTTCCTCGGCGGTGATAACGCCATCGGCGAGCACCTCGGCAAACATCTCCCCATATTGCGCTTCGAGCCCGCCCAGCCCCAGCGCCCCCGTTTGGGCCCCCGGTGCAAACCCCGCGCCATGCTCAAACTCCAAGCCTTGTGTTCGATCCTTCACAATGTCTCCTCCGTCAGCGGCACATCATCCTCCGAGCCAAAACACATAGCCAGAGGCACCGGAGCAAGCGACGTATCAGCTGGCATCTCTCGCTTGTTCTGGGCCGGTGCGGTAAGGCTGAGCTTTCCGCCCCAACGCTTGCACTTTGGCGCGCATTTTTCAACGAAACTGGTGACGCATGGCCAAGCCCCGCGACCTGGCGGAAGAGCAGCTCCGCATGCTCCCTCGACATCGATCTCTTCAGTCTCGCCCCTGACCTGGAGCTTGAACGTGTACGTTCAGCGTTCGCTGCGCTTCCTGACTTCGAAGGGGACTCAATGACAGACGCCGGGCTTCGTTGCCGGGGGGGTGGGGTTCCAGTCCCGACTCGGAACTAATTCAAGGCGGGCAATTATGTCCAACCCAACGTCGCCGACTACGCTGAGACACCCGGCGACTATTCCGAGGTGGTGATCAGAGCACTCAGCGTGACCCCACGAAATATGAGGGCGAGCCGTAGGGCAATGGCGCTGAAGCCCGAGCCGAGGTATTCTCCTCGGAATATGAACAAACCGCTGCCAAGGCGAACGCTGCTTCGAGGGCTGGGGTTAGCCGGCATTTGCGTTGGCTTACCCGTGCTCGATGCCATGTTAAATGACAACGGGCTGCTCAACCGTTCTGCTCGAGCCGCTGCCGGTCAGCCCGTGAATCTTCTGACCTTCTTCTTGCCGAACGGCGTGAACACCAAAGACTGGTGGCCAACAACCGAGGGGCCGGAATACAGTTTGAGCCGATGCCTTGAGCCCATGGCGCACCTTAAGAGCGAGTTCTTGTTGCTGCAACGGCTCAACAAGGCGGAAGCTTTCCGCAACGAGCAGATCGACAACGATGCTCATCAGCGTGGGCACGCATCTTTCACGACGGGCGGAGGACTTGCAGGAGCGGCGTCCGTTGAGTTTGCTTCCGTTGATCAGGTGGCCGCCCAAGCTCTTGGCGGTGGGACCAAATTCCGCTCTCTCTCGGCAGCACTTACGGGCGTGCGTTCTCCTTCGAACCAGGCGGACCACATTTCCTGGAGCGACGGCAAGACCTTTGCGCCCGCCGAGGATGATCCTGTCGTCTTGTTCAATCGGGTATTCGGGAGTTCAAGCGGTACCGCGACCACGCCCTCCCCTTTGGTCCAATACAAGAAGAGCATCTTTGATTATTTGCAGACTGACGTCCAAGACCTAAAGGGCCGGGTTGGCGCCAAAGATAGGGCGAAGTTAGATCAGTTCATCAGTTCGGTGCGTGATGTAGAAAAGCAGCTTGAGCCCACGCGCCTAGACGTCAGTTGCGAGTCGCCCGCGGGGGTTAACCCGCTCTTGGGCGGACCATGTCCCCCCTTCGATAACGGTCAGGGCAAGTATTCGAATGAGCGCGCCCAACTCCTGATTTGGCTCCAAGTCACCGCCGTTGCTTGCGGGCTAACGCGATTCGGGAGCTTCATGCTGGGCGGGCGAGGGAGCAAACGGCAGTTTAACTGGCTCGGTATACCGAATGCCGATGATGGCCACCACGGCATCTCCCACGACACCACACCTGAGGGGCTAGAACATCAAAGTCTGATCGTGATCGATGAAATGAAGCAGTTCGCTTATATGTTGGATCTCATGCAAGGGATCCAACAGGGTGGCAACTCACTCCTTCACAATTCGATCGTCTTTTTTGCGAATGAATGCGGAGAAGGTGCCGCCCACGATTACAGCAGCACGCCGGTGATTGTGGCTGGGCGTGCCGGTGGGCAAATTAGGAGCGGCCAACATATCGTCTACCCGAATGCGACTCCCTACAGTCGAGTATTTGTCAGTATTCTCCAGATGTTGGGCATGAACGACACCAAGTTCGGCGTCAACGGCGATCAACCACTTTCCCGCCTGCTTGCGTAGGCAATAATGCTAGCCAGAAACTGAGGCCAGACCATCGCTTTAGGCGGCTCCAGGCTAATGTCTCTCGGCACCTCCGACATCTTCGTCGCAAGTTTCACGAGGACGCTGATGCATCGCTGGTCGATGCGATTCGGCTCGAATGCAGCCGACTTTGGTTCAGTGATCACCACGGATCAGGACGGCAATCTCTACTTCGCCGGTATCCAACAAGGCGCGATCAATTTCGGTGGCGGTAACGTCGGTGGAGCGGTGGAGCGGGCGTCAGCTCGGTGTTTCTTGTAAGTCTCACCTCGACTGGCGCGCATCGCTGGTCACAAGCGTACGACGATGCGCCGAACGGCATCAGTGCCGTGACGGTTGCTCCGATTACAGCATCTACATCGCAGGCGGCGTGGGCCAGCGGATGGACCTCCTCGGCACCTCGATAAGTCCCGTAAACGGGCAGGCATCTAGCGGGTTCCTAGCCAAGCTAATTCCTTGAAACTGGCGCGGTGCCGAATGGAAGGACTCAAGTCACACCGGTCGGCGGCTGCGGCTTTCGGCGAGAACTGCTGAAAGGTGCTGAAATGAGCCGCGAACGCCCGGCGCAGCCCTCGAAATTGCCTAGACCCATGGTGTACGCTCAACCCCCCCGTACCGGGGTCCCTAGTGGGAGCAGCGTTGGAACAGGCCCCGGCAAACGCCGCCAATTTGGAACAGGCCCCGGCAAACGCCGCCAATGACGAGTAGCGTCGGTGAAATCGGATTTTTCCAGCGAAGCACGAAGGACCTCAATAAACTCGGTACTATTGGCAGGGCGCCGTTCAACTGGGTCAAAATTGGGAGCCCGCCAATTTCTCCTCTTGCCAGGGGTCGGCCAGGTGCGCACATTGCGCGCCCCCGAGGAGAAGCTCAAGCAATGGCCGCACGTGAGATTGTATACGATTTAGAAGCTCAGAAGCATTTACTGGAAGGTGTCGAGGCTTTGGCCCGCGCCGTGAAAGTCACCCTGGGCCCCAAAGGGCGCAATGTGGTGTTCCAGAAGGACGCAGGTCTTCCCAGAATCACCAAAGACGGAGTGACGGTCGCAAAAGAGATCGATCTGCCCAACCGGTTAACCAACGTGGGTGTGCGCATGGTGCGCGAAGCAGCCTCCAAGACGGCTGATCTTGCCGGAGATGGCACCACGACGGCAACGGTGCTGACCGAAGCAATCTATCGCGAAGGCGCGGCCATGGTAGCCGCCCGCCACGATGCGATGTTTATCAAGCGTGGCATCGAGCTGGCCGTGGAGGCTGTTGTCGCTGAGCTGAAGAAGATCTCGCGCCCCATCGAGACCAACGACCAAATTGCCCGAGTCGGCACTATCAGCGCGAATGGCGACGAAGAAGTCGGCCAGATGCTTGCCAAGGCCATGGAGAAGGTTGGCAAGGACGGCGTCATCACGATCGAGGAATCGAAGAATACGGAAACCTCACTCGAAACCGTAGACGGCATGCAGTTCGACAAGGGCTACTTGTCACCGTACTTCGTGACGGACACGGCTCGCATGCAGTGCGTGCTCGAAGATCCTTACATTCTGCTGCATCAGCGCAAAATCTCCAACATGGCCGAGCTCGTGCCGTTGTTGGAGCAGATCGTAAAGACCGGTAAGCCGCTCTTGATTATCGCTGAGGATTTCGACCCGGAGGCCCTTGCCACGCTGGTGATCAATCGCCTGCGCGGCACGTTCCAGTGCTGCGCCGTCAAGTCACCGGCGTTCGGTGATCGCCGCAAAGAGATCCTAGCGGATATGGCAGTCCTCACCGGCGGCGTGCTGATTGCCGAGGAAACGGGCCGGAAAGTCGAAAGCGTCACGCTGGCTGACCTCGGCCGCGCACGGCGTGTGGTGATGGATCACGAGACCACACTGATTGTGGATGGGACGGGCGATAAAGCTCTGATCAAGGGTCGCCTCGACCTGATTCGCGCTCAAATTGAAGAGGCCGCCAGCGACTTCGACAAGGAAAAGCTGCAGGAGCGCCTGGCTAAGATGAGCGGTGGTATTGCGGTCATCAAGGTGGGCGCACACAGTGAGATGGAGCTAAAAGAGCGCAAGGATCGCGTGGACGACGCGATGTATGCAACGCGCGCTGCCACGCAAGAGGGCATCGTTCCGGGAGGCGGCGTGGCGCTGCTCCGTTGTCAGAGCGTGCTGGATGAGCTCAAAGTGAGCGACGGCGAGCGAATTGGCGTGAACATCGTGAGGCGGAGTCTCGAAGAGCCTCTGCGCATGATCGCTTCCAACGCCGGCCTTGAGGCAAGTGTGGTCGTCGATAAGGTGCGCAAGGGTTCCGGCGGATTTGGCCTGAATGCAGCCACTGGCGAGTACGAGGATCTGATCAAGAGCGGCGTGATTGACCCGACCAAAGTCGTGCGTTGTGCCCTGGAGCACGCCGCATCCATTGCCGGCACGATGCTCACCACACGCTGCCTGATCGTCGAGAAAGACGACGGCGTCGCCAAGCAGCCCTGGCAGAACCCTGACTACGAGGACTGAAGCAGGACGGCGAGGCTAGACTCCGGCTGTGGCTCGTTTGCGCGGTGCAGCCGGATTCGAAGAACTCTATCAGAGTCGTTTCAAAGAACGCTGGGCGGAGTTGCGCCAAGCGCTGTTGGCTCCCACCGAGCATGTCCAGCGACCGAACGGCTTCGCGGCGCACTCGTCCGGCCTAGCTACTCACTACGCACTTGATCGGGCTTCGATCCTGGCAGCCGAGAGCCTCTCGCTCGAACCGGGGATGCAAGTGTTGGACATGTGCGCTGCACCCGGCGGAAAGGCGCTGATCCTCGCAGAGCAGCTCTTTTTGAGTGTTTCTGGGGGCGTTGTTGATACTGAGGACGACGGCGTCGCTCGCCGCACGCTCGTGCTGAATGAACTCTCGCGCACGCGGCGCGCGCGCTTGGCGCGTGTGCTCGACGACTATGTGCCACCGGAAATCAGGCAGCGCATTGATGTCCGCGGGCACAACGCGACTCGCTTCGGACAGCATCATCCCAACACGTACGACGCCATCCTGCTGGACGCACCCTGTTCTTCAGAACGCCACGTGCTCGCCGATCCGAAGGCACTCGCGGAGTGGTCTGAAGCTCGGGTCCAACACTTGGCAATCCAGCAATACTCGCTCTTGCGCTCCGCCTTCGCAGCGCTCAAGCCCGGCGGCGTGCTCGTTTACGCAACGTGTGCACTTTTAGAAGAAGAAAATGCCAACGTCATCGGCCGCCTTCATCGCAAGCTCGGAACTGAGTGGAAAGAAGAACCGCTCGGTTTCAACTTGGGACACCCCGAACGGTTCGGCTGGAGCATCTGGCCCGATACCGAGGGCGCCGGGCCGATGTACGTGTGTCGCCTGCGGAAAAATGGCCCAACTTGACGCGTGGCTGCCTTTACGTATTCTCCCGGCCCCTTCGCCAACTTAGCTCAGCTGGTAGAGCAACGGTTTCGTAAACCGTAGGTCTCGAGTTCAATTCTCGAAGTTGGCTCCAAAAACGATAGGGGCGATTGGGAATTGCCCCCGCGCGGGGCCTTTCCAAAAGTGCGGCGAAGTACGCCAACGAGGTTCGCACCTAAGGATCCAATGTGGAACTTGTTTCAGCACGGCGCCAATACACAAAGGCGAGGACATCCCGCGCAGAACATTGAAGGCGATCGAGCGAGATCTGGAGCAATGTCTTGGTAAGGGCTGGTTGTCAGCGAATCGATGAAGGGAACATTTGAGATGGGACGACAGAAGACATACACGGCGCATTACACGCGGGAAGATGGCTGGTGGATCGTGAGAATTCTCGAGGCGCGGGGAGTGCATTCGAATGGCCGGACCTTGCAAGAGGCGCGCAGAGGAACAGACCCAGCAGGCGATGGTGAGAGCCAAAGATGCCGCGCGTGCTCTTGCAAAGGCGGGGCTTAGTGTCCGTGATTCCGGAAGTTTGCTCGATCTGACGGGCGCTAGAGTTTCGCAAATCCTGAGAGGCAGCGCCGAACGGCGGTCCGGGTGAACGTCTTGGCGATCACCCGCAAGGATCGCACGTAATCGAAGCCCTTGTCAGCTGCAACGCGGCAACGCCGAGCAAGTGCTTGCAGCCGTCGATCATCGTTGGGCGCGCTCGCGCTCCATGTAGCTCTCACAACTGAGGCGCACTACGTTTGGGCAGACGCGCCGATAATACGCCGTGGTGCAGAGTTACTCAACGTTCCGAAAAGACCGGCGTCCGTTTGTCGTGGTTCTGTTCGCGCGAGGACAAAACCTCCCGCTTTCCTGGACCACTTCTCAAGATTGACCAGGCGCTACTTGTCTGCGAGCATCGAAGGTCTGCGCATCCTTGCGCTCGATGGAGTAACCAATCATGCGCCTCGCCCAGGCTCGAGTCCAAAACTTCAAGTCTATCGATGACAGTGGCAACGTCTCGATCGACCCCGCCGTTACGGTGCTTGTCGGTCAAAATGAAGCGGGCAAGACGGCATTTCTGCAAGCACTCTACAAGGCGCGTGCTGCCGATGGAGGCGGCAAGTATGACCGTGATATGGATTATCCTCGCATCGCGCTCAACGACTACGAGGAGACGCACCCCCATAGGCCTGCCACAACGGCGATGCTGACGTATGCCCTCAGCCCCGACGAATTGGGTGAAATAAACGTAGCGCTCGGCGCCGATGTCCTCAGCGCTTCGACGTTCACATTGACGCATGATTACGGCAACGAATCGAGTATCGGCCTTGTCGCCAACGAGCTGGCTTTCGTTCGCAAGTTGGTTGACTCAGCTGGTCTGTCTGCGGATGCGGCCTCGCCGCTGAGGTCTGCTGCTTCCGTCCGAGGCCTATTGGAAAGCCTCGAATCAGCAACCCGCACTCCAGAGGTCGAAGCCTTTTACCTAACGCTTAAATCTCGATTCGAAAAAATGACGAATGGATGGCACGGAGCCGACTACGAAATCTGGCACAAGCACGTTTTGCCGGCCTTGCCATCCTTCATCTACTTCGACGATTACCGCCTTCTGCCAGGCAGGATGAACCTTTCCGGCTTGCACCAGCGCTTGGCGCAATCGAGCACAGCTCCCAACGTTCTTAGCGGCTCCGACCGCGCCGTCTTGGGCTTGCTGCGCATGGCCAAAGTGGATCTCGAGCAACTGCTCGCCGCCACCACTTACGAAAGCATAACCGCGAAGCTGGAGGCATTTTCTAACAAGGTTACAGATCGTGTATTTCGATACTGGAAACAGAACGACCAGCTTGAGGTTCGCGTAGACGTCCGCCAGACACCAGGAGAGCAACCGCCATTCAACGACGGGCCCAATCTTGAGATCCGGATTTACAACAAACGTCATCGAGTCACTGTTAGCTTTGATCAGCGCAGTCGTGGATTCATATGGTTCTTTAGTTTTCTGGTATGGTTCGACAGTGTAAAAAAACTACTAGGAACAGATAAGAATCTCGTCCTCCTTTTGGATGAGCCGGGGCTGAACCTGCACGCTTTAGCACAAGATGATTTTCTGCAATATATCGATGATTTGTCCGACTCGCATCAGACAATCTATACAACTCACTCTCCTTTTATGGTTCACAGTGACCGATTGCACCAAGTCCGCTTGGTGGAAGACCGGAAAGAACTCGGAACCAAGATTGACGAGAACATCTCCGGATCAGATCCGAAAACGATCTTTCCGCTCCAAGCTGCACTCGGTTACACGATTGCACAGAACCTCTTTATCTCGAAACGCAATCTGTTAGTAGAGGGACCATCTGATCTTATTTATCTTCAGCAAGCGTCTTCTGCCTTGGAAGCCTTGGGCCGACCGGGACTCAGATCTGACGTGACCATTGTGCCCGCAGGTGGACTTGAGAACGTAGCCACCTTCGTTGCTCTGCTGGGCGGAAACAAGCTTGAGATCGTCGTAGTGCATGATCACGACGGCAAACCGAATCAGCGGATCGAAAATCTCCAGCGCGAAAAGCTTATCCGCGAGAAATGTATTCTAACCTACGCTCTGTTTCGGTCGGACGTCGGCAAACCAAAACTCAAAAAAGCGGCCAAGAATCCTGCGTCGCCCCACGACGCATCACGCACCGATGGTTCCGAAGTTGTACCTACGGACATTGAGGACCTATTTCCGATCTCCACGTACCTCGAGCTATTTAACGCAACTTTTGGGAAACGGTTAACTGGCAAAGTCCTGGAAAGCGCCTTGCCTCCGGGGGAGCGAATCGTTGAACGCTTGACGCGTTACCTTGCCATTAGTTCCATTGAACTTCGGCCTAAGGGTGGCTTCAATCACTATGCCGTAGCGAACTTCGCGGCGGCTCATCCAATCGCAAACTGGAGCGAGGATACCCTGAGTCAATTCGAAACCCTGTTTGTGTCGATTAATCAGTTGTTCACTGCGGCGGACGCCGGAGGTCATTGAGGCGAAGCGCTGCCCAGCTGGGCGTTGCAGCAAGTAGAAACGTCGCTGCGCTCGGCCTCCGCTGCTGAACACCAATAAGTCGAGCAGAGAACCGAACCGAACCGAACCGAACCGAACCGAACCGAACCGAACCGAACCGAACCGAACCGAA
>Ga0209591_10005013_pt1 | contig 14870 bp, 10 predicted proteins | sample MAT01_FD_187207 | JGI IMG/M metagenome (GOLD analysis project Ga0209591, IMG submission 187207) | Freshwater microbial communities from Lake Fryxell liftoff mats and glacier meltwater in Antarctica - MAT-01 (SPAdes) (version 2) | ecosystem: Environmental > Aquatic > Freshwater > Ice > Liftoff... | reverse complement strand
CGTTGAGCCAGAAGACCTGTTAGAGCAGCTCAATACCTACCTCAACGGCATGGTGGAGGTGATCTTGGATCAGGGCGGCACAGTCGATAAATTCATTGGAGATGCGATCATGGCCGAATTTGGCTCGCCGCTGTCTCAAGGTGCACAAACCGATGCCATGAACGCGATCCGGGCGGCGCTAGAGATGCGACGGGCGCTAGCGGCACTGCAAGAAGTCTGGCAGCAGCAGGGTAAACCTATCTTCTTCAACGGCATCGGGATTAATTTTGGCGAAGCGATCGCAGGCGATATTGGCTCTGCGAGGCGGCGCGAATATGCCTTAATTGGCGATGCGGTCAACATTGCTAGCCGGGTGGAAGGCGCAACCCGCACGTTTGGCACCGATATTCTGATTACCGAATTTCTGTATGAGCTGGTCAAAGATGCTGTAGATGTGGTTTGTGTGGGCGATCATGCGCTCAAGGGGCGAGGTCGCAACTTGGTTAAACTCTATAGCCTGATTGGCTTAAAGGGAGACGATCCAGCGCTCTATCACCGAATGCATGAGAAACTTGCTGCCTTAGAGGGCACCAGAGAACCGGGTCAGACTGGCCACTCAAGTGGTGCATTAATCGACCCTATTCGGGCTAGCTTTTGAGCAAATAGCTTGGATTCTATCTTTTATTTTTTGCATCTGCTTAAATTTGCTTTCTAGCTGCCTGGACTGTTCTTTATAAGTCTTGATGTCAAGCTTGACATGATCAGCACGGCTATTCTGGGTTACATGTCGATTGTTTACAGTCTCGACATAAGTTTTAACATCTTTTTCAAACCGACCGATCTCTACTTTAAAGAATAGCTTCAAACTGCGCGTCAACTTTTCAACGAAGCGGTTTTTGACGATCTTCTGATAGTAAGCCTTCAAATCTTGCCTGATCTTTTCCGACGCCTTCTGAATCTCAAGCTCTTGATCTGTTCGATAGCTTTGATAAAGTTTATAGATCAGCCAACCGATCAGCGCCAAAACCAGCAGGGATAGAAAGACAGAACTGGAGATTTGCTTATTCACACTTTTAATCAAGCTGCCGCGACTCAAGCCCAGAAAACTTAGCAAGAACAAGCTACCCATGATTTGAAATACAGAGCTTCTAATTTTTTTCAGGAAGAAGCTCCAGGCAGGCGTTGGCTGGTATCCAATCCGACCTGGAATCTTCTTTAGCGAAACTCGAAACACCTCCTGTAGCTCAATTTCATGCAGCATATAGGTAGTAAAGCTACTGTCTTCGCTGCCAAGAGTACTTTTCAAGAGTTCGTCTGTCCGACGCATCAAACCTTCTAACCCACCGCCATACTGCTGACGGGCGTTTCTCCATTCGGCTGTAGTCCACTCTAGTAGCTCTTGTTCACAAAATTGCATAATAAAGTCATTCACATCGCAGTCATAGCCTTCTGCTTTTAATTCCAAAAAGGTTCCGTTTTTTTGTTTTGTGACGTGGGCTTCTAATGCATCTATGGCATTAGAAAGTCGGTACAAAATGCTGTTAGATAGGGAATCATCCACCAAATCTTGTTTGGATTGCTCTAGCGCGGCGTCTACCGTTTCTACCAGAGTAGCCTTCTGTTCAGAGATCTGTTTCATCAGCTTTGAGAGATCGTCAGGTGTCTTTTTAAGCTTGGTCTGCGCCTGCTCTTGTTCAAGCTGTTCCAGTTCACACTGATTTATCTGCTGCTGCTCCAGCAATTTTTGCTCAACTCCCAATATCTCTGAGAGCATCGCAAGAGCAGCTCGCTGACTTTTCTTGGCACTCATTTGCCTCTTCTCAATGGCTGCTAGTTTCTGGTAAAGACTACTTAGTTCAACCCATGCCGTTTCCGAGGAACCCGATCCTTGCTTGACGGCAAATTCTTGCTCAAAACAGTGAACACAAAACACATCAGTGCCCGGTTGGAGCTGCTTACAGTCCAGCACCCGTTGCTCAATTTCCAGCAGTTGATGCTGAGACTCTAATAGCAAAAAGATGATGGGACTGTTGACCCACCTGTGTAGCAGTTCGCTTTCCTGTTGGATACCAGATGATTGATTAGCCAGATAGGCATCCTCAAACCGCAATGCAGGGCTTTGGGCGCTAGGATGGCGATCGCCCAACACTAAACAGTCACCTGACTTGAGCCTATGGCTATCGATTAGCTGTTCGCCATTAATATAAGTGCCATGACGACAGCGATCGCTATTTTTCACCAGCCACTGCGGGATGAAATTGCGATCGCCAGGTGGGCAATAGTGAATGTCTAAATGCTGACCACTCACGTTTGTATACGCATCGGGAATCTGCACATCACATCCAGGTTTGCGCCCGACTGTCAGGAGGGGTGTTTCTGATAGCGGATAGCGTAACAGTTGAGTAGGCCCAGTGGCGTCAAGCGGATTTTCCAGAATAAGAAATGCTGAGTTTAGCTCGGTTGATTGTATTGCGGTAAATTGCTGCAATTGGTATGTCTGAAACTGGTAGATGTCCTTCAGCTTTGGAGCGGAGCTAATCAACTGCTGAAACGATTTGGCCAACTCCAAATCAACGCTGAGGATATCAACTCTGAGCTGTTCAGATGCCAGGTCTTGCTCAATTTCTGCTAGAGATTGAATCGTAGATTGAATAGGCACGTCCTGATAGAAGTCATCTGTCAGCAGCTGCTTCAAATCTTGAAGGTAAGAGAGAAGTTTAATAGTAGGTTCCATGGGACTGAAAAAAGGAGAAACGTGAGTGGGTTTTGGATCTAGCTAGTCGATAGACGGGGCAACCTGTGAGGTATAAATCGTGATTCTGCCATGGCGATCGCCTACTGCCAACCTTGTGCCATCTGAACTAAACGCCAGTGTAGTAATTTCTGCCGTATGTTCCGTGAGAGTGGTCACGAGCTGATGGGTTTTCCAGTTCCAGACATTGACTTTGCCAAACACGCCTCCAGCCGCCATCCATTGTCCATTCGAGCTAGTTGCGATCGCCGTTACACCTCCCACATCGGCTTGAATCAGCGGACGCAGGTGTGGCTGAAGCGCATACAGATTCCAGATCCGGATGGTGTCATCATCGCTACCTGTTAGCAATAGGGTGCCGCTCACATCGATCGCCACCGCATTCACCGCTTTGGTGTGGCCCTCTAAAAGCTGCATTTGGGACGTATCGCGATGTACAATCTTCACCTTGCCGGCGGTATTACCAGCCGCCACAATGGAGCTATCTGGGCTGATCGCAATGGTTTGAATGGGTTCAACCTGCTGAGGGGAAAATTCAAATTGCTGAATTTGCTTTATCGTTGATGGCAAAAGTTTCCACAAACTGATGAAATTTAGTCCTCCGGTTGCCAATAGCAGGCGATCGCCCTTGTAAGTGAGTGACCAAGTCAACTGATCGGTCAGAATGCGTTGCACCCGCTGCCGTTGAGCTAAATCCCAAATTTCAATTGCTCCATCGTCGGTTGCTAGTGCCAGCGTATCTGGATGGTTTGCACAATCCACCGATAGAATTTTACGTGCAGTATTTAGTGACATCTGGGTAGAAAGATTTTGCCCACTCCGATGTTCTATTAAACCCGCTTCATTCACTGCAAGCAGCGTCTGGCTATCGGCAGAAAAGCTAATGCATTTAATCATAGAGCTTTGATCCTGAGCAGTGGCGATCGCCGTAAATTTTGGTAATGTTTGTTCCTCATCACGGCTGATTTCGAGTGCTATGGGAGTCGTTGAACGTGATGTATAACTATCAGGTGTAGGGTAGATAAATCGAAGCATAAACACTGACCCAATCAGCAGCCCCACTGACGCTATCAACCATTTTGATGGGAACTTGGGTAGCTTTGTTGGGAGATGCAGCGCAATCGATTTAATCTGTGAGGCTAGAGTTTGATCTGTTAAGCAGTGGCTCAATTCTAAGAACAATTGGTTGGAATCTAGAGGGGTAGACCGCTCCGGTTTAATTGTTTGGGATGGTGGGTGTAGGACTGATGCCGTGGCTAGCTCTTGTGCTGTTGGAGCAGGTAGATTAGGACTATCTAGTCCCCAATGGGTTGGCGTGTATGATCCCTCTAATTGCTGTCCCAACTGTTCTTGGGGGCTGACGATTGTTACGGTCGGGGTATAGCTGACTGGGAGCGGGCTAGAAGCTGCTTCGACATTGAGTGTTGTTAAATCGAGACGGGTCAAAGCGTCTATTACCTGTTGAGCTGATGCGTGTCGCTGGCATGGATCAAGGCAAACCATCCGTTCAAGTAAGGCTCGAAAATCGTCCTGCATGTCTAATGTTTCTAGTCCTTGAATGATGCGCTTGCCCCCTTTTGTAGCCTGAATAAAGGATGCTGGGGACGCTCGAATCAACATTTCAATGCAGGTTATACCCAATGCATACAAATCGCTACTTTCTTCTGAAAAACCTGCCAGCTGTTCGGGCGGAGTATAGCCAAAACTATGAATGATGGTGGGCGAAGTTTTGGCTTGACTGATCTGGACGCTATATTTAACGGCTCCAAAATCAATTAGACATAGCGTTTGATCAGACGTTCGCCGAATGATATTTTCAGGCTTAATATCTCGATGAATAATCCCATGCTGATGAATCAGTTTGAGGACAGGTAACAGGGCAAATAAGAAGGCGATCGCCTCTGCTTCATTCCAGTATTCACCCCGGTTGCGCGCTTCCCTGAGCGTTTCGCCTGCAATGTATTCTCGTGCTAAAAAAATATTATGCTCTGTCTCAAAATAATCCAGAATTTGGGGAATTTGATTATGCTTACCAATCTGTCGCAGCGTAATCGCCTCCCGCTCAAACAGTTCTTTGGCATGGCTGAACAGTTCTGGATGATCAACAGGTGGCTTAAATTGCTTCAAAATACAGTACAGCTCGTCAGGCGATTGCAAATCCTGCGCGAAATACGTCGTGCTAAACGCTCCAGAGCTAAATGTCTGAATGATTTTATAGCGATCCGGCATTCTGTTGCTCATGCTCTCTATCATCCTTTGATGTGAGGAAGGGAATTGAGAAATTTTTCATGGTCATATTTTTACAACGACAGCAGTGGAGTATAGTGCGTCCCGCCAGAAACGTGGTTCACCACAGTGCCGAGTAATTTGATCGTGTTCGATTCTGCTAATTTTTCAATCACATTTTTGAGACTGCGACGCTCGGTGTAGCCTGGCCGTGTCACCAGAATTAACCCATCCGTTAGGGGTTCCAATACCAAAACATCGCTAAAGTGCAGAGTGGTTGCATCTAGCACCACAAAATCAAAATCGTCGCGCGCCTGCTGGAGTAGCTGCTGCGTCTGTTCAGACTCTAAGGCTTCACTAATGGATTCCAGGTTGCCGGAGCTAGGCAAAATAAACAGATTTTTGATCTGGGGTATGGCCTGAATCTGGTCATTGCACAATGTGCTGTTTGCAGTATGACCTGCCTGGATGTCTACTCCTAAGATGTCTGCTTGAGAAGCGGCACGTAAGTCAGCTTCAATCAACAGGGTCTTTTTCCCGGCTCTAGCTGCTGCGATCGCCAAATTATAGGCGCTGACCGTTTTACCTTCCCCCTTACCAATGCTCGACAGCATTACAACTTTAAGCTTGGGGTTGGGATGGATTAAGCTGCTGCGAAATAATTCATAGGCTTGCAGTTCGGGGGCATCAGGGTCGAACAGAACAGGCAGGGATGATTCGTTTGAGTGTTTACCAGGAGGCTTTGCGAGATTCGGATCTGGGGCGATCGCGGGCAGCAGACCTAACATTGCTACTCGATTTTTTAAGATGGCTTGCACTTCTTCGGGGATCAGGATCTTGCCTCGTAGCTGATCGCATACCATCACCGTTGCGCCCGCAACGCACAGCCCCACCCCGCCCCCCACGAGCAAAATGAACGGACGACTCCACATCCACGTGGGCACCTGTTTCACCTGGGGTGCAGCCTCACTGAGCCAGTCACTACTAGTTTCTGCTGCGCTCACTTCAGCCGCCGCTAGCTCCTGCTCCGTTTGCTCTAATACGGCTTGATGCCGAGTTAACTCCTTGGTATATTTTTCTAGGTCTAGCGTCAGTGAGGTACCGTCACTATAGTTCTGCCGCAGTTCTGGCTCAGAACGGCTCAAAATTTCCAGCTCTTGAGCCAGGCGATCGCGCTGAGATTTTAAGTTTACCAATCGATTGGCTAGCTCCTGTCTAGTTTCGTCCAAACTCCGCGCCCGCAAAGCCTGAACCGCCGCCTGACTAACGGACGCAGGCCGCCCACTGCCAACAATGTCTTGAATTCTTTGCTGTAAGCGCGTTTCGTAGACAGTTTGCTGATGCTGTATGGCAACCATGTCTGGATGGAGCGGCTGTAATTCTTGACTCTGGATCTGCTGTTGCACCGCAAGTTCATCAATTTTGCCTGACAGCGTATTCACCGCTGAGTCGGCACTGATGGCAGAGATCAGATACGCCTGTTCTGGAGTCATTTGCAGCTGGTTTTGCAGACTGGCAATTTCAGCATCGGTGCCTTTCAAACTCCGTCTCAGTTCACGCTGCTGTTGCTGAATTGTAGTAATAGCAGAGACTAAACTGCCGTCGATCGCCTGTTGAATCGCAGGTTTTTTCTGCCGACTGAACTGTCGCAGTTGCTCTTCTGCAACCCGTAATTTCTCTTCCAGTAAACCTCGCCGCTGTTCCAATACGCGAATAACCGCCTCGCCTTGCTGTCGTTTCTGGTCTATATCTTGCTGGGCGATCGCGTCCACAAACGCATCAACAACTAGCGCTGAGCGTTCGGCATCAGTATCTTGAAACTGTACCAGCCAGCGATCGCCCTGCTGAGGATCGGGTTGAAATGTCAGATGGCGTCGCAGTAGCTGCGGCGGCAGGGCGTGTTGCTTTAACCGCAGGGTGGTTGTCGTCCGCTGCAATAGCGGATCGGATAAAAAAGTTGTAGCGTCAGGCATAGCCTGAACCATTGGAGCAGGTGATTCGGGTGCAGCATCGGCAGTAGCGGTTGTGGATAGATCGGTATCAGATGGATCTACTGCTGATTTTGCTACAGGTGGTCTTGTTGCGGCAACTGTAGGTCGATACAGCAGTGCCTTTTGGGCTAGATATAGGGATCGAGATTCGGGTTGAAGCGCAGCAACCAAGCTGGCTAGCACTGCAACACAGGTGAAGCTCGTCAAGGCTGCCCAGCGATACTGTTTACAAGCAGCGAAATAGCGTTTCAGAAGCAGACGACTATGCAAGTAGCTATTCATAAATTGGCACCAAGTCATTCAAGATGGGCTAATGAATGGAGAATTGATTTAGAGATGTGAAGGGAGATGGAACGTAGATGGGTAACGCCACTTACATTAACGGCTTTCCTGTTCTCCACCCAGAACAGTACTGACACCATTACGAGCCGTATCAAAGAACAGCAGGAAACTCAACGTGTCTTGAAATGGCTGGGTCAGTTGACTCAAAAAGCGGTTGAATTGCGCCATTGCATTGCGGTTAATTACGATCACATCATTGTGTTGTAACGGTGGATTTTGAGACACGTCGCCACGCAGTGCATCTCTAGCGTTTAGTTCAACTACAATGGCATGTCCAGTCGCTGGATCAAATCGCACCAAGTTAACCTTTCTGAGGTTTGTGTCATTGAGATTGGGTTTAATAGAAGTGAGCGCATCCAAAAAATCGCTGCCGTTGGTCAATTGCAATCGATTGACTCCGCTAGAATAATCCAGCACGCGAATCGTAATTTCCCGCTGAGACACATTCACCCCGGCAATGAGATTACGGTTATAAGCGTCCATCGTTTCGGGTGTAAGGGGTGAAATAGAAATGACATCTCCATCCACTAACCGCAAATCTGGCAGATCGCTACCTTCAAGCAGCGGAGTATAGAGGTCAAACTGTTCTTCCTGCATAGCGGCAGTGTTGGTGCGACGACGCACATGCACTGCTCTGAGATCTGCCAGATGTGTGGTGCCGCCTGCTTCCATTAATGCATTGGGCAGTTTAGGCTCAGATAGAGCATAGAATCCAGGATTAACCACTTCACCCGTCACCATCACCCGTGTCGATCGCGCAGTGGCTAAGGTTACTCCCACCTGTGGATTCACTAAATAGCTGGCGAGACGCTGCTGTAATCGCTGCTCTGCTTGCTCTAGCGACAAGCCTTGCAAGGATAGAGTGCCCAGCAGCGGCATGGTAATGTTTCCATCCCAGTCGAGGGTGGCGTTGACGCTTAGATCTCGGCTGCGCGGAGTGACGCTGATGGCGATCGCATCTCCAGGTCCAAGATGATACGCACTAAAGTCTTCAGAGGTCGGCGGCAACCCAAACCGGCGACCGACCGCTGGAGGTGGTTCCCCTGTCCAATCGAGGGTAGCGGGCACGGCGGTGGTTGTAATGTCTGTCAGCTGTGGGCGTTCTGCCTGCTGACTCATCGCCATTGGCGCGCTGGTGAGCAAACTCAGGCTCCATAGCAACCCTGACAGCGGCAACCCGAAGGTATATTTTACAGCTACCTGAGAACGGTGGTTTTTTGCGCGCTTCACATAGAATCTAGATGAATCTTGATGTGCTGTTGGGCGATGAACTGCTTTGCTCATCATGGCAACTTCCTCCATAACGGTAGTGATAGCAAGGGAAACATCTTGGAGCTTGACTAAAATTTTTCGAGCGCTGCGTTTGCATCCGAGAGCAATTGCACAGAGGTTTTGCAGCTTTCTGTCGTTAATTCAACCCCATCAGCCAGGGTACGACCCCCTTCGACCACGCTAGCGCTGGCGGTCTCAACCGCAGTACTCAGCTTACCCATCACTTCTTCTAGAGTGTGAACATTGGTTTCCAATTGGCTGAAGGTGCTATCCTGCCCTTGCTGGACTTGAACCAATAAGTCCTGCATCGACTGCTTGACGCCATCTCCCATATCTTGGATTTGTTGATTGAAGTGGTTGATGATACCGTCCAGATGGCCGCCTAACCCTTCAACGCTGGTGGCGATCGCGGGTGTAACTTGGTCTGAAAGATAGCTAGCTAGCGTTTCTACTTGCTGGTTCAGCTCTGTTTGAAATCCTTGTAAATCAGTGTTCACGGTTTGCAAGTCTTGAACCGTTTGCGTTATAGTTTGCTCTAACTCAGTGCCAATATCTTGATCTTGTAGCGTTGTAAACGCATCCTCAGTTGATTGCAAATCTCCATCTAGCTCAGGATTCAATTCGGTTAATTGATCGTCGAGCGCGGCGATCGCTCCTTTTGTCTCTTCTAAATCTTGCAGCAGTTCTTGCTGAACTGTGTCAATTTTCTGCTTGAGTTGGGCGATCGATTGCTCTACGGCTTCAGCTTCAGTCGCCAGTTCAGTTTTACTGGCATTAATTGTTTCCACCAACGACTGCACCTGTTCATTTAAGCCTGTCCAAGCATCATCTATTTGCTGCCGTGTATCGCTCAATTCTGTTTTTGCAGTCTGTAGTTGACCCTGGGTTTGAGCAACTTCTTCTAGCAATGCTGTTAGTTTACTGGTGCTCTCTGCCGCCACACTTTGAAAATCAGCCATCACAATTTCTCCTGTAAATGTGCAAATTGAGGTTGCCCATGAGATCGACTCATCGGTTGAAAAAATGCAGATAGTTCAATCTTTATGCCCAGGGCAACGCAAACTTGTCGGCAGCGTCGCGGGCAGCTTCAATGCCTTGCTTCAGCGGATCAACTAACTCTTGCAGTTCGTCAAATTGGCCATTTAGCTCATCACGCCCCGACGATAACTCACCCGATACATCCGATAGGTCATCACCCAACCCTCGAATGGCGTCTACTACAGGAGAAATCGCCTCTTCCAACCTAGAGCGCATTGTCTCTACCTCCTGACCTGCTGTTTCCTGCAACCCATCCAGTTCCGCCTTCACAGCTTCATTTTGGATATCGTCCAATTGAGTCTTCAGTTCTTCCAAATCAGTAAAGGTATCCGCTACCTCCTGAACCTTACTGTCCACATCGCGCTGCGCCTGATCAAGCGCTTCACTTAGCTCATTCACATCACCCGTCAGCGTTGTTTTCGCCGTATCTAGCTCCTGCTGAATCTCCTGCACCGCCTGACTCAGCGCCTCTACCGCGCCATCCAACTGATCTTGATTCGACTGCATTTGACCGGGCACCTGAGTCAACACTGTCAGCACCTGTTGTCCTGCCGCATCCAGTCCGTTTTGCCCCTCCTCCACAGTTTCCTTCAACTCTGTCAGTTTAGCCTGCGCCTCCTGAAGCTCGCTCTCCAATTCATCTTGTGCCGCCGAAACCTCACTCTTAAACGACTCAAATTCCCCGTCCAATGTCCCTAAAGCGTCTGTAAGGCTGGTTTTCTGTTCTGATAACTCTGCCTGCAACTCTTCTAATGCTGTTTCAATTTGACTCAGCAGTTCTGTGGCGCGATCGCCCATGTCATCTAGATACGTCTCCAACCCATCCACTTCTTCCTGAACTGTTGATAACTCTTGAACCAAAAGATTCAATTTCTCCGGCACTTCAGTCGCCATTTGTTCCAATGATGCTGTGTCAGTCATAAGTTAGATACCTTGATAATGAGTTCTGAGAAAATTAGTACAAGGAAATTCATTGAGAGACGCTAGAGACAGGCATCAAATCCAGCCTCTTCAAGAATCTCTGATCGACAACTTCCTGATACGATTCGACATCGTTTCGCCAGTTTTGAATGATTTGAAGCAAGCCATGCCGTTGCTCCTCATTAGAAACCCTAGGGACATCACGATGAAAGTTTCCATTAAAAGACAAGATCGCTGCACTATCGCCTTCTGGAAACTCCACTTTTGTATTCCTGACAGTCAGGGTGAAAAATCCATCATCAAGCGCGTATACGAAATTGGCGATAGATTGCACAATAGCCTGATCAGAAGCATGACGGTCTGTCGGATCTAAGAGAATATCAAGTAGATACGTACGACACTCTTCTTCTGTGCTGAAGACCGTGTTTCCTTCCAAGTTCATGTCAATTCCTTGATAAGAAATTTTTGGAAAGCTCTCAAGTGTTCTAGTCATGATTGCTGGAGATTCTAACTCTTCAGAGCTTTTTCCACTGAGGTTCTCCAGAAAAGCTACTAAGTCATGCCGACAAAGCAAATAGATTCCATTCTGGAAAGCAAAGAGAGACATGTCTTGCTTGCGAATTGGTGGCTTGATCATCTCCCAATGAGAAGGAATAATATTTCTTTGCTTCAGAAAACTGATATCCCAAACTTCAGAAAGAGAATCTTGAAACTTAAGCACGAACTCAATGTGCTGGATATCTACAGATGTATTCATGAATTTACAACTCCTTAATTGGCTAATGCAATCTAGAGACAAAACACAAAGCAATGTCTCTTGCTCTTAAACGCAGTTTACTCTCGTGCAGTAGTTAATCCTCAGTTGCTTCCTCTGCTGCCGCTTCTCCTAATTCTGATCCTCCCCAATAACCAAGAGCACCACCAACCAAACCACCAACCGCTAAACCAACTGCTGTTCCAGGACCAGGAAATATTGACCCAATGGCAGCACCAAACATTCCTCCAACTTTTGCTCCTGCAAGTGCTCCTCCCCAACCCCCCGCGATACTTGAACCTTCTACGATCGTGTTATCCCAGTTTCCAGTTTGAGAGCTTTCATGAACCTCTGTGCCCAGTGAAAATGCATCAAGGGCAATGCCTATAGGACCTAAAGCTCGGCCAAGTCCTCTGGCTCCCCGTACGACACTTCCTTGTTGAGGTATTTTGGGCGGATCGGAAGGGACGTTTACCCGACTTAGCGGTGCCGGAGCCGCACTAGCTACCCCTCCTTGATGAGGTATTCTGGGCGGATCATCGGGAAGGAGATCAGGATGAGTAGCATTATGGGAGCCTGGAACAGCTCTTCCTGTATCATCAAGCACTAACGCTTGCTCACCTATAGCAGCACGCATTAACGGCTTACCTTTGCTGTTTAGTACTGGCTCACCTTGAGCGTCTACTACTGGTGGAGGCGTTACCCAGTTACCATTATCGTTTAGAATCCTTCCCCATCCGCCCCCACCAGTAGGGCCGTTATAAACCCTTGCATACGCTGAACCTGTACCATATTCGCCTCTCGTGATTCGTACACTCTCAGTTTTATCTGGATTCGTCCAAATTACACTCTGCTTTTCCTTAGGAAGATCGTCTCCGCCCAGAGCCAAAGGATGCACGTCATACCAACCAGAGGCTAGTAGCCTTCCTTCTAAACCAACTCTACTTATCCCACCCTGGATCAGCTCTAAAGCTCCTTGTGCATTCACAATGTCTCTTGCTTCTGCCAGGAGTTTCCTTGCCTGCTGAATATTTGCTTTGTGTTGATTAATACGTGCCACCAACTCATCTTTGTCCATATCTCACGATTCCTGTTTAGGCTAAACAAAGGAGTTAAATCTCAAAAAACACCTCAAGTTCTTCTAAGCCACCAGTTCTTGAACGGACTGATCGATCGCGATCGCCACATTCCCAGCAATCAGAACATCCTGCACTAATGGCTCCAAATCCTGCACTATTTTTTCGCCAGACTCAAACAGAGATTTAGTTTCACCGACCTCATCCAATAGCTTCTCTGCGGCATCATTTTCAACATCATTAACTGCCTCTTCTATTTGATTTTGCACGTCGTTTTCACAATCGTCTGCCAAGTCAGAAACGATATCAGAAACATCTTGCTCGTATTGATCTGCTAGCTCTGCAACCTCCTGACCAAAAGTTTCAAAATCTTCTCTCAGCCGTCCTTCGCACTGATCAGCTGTAGTTTGGATTTCACCAGACTGCGTTTGCGTGATATCTTCGCTGAGTTCTCTAAATTCAGTTTCTATCGTTTCACGATGGTTGTCAGTGAGTTCTGTAATCAGTTCATCTACTTCACTATCTAGTTCAGCCAGCGGGTCAATCTGCTGCTGAAACTCGGGTAGCGCTTGATCTAGCGTTTGAAATGCCTGTTGAATATCTTCAATCGACTGCGTAATCGAGTCATCCAGTTGACCAACCGATTCTGCAAGGTTAGTAAGAGATTGCTGGACGGCGCTGGCTTCTGTTTCAAATTCGGGAATGGCGTTTTCTACGGGTTGGAATTCAGTGAGCAATTCCCCGATCGCCCCTTCCGCCTCTTGCAGAGTTGTGGTAGCATCGGCGATCGCCTGCTGTAGTTCTCCTAACTCTTGTGTAATCTCAGATTCAGCTCCCTCCAACTTATCTTCTGACTCTTGCAAACTTTGCTCTAACGCATCTAAATGCGTATCAATTTCGTTACCCTGATTCAGTTCGTCGGCTTCCGATTCCAGTTCTGTAACGGCATCTTTAAGCTGAGTCGTAGCTTGCTCCAACACGCCTGAAAGTTGCTGTAATCGCTCAACCGATTCTTCGATATTTTGACTTAACTCAGTCACATCTGCCATGTCTTACCATCCTTAAATTGGAGTAATTTCTGAAAGTACTTTCTGTGTGTCTCGTTGTTAACCCAACTGGGCTTCAACATCTTCCAATACGGGCATAATTTCTTGAATTACTTCAACCCCATCTCCCGCCCGGTCGATAATCTCACCAAATTTGTTATTCATGCGATCGCAGTCTTCAGTTCCAGCTTCACCGACTGAGGCGATCGCGGTTGCGAGTTTTTGGACAGCGGTTGTAGTTTCGCCACCAATCTCGTTGAATTTTTGCTGAATTGCTGTGACCGCTTCATTGGCCGCTGTCGTTAGCGCCGTATCGATCTGGCTGAGCTGCGTACTGCTTTCTTGAGATAGATCTCCAAAATCTTGCTGTAAGGTTTGTAGCGTCTCACCCACCATTTGCGTCAGGCTATTGAATTCATCCATCAGAGTGGTACGACGACCATCAAACTCAGTTTTTGCAGTCTCAGCCGTATTTCCCAATTCTTCAACACCCTGCACCGCTTCCTTTTCCAGACTATCCACCGCAGACTCAAACTCCTGAACCTGCTGGGTAAGATTCTCTAAACTCGGCTGAATTTCTCCCGCTTTTGATTCAACGTCAGTCAACACCTCTTCTGCCCGAGTTTTTAGAGCGTCTAATTGCCCATGCAGCTGATTAGCAAACTGATCTAATTGAGTTTCCAAGCCTTCGGTCTGCTGTTGCAACTCATTCAAATCTTGTTGATAGGCTTGCAGGTCTGTATCCAGCTTTTGAGTCAACTCTGTAATCTGATTACCCAGTGAATCAAACTTAGACAACACCTGCTGTTCCTGACTTGCCAGATTTTCTACAAGGCTGGTCGCCAGTTGTTCCAGTTGATTGACTCCATTTAATGCTTGTTCGGCTTCCTGAGAAAGCCCTTGCATCCACTCTATATTTTCATCTAGCAACGTACTAATGTCAGTCATTTAACTAGCTCCACATTTGAATTAGTCAACGCTTAAGGCAATAGATCGATGAACGAACAGTGAACCGCTTCAAACCTCTTGAGAAAAGGTGAGATTGGCTCTCAAAATTTATGACTTTGCACAACAAACTAGCGGGTACAGAACCGATAAAACTCTTGACTAGTGGTTAAGAGATGATCGTTTAGTTCTGACCTAGATGAAGCATGAAACTTATGTCAGTACCTTCGTAACTTTTTCAGGATGATCTGATTTAGCTTGGACTGGACTATACGAGATATACAAGGCTCAGCCACAAGTGGATTTAAATCATCCTCTACTTTTTTTGCTGTACCTGTTGCGCGTGAGCAACTGCTTAATAGTCTAGGACTTACGCATTGACCCAAAAGGACAGGTGTGCATTCACGTAATTACTGGGTTTCAGCGTTTCTCAGCAACGGCTTCAACTGGAAGATTTGCCGAAAATCTCCTGAAAACCCGCTCCAAAATGTAGTCTTTGGTACCAAATTATAGGGGTGCATATTTCAG
>Ga0209591_10005009_pt1 | contig 14875 bp, 14 predicted proteins | sample MAT01_FD_187207 | JGI IMG/M metagenome (GOLD analysis project Ga0209591, IMG submission 187207) | Freshwater microbial communities from Lake Fryxell liftoff mats and glacier meltwater in Antarctica - MAT-01 (SPAdes) (version 2) | ecosystem: Environmental > Aquatic > Freshwater > Ice > Liftoff... | reverse complement strand
AAAGGCGGCAAGAATTTGCCGGTGGTGCTGGTGGTACAGGAAATTTTTGGTGTGCACGAGCACATCAAGGATATCTGTCGACGCTTTGCGCACGAAGGTTATCTGGCGATCGCGCCGGAAATGTTCGCGCGTCAGGGCGACGCCTCGAAGCTGACCGACATTCAGGCCTTGATTCGCGATATCGTCAGCAAGGTGCCTGACGATCAAGTCATGGCAGATCTCGACGCCGCACTGGCTTGGGCCGGCAAAAATGGTGGTGACGTCAAACGCGCCGCGGTTACCGGCTTTTGCTGGGGCGGCCGCATTACGTGGATGTACGCCGCGCACAATCCTGCCATGAAGGCTGGTGCGGCTTGGTATGGCGGCCTAATACGGCCCGGCTCGCCGATGACACCGAAGCATCCGATTGATATTGCCGCGGCCCTCAAGGTGCCGGTATTGGGTCTTTACGGCAGTGCCGACACCGGTATCCCGAACGACACTGTCGACAAGATGCGTGAGGCACTCAAGAAAGGCAGCAGCGGGTCTGACATCGTCTTGTATCTCGATTCACCGCACGGCTTTAATGCCGACTACCGGCCCACTTATCGTCAGGGCGACGCCAACGACGCGTGGAAGCGTGTGATGGTCTGGTTCAGAAAGAACGGCGCGGCCTAGCCGCATCGTTAGCGAGATGTCCGCTACCGCGCACGAACTGGTCGGGACTTCGTCATTGAAGTCCGACGCCACCATCATTTCACTGGTGGGGCTTGCGCACGGCACTTCGCATTTCTTTCACCTGATGATCCCGCCGCTGTTTCCGTTTTTCATGGCGGAGTTCGGGCTCGGGTATGCAAGCGTCGGCACGCTGATGACGATTTTCTTCGTCGTCTCCAGTGTGGGGCAGGCGATCGCCGGTATCTGGGTGGATCGTTTTGGCGCGGATCGGGTGCTGTATGCGGGCATCAGCCTCCTATGCCTATCGGGCATTCTGGTGGCGGTGGCGCCAAACTTCTACGGCCTCATGTTCGCCGCCTTTGTCGCGGGCTGCGGCAATAGTATTTTTCATCCAGCAGATTTCACGCTGATCAACCGGCGCGTCTCGCCACCGCGTCTGGGGCACGCGTTTTCGGTGCACGGCATCTCGGGAAATATCGGCTGGGCGTGCGCACCGATTCTGATGCTGGCGACGGCGAGTGCTTTCGGCTGGCGCGCGGCCGGGCTGGCGGCGGCGGCTGTTGGCGCGGCTTCACTTGCGCTGCTGGTATGGAAGCGTCACTTGTTGCAGTACGAAGTGCTTAGCATCGTCGGCGGCACCACCAGCGCGATGGCAACCGTCAGTTTTGCGGCGGTACTGCGTCAGCCGATGGTGTGGGCGGCGTTCGCGTTCTTCTTTTTTGCCACCTTCGGCTTCGGAGCGTTGCAAAATTTTGCGCCGTCGTTGCTGCGCGAAATGTTTGATCTTTCCTTGGGTGCGGCGACTTCCGCGCTCTCGATCTATCTTGTTGGTGGCGCGTGCGGCCTGCTGTTTGGCGGCTTTCTCGCCAAGCCAGGCAATGCGCACGAAGGCTATGTGGCGATGTCATTCGGCACCGGCGCCGCAATTGCGCTGGCACTCGCGCTGTTGCCGTTTCCCCAATGGCTGGTGTTGCCGACCATGGCAGCGATGGGATTTGCCGTCGGTATCGCCGGTCCGTCACGCGATTTGCTGGTGCGCACCGCGACCAAAGCCAAGTTGGGTGAGGGCGCCTTTGGTCGTGTTTACGGCATGGTCTATTCGGGGCTCGATGTCGGTCTTGCCGTGGCACCGATTGCGTTTGGACTGCTGCTCGACGCGCACCAGCCGCGCTGGGTGTTTGTTGGCATCGCCATTTCTCTGCTGTGCGCAATTGTCGCGGCGTGGGGCGTGGCGAGAATCGCTAATGAAAAAACTGTGAAAGTCTAGCAATGGCGGGCACCTTCAAGCATTTGTGGCTGAAACTAGCCGTCGTTACCGGGGTTTTCATTTTCAGCGTCGCGGCAACTGCTAGCCTCGCCCAGGCTGTTGCTTCCACATCTACACCCGCATCTGCCTCCGCCTCTGCCTCTGCCTCCGCGTCTACCTCCGCGCCTGCCTACAAGAAAACTTTTCCCACCCGTGACGGCATCGGTAAGTCGTACATGGGCCGCGAGATCGCCGGCGTGATGGGCTGGCAGGCGGCGGAATGGCTGGAGCGCCCCGAGCGTGCGCGCGAAGAGCGGCCTGATTTGCTACTCGCAGAGCTCAAATTGAAGCCAGGCATGGTGGTGGCCGACATCGGTGCCGGCTCCGGATACCACTCGCGGCGCATGGCCGATGTGGTCGGCAAAACAGGGACCGTGTACGCGGTTGATGTTCAACCCGAGATGGTAGGTTTCCTCACGCGCATCGCGCGCGAGGACCGCTACACGCATGTCAAGCCAGTGCTGGCGGGCGTTGACGACGTGAAGTTACCGCCGAATAGCATTGATCTCGCCATCATGGTTGACGTTTACCACGAGCTTGAGTTTCCCCTCGAAGTCATGCGCTCGATTGTGAAGTCATTGAAGCCGGGCGGGCGCGTCGTGTTCGTTGAATACCGTGCGGAAGATCCGCAGGTGCCGATCAAGGAGATGCACAAAATGAGCGAGGCGCAGATCAAGCGTGAAGCGCAGATTCACGGCATTGTTTGGGAGCGAACCTCAAACGTGCTGCCGTGGCAGCACATTGTCGTCTTCACGAAGAAGCCTTGAGCGCGCCAATCGCCTGCTGCACGTTGAATATCGTCAAGCCAAACTTCGCCACCCGCGATTTCATGCCGAACACCGCATTGTCGCGCGATACCAGTGCATCCGCCTTCTGATGAAAGGCGAGCGCGATGAAGTGTTCGTCATCGCGATCGCGGCAACGCGGGAAGTCGCCCGGGGTCATAAGATTTTTCAGGCTGGCTCCGTCGGGAAGTGCGACGACGGTTGTTAGCGACAGATAGCGATTGAAGATCTCTTCTTGACGTGCGGTGTCGAGTTTGAGTTGTTGATACGCCAACACACGTTTCAATTCATCGATGGCGGGTTGATGCGTCAGCACAACCAAGCGACCGTCGTTGACGCGTTCGCGCAGCGGCTCCATGTACGGGTCGTTGAACATTAACCAATCGATGACAACGTTAGTGTCGAGCACCCAGCGCAGTGGCGCACTCATTTGCCGGCGTCCGCGACCGCAACACCCGCCGCGTGGCCGGACGCCCATGCCCACTGGAAGTTGAAGCCGCCGAGGTGGCCCGTCACATCGACTACCTCGCCAATGAAGTAGAGGTTCGGGATGGATGTGACCGCCATGGTCTTCGACGACAAGCCACGCGTATCGACGCCGCCGAGTGTCACCTCGGCCTTGTTGTAGCCAAGCGTGCCGGAAGGTTTGATCTGCCAGTCCTGCAACGCGTCGAGCGCGGCGGCAAAGTCGGCGTCGGTGAACTGATTGGCCGGCTTGTTGAGATCGAACGCGTTGCACCAACTCTCGGCAAACCGTCGCGGCAACGACTCCGCGAGCAAGTTATGAAACTGCGCCTTTGACTGGCGCTTGGCCTGCAGATCCGCAAGCCTTGCTGCGTCGGGCAGCACATTGACGTGAATCGGCGCTTTGGCGGAGCCCGACTGCCAGTAGGATGAAATCTGCAGAATCGCCGGGCCTGACAAACCGCGGTGCGTGAGCAGCACGGCTTCGCGAAACTCGCCGTTGCCACAGCTTACCTGTGCATCCAGCGACAGCCCGGAGAGATCGCCGAACTTGGCCAGTGCATCGGGTTCGAAGGCGAGCGGTACCAGCGCCGGCTTCGGAGGCACAATCGCCAGACCAAATTGTTCGGCGAGTTGATAGCCCCACGGCGTCGCACCGATTTTGGACACCGCAAGCCCGCCGGTGGCGACCACCAGCGACTTCGTTTGCAGTAACTCGCCGCCGACGGTGACAGTAAATCCAACCGCCGATTTGACGATCGCAGTCACTGATGCCGGCATCCGCCACTCGACGTGACCACGGTCGCATTCCGTCTTGAGCATCTGAATGATCTGCGTGGCGCTGTCGTCGCAGAACAGTTGCCCGAGGGTTTTCTCGTGATAGGCGATGCGGTGCGACTCGACTAGCTTGATGAAATCGGTGGGCGTGTAGCGGGCGAGGGCGGAACGGCAGTAGTGCGGGTTATCAGAAAGAAAGTGTTCCGGCTTGGTATTGATGTTGGTGAAATTGCAGCGGCCGCCGCCGGAGATGCGGATTTTTTCGCCGAGCTTGTGATAGTGGTCGATCAGCAGTACGCGGGCGCCGCGCTGCCCGGCAATGGCCGCGCACATCATGCCGGCCGCGCCGGCGCCGACGATGATGGCGTCGAAGGAATGGTTTTTCATGCGCTGATTTTAAGCGCTGGACGGCGGCGACAGCGATTTGTGCATCGGTACGAACGGCATCTTCACGCCGCCAGCGAGCTCTCGATCGACGCCAACGTCGGCGACAAAGCCGCACGCTTCATACAGCCGCCTGCCGGGCAGTGTCGCCAGCAATGTCAGTTTGCCGAATCCACGCAGGGCCGCTTCACGTTCGCAGATTTCCAGCAGGCGCCGACCGAAACCACGCCGCGCGGCAGTCGGGTGGACGAAGAAAGCACGGATGCGGGCTGCGTCGCGGGACGGATCAAGCAGGTTGGCGATGCGAGCGGCGTGCTGGTCGCCACCAAATAAGGTCGCGCGATAGCTCCAGCCACCGGCAGCAACAATTTGCTGCGCCGCTTCGATCACCCAGTAAGTGCCGTCGCGAATGAGTTGGGTATCGACACCGAACGTGCCTTGCAGCGCGGCGTCGATCTGCGCCGCTGAGTAATCGCCATCGCTCAAGCCACGCGTGGAGGTTTCGATCAGGGCTTGCAGCCTTTCAACATCAGCCAATGTCGCAAGGCGCGGCGGTGCGCTATTGATTGATATAGCCTTCCAGTTGCGAGATGGTGAATTCATGGTCGGCGATGATGTCGTTCATCAGGTCGCGGATCGACAGCATGCCGACCACCTTACCGTTGTCCATCACCGGCAGGTGGCGGATGTTCTTTTCAGACATGAGCGCCATGCATTCACGCGACCGATTGTTCGGCGTCACAAACAAGACCGGCGAGGTCATGATGTCGGCCACCAGTGTCTCGCGCGAATTCTTGCCGAGAATGGCGATCTTTCGCGTGTAATCGCGTTCGGAAAATATACCGACCAGTTTGTCGGCGTCCATGACCATGAGGGCACCGACACCTTTTTCGGCCAGTAACGTGATCGCCTCAAACACGGTTGCGCCGGGCGTCACCGAGTAGACCTCGGTGTAGGTGCGCTTTTTCAGCAGCTCTGCAACTGACTTCATGGCTGACCCCGATGCGAGTTGGTGAGTGGCTAGCTTACTGCAAACGCGTTTTGGACGCTACGACTTTTCCGCCGCTGGGGGAGGCGCGTGGCAGCGGCGGACGTTCCCACCACAATGCGACTACATGTTTGGATAGTTCGGTCCGCCCCCGCGAGGTGTGCTGCGGCGGTGTCGGACCGCTGTGCCGCAATGCGACTACATGTTTGGATAGTTCGGTCCGCCCCCGCCTTCGGGCGTCACCCAGACGATATTCTGCGTAGGATCCTTGATGTCGCAGGTTTTGCAGTGAACGCAATTTTGTGCATTGATCTGCAGGCGCTTGGTTAGCAACCCGGCACCATCAAGCTTTTCCACGTATTCGTACACCCCCGCAGGGCAGTAACGTGCTTCGGGGCCGTCGTAGAGTGCCAGATTGATCGCCACCGGCACGTCAGCATTTTTTAATTGCAGATGACCGGGTTGGTCTTCTTCGTGGTTGGTATTCGATATGAATACCGACGAAAGTTTGTCGAATGTCAGAACGCCGTCCGGCTTGGGGTACGCGATCGGCGTCGAGTCGGCTGCGTTGGCAAGTGTTTCATGATCGGCGTGTTGATGGTGGAACGTCCACGGCGCGTTGCCGCCGAACACCACCTGATCGATCCCCACCAGCAGCGTTCCGGTGTACAAGCCCTTGGCCATGAACGGCTTGAAATTGCGCGCGCGGTGCAGTTCGTCGTGCAGCCAGCTGGTCTTGAATGCCTCCGGATAGCCGGATAGTTCATCTGACCCGCGTCCGGCGCGCAGCGCATTGAACGCCGACTCGGCGGCCAACATGCCGGATTTAATCGCGGCGTGACTGCCCTTGATGCGCGATGCATTCAGAAAGCCGGCGTCGTCGCCGATCAAGACGCCGCCCGGGAAGGTGAGCTTGGGCAGTGACTGCAAGCCGCCTGCCGTAATCGCCCGCGCACCATAGGAGATGCGCTTACCGCCTTCGAAGGTGCCGCGAATCGCCGGGTGCGTTTTATAACGTTGAAACTCTTCAAACGGCGACAAATACGGATTGGTGTAAGCGAGGCCCACCACAAAGCCGACCGACACCAGATTGTCTTCCATGTGGTAGAGGTAAGAGCCGCCGTAGGTGTCGGTGTTGAGAGGCCACCCTGCGGTATGCACCACCAGTCCGCCCTGGTGCTTGTCCAGTTTGACTTCCCAGAGTTCTTTCAGACCGATGCCGTACACCTGCGGATCGTGGCCGTCGGTGAGCTTGAAGCGCGCTTGCAGCAGTTTGCCCAGATGTCCACGGCAGCCTTCGGCGAAGAACGTGTACTTGGCGTGCAGTTCCATACCGCGCTGAAAGCGCTCGGTGGCCGCGCCATCCTTGCCGATGCCCATGTCGCCGGTGGCAATACCCTTGACCGAACCGTCGTCATTGAACAGCACTTCGGACGCGGCAAAGCCCGGATAGATCTCGACGCCGAGTTCTTCGGCTTTGGTGCCCAACCAACGGCATACGTTTGCCAGTGACACAACGTAATTGCCGTGATTCTGAAAGCACGCAGGCAGCATCCAATTGGGGACTTTGCGGGAATTGGTTTCCGACAGGAACATAAAGCGGTCCTCTGTCACCGCTTGATTCAATGGCGCGCCGAGTTCCTTCCAATCTTCAAATAATTCGGTGATGGCGCGTGGGTCCATGACCGCACCCGACAAAATATGCGCGCCGACCTCCGAGCCTTTTTCGACGACGCAGACGCTGACCTCATGGTCAGCCGCCGCCGCTTGCTGCTTGAGGCGGATGGCGGCGGCCAGTCCAGCCGGTCCGGCGCCGACGATAACGACGTCGTATTCCATGGCTTCACGCGGTTCGAGTGCAGACATAACTATCCCGGGTCCGATTAATTGGTGATGACCGTTATTATAGAGGCGCTAAATTGGCCCTCGCCAAATTTGTCCGGACAAATTTAAGATGCTGTCGCAATTCACCTTCGCAGGTTTTATCGCCGTCGGCATCGGTGCGGCCGTGGGTGCGTGGGCGCGCTGGGGGCTGACCCTGTGGCTCAACGCGCGCCATCCGCTGTTTCCGGTCGGCACGTTCGCCGCCAACGCGATCGGCGGTTTTCTGGTCGGCGTTGCGATCGCCTATTTCGCCAAACATCCGTATCTGTCAATCGAATGGCGGCTGTTGGTGATCACCGGCTTCCTCGGCGGGCTGACAACTTTCTCAACCTACTCGGCAGAAGTGATGGCGCTCATCGAGCGCAGTGAAATCAGCTGGGCACTGGCCGTGGCCGGCTCGCACCTCGCTGTTTCACTGCTACTCACCGCGCTCGGGCTCTACGTTTACCGCGCCTTGGTCTGAGACGACGCGCGGCCGCAAAGTAACGAACTACTTGGCCAGACCCATCCGTTTAGCAACCTCGGTATAAACCTTGGTCCGCTCGGCCATGAAGGCTGACATCTTCTCTACCGGCACGTCGATGACTTCAAATCCGCCGTCGGCCATGCGCTTCAGAAACTCTGGGTCCTTGTTGATCTCGGCAAAGATGTCGGAGACACGTTTACGCATTTCCGGCGGTGTTGACTTAGGGACGGCCACGCCGCGATACGCACCATCCACCCAATCGATGCCGAGCTCTTTGAATGTCGGCGTATCCGGGAACGCCGGGTGGCGTTTATCGGTCGCAATGGCGAGCATGCGCGTGCGGCCCTTTTGCGCCAATGCCAGCGTCACGTAAGACATGGCGGCGTCAACGTGGCCGCCCAGCAGTGACGCGACCAGATCGCCGGTGCCTTTGAACGGCACGTAGGTGAGCTTGATGCCCGCCGCACCTTCCAGGCGCACATTGGCAACGTGATTGGCCGTGTTCAAGCCGGAACCAGCGATGGAAACCGCATCGGCTTTTTTCTTGGCTGCCGCGATGAAGTCCTGATAGGTCTTGAATGGGCTCTCGCTGCGTACGACGATGGCGTCAGGGGTGTAGTGATAGAAGTAAACGTTGTGAATGTCATCAGTCTTGTACTGCACGTTACCTTCCATCGGTTGCAACACCAGATGCGGCAGGTTGGTACTGATCCACGTATAGCCGTCGCCGGGAAAGGTGTTGGCTTGTGACCACGCCAGTGCGCCGCCGCCACCGGGCTTCGACTCGACGATCAATTCCTGTCCGTACTTCTTCTTAAACGCTTGTCCCTGAAAGCGTGCCGCAATGTCGGATTCGCCACCAGGCGCAAACGGAATGATGTAGCGAACCGGCTTGTCCGGGTAGGTCGATGGTTGTGCGTGAACGGAAAGCGACAGCAAGGCGGCAACGAGGGTGACAGCGAGTGTTCTCATGTTCTTCTCCGGAAAATGAACTGTTAAATTCTAGTACTTGCCCGCGCGGTTAGTCGTGACCGTCGTCAAGAGCGGAATTAAGCAAGCTTCGCGCTTCAAAGACGATGTCCGAAGCCGTCAGGCCGTGCGGGCCCATGCCATGGTGCAACGCGGTATCGGCTGCCGCGCCATGCAAATAAACGCCAAGCCGCGCCGCATCCCAAGCGTCCAAGCCGATGGCGAGGAAGGCCGCCAGCATGCCTGACAGCGCGTCGCCGGTGCCGCCAGAGGCCATGCCCGGGTTGCCGGTGGTGTTGACGACATAGCGCCCGTCGGGATGCGCGATGATCGTTCCAGCACCCTTCAGCACCACCACACTTGCGAACTGCGCCGCGAGTGCCAGCGCGTTGCCCGCGCGGTCGGACTGAACGTCGGCCGCAGTCTTGCCCAACAGGCGGGCAGCTTCTCCCGGATGGGGCGTGAAAATGAAAGGCAAGCAGGGACGGGCAGCTTCAGCCTTTTTTGCTTCAAACGCCGCTCGGATACTGGGGTTTGCCGAAATAGCGGTGAGCGCGTCAGCGTCGACCACCGTCGGCTTATCCAGCAGCAGTAGCGCCATCAGCGACGCCGCACCGGTCTCGCCCATGCCCATGCCGACGGCGAAGGCACTCATCGAGTCATCCTTGACCAACACTTTCGCGTCGCGCACCATGATCTCCGGATGCAGCACATCGAACGGCGGGCGATGCTTGTCAAACAGCCCGAGGTACACCTTGCCCGGCCCCATGTGGAGTGCCGCACGAGCGGCGAGGACCGCCGCACCGGTCATGCCCTCCGCGCCGCCGATGACGCCGACATTGCCATAACTTCCCTTGTGACTATTGGCACGCCGGCGCGGGATGAGTGGCAATACATCATCGCGGGTCAGCAAGCTCGCTGACGAGGCCGGCAGCGTGAGTTTTAACGTGTTGAGTGAAACCTCACCGGCGTACTCTCGTCCGTCGCCGGTGTGGAGCCCAACCTTGCGAGCGATAAAGGTGATCGTTTCGTCCGCCTCGATGGCGGGGTCGAATGCGACGCCGGTGTCCGCGTCGAGTCCGCTCGGCACGTCGATCGCCAGCACGGTGCAGTTGCCGTTAGCGCGTGCCGCGTTACACAGCCGGATCACATCGGCGAACGCGCCCGATGGCGCTTTGGTGAGTCCGATGCCAAACAACCCGTCAATGACGACGCCAAACGGCTTTCCCTTGGGCCATGACTTCACAACCTCGCTCTTGCCGGCGGTAAATGCGGCATGCGCCGCGACCGCTGTCGCGTCGGTCCACTGCTGCTCGCCAAGTGCCAGCACGGTGACATCCAGCTTCGCTTTGCGCAGCGCTTCCGCTGCCACCCACGCGTCGCCGCCGTTGTTGCCGGGCCCCGCCAATACCAGCACCGTGTTGGACTTCTTTTGCTTCAATATCCGCACGGCCGCTGCGGCAACCGCATCCCCGGCGCGTTGCATCAACGAGACGCCGGGATGTGACGCGACGTAAGTCGCTTCGATTTCGCGGATAACAAAGACTGCATGGAGCGCGTTCATGGCGTGAGTATCGTATCGGTGGCGAAGGTGAGAGTGGCCGGGTAATCGAGGCTGTAGTGCAGACCACGACTTTCCTTGCGTGCCATGGCGGAGCGCACAATCAATTCGGCCGTTTGCACAAGATTCCGGAGTTCGATCAGGTCGTTGGTGACGCGGAAGTTTGCATAGTAATCGTTGATTTCAGACTTGAGTAAATTGATGCGGTGCATCGCCCGCTCAAGGCGCTTGTCGGTACGCACGATACCGACATAGTCCCACATGAAGCGTCTCAATTCATCCCAGTTGTGCGAAATGATGACTTCTTCATCGGCGTTGGTGACGCGACTTTCGTCCCACTCCGGCAGCACAGGTAAATCAGCGGGCACCTGTGCCGCGATATCGTGCTGCACGGCCTCGGAAAAAACGAGGCACTCAAGTAACGAGTTCGACGCCAGGCGGTTGGCGCCGTGCAGTCCAGTGCACGACACTTCGCCAATCGCGTACAGACTGTCAACGTCTGTGCGCCCGCGCAAATCGGTCACCACGCCGCCGCAAGTGTAATGGGCGGCGGGCACCACCGGAATCGGTTCGCGGGTGATGTCGATGCCGAGCGAGAGACACTTGGCACGGATGTTCGGGAAGTGTTCCTGTAGAAACGCCGGCGACTTGTGCGCTATGTCCAGATGCACAAAATCGAGGCCGCGCTTTTTCATTTCAAAGTCAATGGCGCGTGCGACGATGTCGCGCGGCGCCAGTTCGGCGCGTGCATCGTGCACCGGCATGAAGCGCTCACCGGTGCCCGGAATTAGTAATAGACCGCCCTCGCCGCGAACCGCTTCGGTGATCAGATACGACTTCGCCTGCGGGTGGTAGAGGCAGGTCGGGTGAAACTGGATGAACTCCATGTTGGCAACTGAACAGCCGGCACGCCATGCCATCGCCACGCCGTCACCGGTGGCCACATCCGGATTGGTGGTGTAGACGTAGACCTTGCCCGCACCACCAGTCGCCAGCACCGTGAAGCGGGCACCGATGGTGACGACGCGGCCACTTGCGCGATCAAGTACGTACGCACCGTAGCAGCGATTCTCAGCGCCCCGGCCCAGCCGTTTTGAAGTGATGAGGTCAACCGCGATACGGTGTTCGAGCACTTCGATGTTCGGGTGTGATTTGAGTTGCTCGACGAGCGTCTTCTGCACGGCGCGGCCGGTGGCATCGGCTGCGTGCACGATGCGGCGGTGCGAGTGTCCGCCTTCGCGGGTCAGATGCAGTTCCGCGTGATTATTCTCATCCATCGTGAACGGCACACCTTGTGCGACCAGCCACTCCACCGCGCGACGGCCGTTTTCCACGACAAATCGAACGGCGGCCTCGTTGCATAGCCCAGCCCCGGCCACGTGTGTATCGCGGATGTGATTTTCCGCCGAGTCGGCGTCATCGAGGACCGCCGCAATGCCGCCCTGCGCCCAGGCACTAGCGGCGTCGAGCAACTCGCCTTTGGTCAGAAGAGCGACCCGTTGGTGCTCCGCGAGCCGCAGCGCCAGCGACATGCCTGCCAGACCCGAACCGATGATGAGCACGTCGAACTGAAGCGCCGTGCCTTCGGCTGCATTAACGGTCGCTGGCTGCGGGGTGGGTCGATTGTGCATCAGGTATTCAAGGGGAGGGGGCGCGAGTCGTGGCAAGGCGTGGCGAGTTGCGGTCGGTTCGGCGGGCTGTGGCAAGTTACTACCCGTTCGCCGACTACGCCGGCTCGCGAGTGAACTATTCAGGCGGCGTCAGGTCACTAAATCAGGTGCTTGAAACTGAGCAAACTGATCCCAAGCTTCAACACGCGGATACTGCGGCAGAGCAATCCGCAGGGTTTTAAATAACCAATGAATTATCCAAAAATACAAAGAGTTAGCGCAATGCACGATCCTAGGAGAGGCGTAATGACAGACTTGACGTTTATAATACCCGACAGTTCGCGGTTCACCACAGGCTTGCCCCGGAATATACCCAAGGGTGCGAAAAAATTGCCTCAGGCCGACAAATTGAACATTAGCGGTGGCGCAACCCAACGAGTCTCATCCAGCGAAACGGTTGCACAGCGCCCGAGCACCGAAGGGAAAGTGGCAATGAGCGATCGAGAGATCGATCAACAGTTGGTGGAACGTGCCCAGTCGGGCGACAAACGCGCCTTTGAGTTGTTGGTCATTAAGTACCAACGCAAGGTCGAGCGCCTGCTGTCGCGAATTATCCGCGATCACGCTGAAATTGAGGACGTCTCGCAGGAGGCATTCATCAAGGCTTACCGCGCATTGGGGAACTTTCGCGGCGACAGCGCGTTCTACACGTGGCTTTATCGAATCGCCATCAACACCGCCAAGAACTACCTGATCAGTCAGGGCCGAAGGGCGCCTACGTCAACCCACTATGACGCGGAGGAGGCGGAGGTATTTGAAGAGGCGTCCGCCTTGCGTGACATTGCCACGCCAGACTCGGTGTTGATGAGCAAGCAGATCGGTGAGATCGTCAATCGAACCATTGATGCGCTGCCTGATGAACTTCGTACCGCCATTACGCTCAGAGAAATTGAGGGATTGTCGTATGAAGAGATCGCGCAGATCATGGATTGTCCGATCGGCACGGTGCGCTCGAGGATTTTTCGGGCACGCGAGGCGGTTGCAACGCAGTTGCGACCGCAACTGGGCACCAACAAAGACCAGCGCTGGTAGGCTGGCAACAGAATATGCGTACGAATGCAGGGTATTGAAAACAAGAGCTGTAAATGAGCAGACAAGAAAGTTGGAGAGTCTGAAATGAACGAAAAATTATCGGCGCTAATGGACGGCGAGCTCGGGCGCGAAGAAGCGCAACAATCCATCCGTGGTCTCGGTGGCGACCCGCTCCGGCGATCAAGCTGGAACGAGTACCACTTGATTGGCGAAGCGCTGCGCGGTGAGTCGTCAGGCGAAGTGCAGCGTCGTCAAAAATCGGCTGAGGCGATCTTTGCCCGGCTGTCCGCCGAGCCAACGGTGCTGGTGCCGGCGGCGATGAAGGTGGCACCGGTAGAAAAACGTACCCGCATGGCGCTTGCCATGGCGGCGTCTGTTGTGACCGTCTCGGCGATCGCAGTGGTCGCTCTCAAGCAACAAGGTGGCACCGTGGCCCCGGTACAACTGGTGCAACAGGTGGCGCCAAAGCCGGTCGCTCAGCCCGCCACAGCCGCCGAGCTTCGTGTCAATGACTACCTTGCGATCCACCGGCAGTTTTCTAATCCGGATGCGTTTCAGGCGGCGGCGGCGCGTCGCGAATCCGGCCGGTAAGGTGCGTCGGGCAAATATCTCTGTCGTGACGCGTAATCCGGCGAACCTGATATTGCTTGATGGTCTGATGCTATTTCACCGATTGATGATTGGACTGCTCGTTGTCGGCTCGGGCGCGCTGACGGTGCTGAGCGCGTCGCCAGTAAATGCGCAGACGAAAAACGTTAACGACTGGCTCGACCGTATATCAAAGTCCGCCCGCGAGCTGCCCTACACGGGCGTGTTCGTGCACCAGACCGCCGAAGGTACAACCACTTCGCGTGTCACCCACTTGGTGGACAAGCAGGGTAACGAGCACGAAAAGCTGGAAATGCTTGACGGTCCATTGTTGGAAGTGGTGCGCCGTAACGAAGAAATGTTTCGCTATCACCCGGAACAAAAAACAATGCGCCATGACCGGCGCGCGACCGGTCGATTCTTTCCGTCGCTGGTCAGCGGCAGCCCGGCCACAATTGCGGAAAACTATCGCGTCAAATTGGGTTCGGTCGAGCGGGTGGCGGGGCACGATTGCCAGTGGGTGGTGCTGGAGCCCAAAGACACCATGCGCTACTTGCAGAAGCTTTGCGCGGAGTTGGGCACCGGCCTGCTGATGCGGGCCAGGCTGTATAACGACCGCAACCAGATGATTGAGCAATTCACATTTACGCAGGTTGATGTGAGCGGTGCGGTAAAAACGCAGGACGTTCGATCGCGATTTGAGAAGTCCCCCGGTTGGCAGCGCGATGCCGCCGCGAAAGATGCGATGAAGTCGGTGGATTCCGGGTGGCAAGTCGGGAACCCGCCGCCCGGTTTCAGGAAAGTAATGGAAATGGTGCGTACCCCCACCGGTCGCAAGGAGCCGGTTACCCATCTGGTGTATTCCGACGGTTTGCTGCATGTGTCGGTGTTTGTTGAGCGAAGTGGCGGGGCGCCGGTGCCGTATACCAGCCGCGCAAGTGACGAGAGCGCCATGAGCGTGGTGGTCCGGCCGATGTCCGATTTTCAGGTGACGGTGATGGGGGAAGTGCCCCTCGGTGCGGTTCAGTCAATCGCGGACAATGTGACACGTCGCCGCTAGTGCGTCGTTGCAGGAGTAGAGTTTGTGGTCGTCTAGCGTTCGCCGGGGCAACCCGGCGAATCAACTTGGAAGAAGGAAATCATGTTTAAACGTTACGCATTTTCGCCCCTGCCCGTGCTGCGGGCATTCGTTGTCACCGGCATTCTCTCGATCGGCCTGATTGCTGCCGCGCCCAATGTCGGTGCGCAGGCGGGCAGAATGTTGCTGCCCGATTTCTCCGAACTGGTCGAGAAAGAGGGGCCGGGCGTCGTCAACGTCAGCACCAAAGCGCGCGGTGGCGCGC
>Ga0209591_10005008_pt1 | contig 14876 bp, 11 predicted proteins | sample MAT01_FD_187207 | JGI IMG/M metagenome (GOLD analysis project Ga0209591, IMG submission 187207) | Freshwater microbial communities from Lake Fryxell liftoff mats and glacier meltwater in Antarctica - MAT-01 (SPAdes) (version 2) | ecosystem: Environmental > Aquatic > Freshwater > Ice > Liftoff... | reverse complement strand
CTGCTTCGGCGGCTTCGAGTTCGGCAGTCCGCTCTGCTACTCGCTGTTCTAAACTGGAGTTAGTTCGTTCTAGGGCTACAAAAGACGATCGCAATTGTCTCGCCATCTGGTTGAAAGACTGAGCCAGAATGCCTAGTTCGTTGACGCCTTTGACTTCGAGTTCGCCGTCTAATTCTGCGGAGGTGAAGTCGGCAGATTCGGACATTTTTGTTAAAGCTTTGGAAGCTTCCAGCAATCTGGTAATTGGTTGGACAACCCAACGAGAGGTGAAAATTCCCAGGACGATCGCCAATATGAACGCAAAAAAGCACAATAAGATAGTTGTGCGAGTGTTGGCGTTAATTTGCCCCATAAAGTCTGCTTCCGGGATTGCCACGACAATCAGCCAATCCAGACCGCGGCCGTCTCGCAGGGGAGCAACCGTAATGAATTGACGTTTGCCGTCTATATCGAAGCTAAACTGTCCTTGGCTGTCAATTTCTGCAAAACTGCCAAATCGTGTTTGCAAGTACGTGGATGCCGATCGAACGAGCAAATTTTTGCTTTCTGTCGCCAACAGCCGTTTTTGTCCGTCTTTGGTGGTGACAAAGGGCAGTTCGTCTGTGGAACTGGCGACTATTTCGCCGCTACGTTCGATCGCAAAAACTTCTCCAGACGGGCTAATTTTGATACTTTTAAGAAAATCACTGATTTGAGAAAGAGTCAGGTCAATTGCCAATACTCCCCGCAGTTGTCCTGTTTCATTGTAATAAATCGGCATCACCGGCGTAATCCCCAGAACTGGCGAGGCCGTGAAGACGTATATCGGAGACCAAGTAGCTTTTTCTGCCTGTTTGGCAGCTTTGTACCACGGTCTAGTACGGGGGTCGTAGGCAGCGGTTTGGATTAGCTCTGTGCGATTTCCCTGGCTGTCGAGGCGATAAATTTGGCGGTTGGGAGCAGTTGATTCGTCTCTGATGTATACTAACTCTTCTGCTTCGCGTTTGAGCAAGAGGAATTTGCCCTGTTCGTCGCCGTAGTAGATGGTTGTAGTTCGATCGCTCAGCTTGGTCTGGTTCCACAAATAGCGCTCTAAGTTGGGGAAGTCATCAGGGTCTAGGTTTCCAGAGGCGATCGCAGCAGTATTCATTTGCAGAAACAGGTGAGACACATCCCCAAAACTGCGGAAATTTTCTTTAGTCCTGGCTGCGACTTCCAAGCTCAACCTGGTAGCGAGGTCATTAACGGCTTTCTGGCCATTGCGAAACGATAGCCATCCAGTGACGCCGACTGCTACGGAGATTTGCACCACCAGTGGCATCAACAAGACGAGGCTCAGTGACATCTTGGGCGAGCTTTTCATTTCTTCGACTGCTCAGAGTTTTCAATAACATCAATATTATTTTGACACCTATCGGGTTTGCGTATCGTTTGTCGTTTAAAAGATGCCCTAGATATCAATAGTCAGGACTGTTTTTTAACCCGCCTGTAAGCCTTACAGAGCTTGCTATGCCATTTTTAACGCATTTTTTGAAACTTAGCACTCTTACTTAACAATACTTCGGACAGTTTTTAAGCAGCGAGAGTACCATAGGATAGGACTGGCGGAAGGTTAGGGTGATTTAAAATTAAATTAGGGTCTAAATCTAATTTATCAATAAAGGTGTAAAGTATATTTGTATTGAATTCCCGGCGTTTATAAGAGGTTATTGAAAACATGAATAGCTCGGAAGATAAATTAAAAAGTAGCTTTTTCTTCAGTTTTTTTGCCCCTTTTATTAATTAATGAACAAAGGTATTGATGAAATTCGCTCAAATCAAAATTATTTAAAAAATGACGAGGATAAGTTTTTTCACTCAATGAACTATAAGGGCTCAGATTGGTAAAGTTCACCTTGCCATAAACAAGCAATATGGTGTCAAATAAAATTACCATAAACTTGTTGGGGATTGACTAATCCCTGACATTTTTTGTAAGATAGATTCCAGAATATTTATTAAGCATTTTTTTAAGTTCGTCTGTTTTTGAGCTTAACGCAAAAAGTACCTTTTTTTGTCTTTTTGGTGAAAATCCCAGTGACTTTTTAGCGGAATGCTCGCGGAGTGTCCCTGTGGCAAAACTGTCCGAAGTATTAAGGGAAGGGCGATCCTCTTCGTTGGCGCAGCCCCCGTAGGGGCGGGCTTCGCTAACGCACTTTTAGCATCGTGCCGGTGCGCGCGAGCGAAGCTATCCCGATCGTGAATCGCCCTTGACAACTTTTTCTCAGGGAAGGGCGATCCTCTTCGTTGGCGCAGCCCCCGTAGGGGCGGGCTTCGCTAACGCACTCCCTGCAACCTCGATCGCACTTCTCACCCAATTGTAAATTTTTGTTGCTAATCTCACTTCGGTAGCTTTAGATACAGAATTATCTGATATAGTCATAAAGTAGGAACAGAAAAACAGCCCAACATTAAATCAAGGAAGACGGAGGAGCCGCATATGTCTACCGAAAATCAAGCCCGCTCTCTGATGATGCGCCACCACCACATGGTGAAGAACCGGCAGCAATCCATGCTCAACCGCACCGCCACCGAAGTCGGGATGGAAGATACCCACTACTGGGGTCACATTCAAGGCAAACCGCAGCCCAGCCTTCAAGCCAGTTACGATCGCAGCAACGCCACCATGAGCTAAGGCAAGCTCAATTTCGACAATTGTCTACGAAGTTATTACCTATAATTTGGAGAAATCAGTTATGTCAACTCAAGAACAAGCCCGCAGCCTGATGATGCGCCATCAACACGTCGTCAAAAACCGTCAGGAATCCATGCTGAGCCGCGCGGCTGCTGAAGTTCGTTTAGATGCTGGTTCTCAGGCGAGTGTCGATCGCAAATAACTCGTTTTTTCAACAGCGAGACAGTTGAATCGAGTTTGTTGTTTGCCAGCTAAAAATTAATTATGTCAGTTACAAAACCATCGCGACTGCTTCTTGATATCGATATCAAGAAGCAGTCGCGATCGTTTTTATGGGGTTGATTAAAGACAAAAATTGAGGCAGAGCCTCGTTTAACTGCATTTTCATACAGAACCTGGGAAGCAGAAAACGACGAACGAGGAACCCTTACATTCGTCAGTTGTTCGCAATTCTTCAATCTCAAATCTCAAATCTCAAATCTAAAATGATATAATCCCCTCTCAATAGAATAGAAAGGTACTAGGGAGGTCATCATGTCGGACTGGAAAGAAATTGACGGCGGAGTTACAGCACCCAGAGGATATCGAGCATCGGGAATTACAGCGGGTTTGAAGCCTTCAGGCTTACCGGATTTAAGTTTAATTTTATCAGAAGTGGACGCGATCGCCGCGGGAGTCTTCACCACATCCACCGTCCGGGCTGCTTGTGTGGACTACTGCCGCCAACTACTACAAGCTAAACCCAGCGCCAAAGCCATTTTGTGCAATGCCGGACAAGCTAATGCTGCGACTGGCGAAGCAGGCTTAGCAGATGCCCTCGAAAGCGCCAAATTGTTGGGAGAAGCGCTGAATATTCCTTCAGAATCAATTCTTTTGGCCTCCACTGGCGTGATCGGACAGCGGATTAAAATGGAGCCGCTGAGGGCGGGAATTCCGCGATTAGTTGCTGAGGCATCGGAAACTGGTTCAGATGCGGCTGCTAAGGCTATTTGTACGACAGATTTAGTGCCGAAAACGATCGCCCTGGAAACCATGTTTGGCGATCGCCCCGTGCGGATCGGCGGCATTTGCAAAGGTTCAGGAATGATTCACCCGAATATGGCAACAATGCTCGCATTTGTAACTTGTGATGCAGCAGTATCGTCGCATTTGTGGCAAGGAATGCTGAGTCGGGCGGCTGACAGAAGTTTCAATCAAATTACTGTTGACGGCGATACCAGTACCAACGATTCGCTAATTGCTTTGACTAACGGCCAATCCCGCACGCCAGCGATTACAGAAATGGGCCCGGAGGCTGAGAAATTAGAGGCGATGCTAACAGAAGTTTGCGTGCATTTGGCAAAGGCGATCGCCCGCGATGGTGAAGGTGCAACTTGTTTGGTGGAAGTGCAAGTTAGCGGCGCAACCGACGAAGTTTCTGCGAGTAAAATTGCCAAAACAATTGTCGGTTCTTCTTTGGTAAAAGCTGCTATTTTTGGACGCGATCCGAATTGGGGAAGGATTGCGGCGGCTGCGGGGCGCGCTGGTGTTCCTTTTGAACAGGAGAATTTGCGGATTCAATTGGGAGATTTTTTGATGATGGAAAATGGACAACCGAAGGAGTTCGATAAATCTGCTGCGAGTAATTATATGAAGGCGGCGGCTGCTGGTGAATATCTGAAGGAAGACACGGTTTTAATTCAGGTTGGTGTCGGGAATGGCGGCGGTTTTGCGAAGGCTTGGGGATGTGATTTGAGTTACGACTACGTGAAGATTAATGCGGAGTATACGACTTAAGGGCGATCGTAATTTTCAGATGCCCCGGCGGTTGGAAACCGCGGCGACACAGACAAAACCCGCCTCCGCGGGTTGAAGATGTCTCGGCGATTGAAATCGCGGCGACACAGCCCCGGCGGTTGGAAACCGCGGCGACACTGCCCCGGCGGTTGGAAACCGCGGCGACACAGACAAAACCCGCCTCCGCGGGTTGAAGATGTCTCGGCGATTGAAATCGCGGCGACACAGCCCCGGCGGTTGGAAACCGCGGCGGCACAGACAAAACCCGCCTCCGCGGGTTGAAGATGTCTCGGCGATTGAAATCGCGGCAGCCCCGGCGGTTGGAAACCGCGGCGACACAGACAAAACCCGCCTCCGCGGGTTGAAGACAAAATTTACACATTTGTAATAGAAATGAGAGACAATTTTACGCAGTTATATATCCATTTTACTTGGTCAACCTGGGATAGATTGCCTTTGATTACTCCTGATATTCAACAAGTAATCTATGCAGCAATTATTGCAGAATGTCAGAAGTTGGGATGCACGGTGATTGCTGTTGGTGGTATAGAAGATCACGTTCACCTGTTAACAGGTTTTCCGACGACTTTGGCGGTATTTGAGATAATTAAGCAAGTCAAGGGCAGTTCTTCCCATTTAATTACTCACGAAATTAAACCGGGTGAATTTTTTAAATGGCAAGGCAGCTATGGGGCATTTACTGTTAGCCGTGATGGGCTCGACGTTGTGACTAAATATATCACAAATCAAGCTGTTCACCACAAGGAGAAATCAATGATTCCTCATTGGGAACTGACTTCAAAATCACTAGGCGATTGAAATCTCCTGCCATTCTTCAACCCTTGGCAATGCGGGTTTCGTTTGTGTCGCCGCGAATTCGATTCGCCGGGAATCTCCGCAATTTTTGAATCCAAAATTTATTCAACCCTTGGCAATGCGGGTTTCGTTTGTGTCGCCGCGAATTCGATTCGCCGGGAATCCAAAATTTATTCAACCCTTGGCAATGCGGGTTTCGTTTGTGTCGCCGCGAATTCGATTCGCCGGGAATCCAAAATTTATTCAACCCTTGGCAATGCGGGTTTCGTTTGTGTCGCCGCGAATTCGATTCGCCGGGAATCTTAAACCTCCCGCGAATTCGATTCGCGCGCAATCTCAATCGCCCGCAATTTCAAGCACTATTTTACCCGTCACTGAGCCTGTTTCTAACAATTCATGGGCAGCTTGAGCTTGTGCTAGCGGAAAAGTTTTGCTGACATGAATTTTGAGCAAATTACGATCGCACAAACGAGCACACTGCTGCAAAATCTTCGCCTGCTGTTGCTGTTCCTGAACCAAACCTTGCAGCATCGGAGTTAACATTAACTCCAAACTGATCCGCAGATTACGCATTCTCGCCGTTTTCAAATTCCCCAAAGCCGGATCGGGTTCCAAAATTGTTACCAAATCTCCATAAATCTTGACAGCCGGAATAGTTTGGTAAAAAGTTTCTCCCCCGACAGTATCAAAAGCCAAGTCAACTCCTTGTCCCTGAGTCCAAGTCAAAACTTCATCGACAACATCGCTATTTTTGTATAAAATAACTGAATCAGCACCCAACTGCTTGACAAATTCGGCTTTTGTGTCACAACTAACAGTAGTGCAAACCTCAGCACCCTGCAATGCAGCCAATTGTATCGCGACGTGGCCGACACCGCCTGCACCTGCTAGAATTAGCACTTTCTTTGATAACACCTGGCCAGCTTGCAAGCGCCCTCGATCGTACAGCGATTCCCATGCTGTAATTAAAACTAACGGTGCAGCCGCCGCCTCAGCAAAACTTAAAGCAGCAGGCTTGATGGCGAGGAAACGTTCGTCTACAACGGCAAACTCCGCATAAGTACCGATCGACCCACCCAAGCCCCCATTGCAGAAAAAAACCTCGTCTCCGACTTGGAAACTCTGCACAGCAGCACCGACAGCCTCTACGACTCCAGCACCGTCGCACCCCAAAACATGAGGAGTTTTTTCGGGGTAAAAAGTGCCGCGCGATCGCAACTTAGTATCTATCGGATTAACCCCCGCCGCCCGCAACCTTACCAAAACATCTGTTTCTGTTTGTATAGTAGGAGCGGGGATATCTTGCAGTTTCAATACGGACGGGCTTCCGGGCGTTTCAAAAACGATCGCTTTCATCAGGGTATTAACTCTATTTTCGCCTTCACCTCCGATCCTACCTTGTATTCGTTACCCATCCGTGACGATACTTAGTTATTTTTAATAAATAGATTGGCTTCAAGTAACTACTACAATTGTCGAGCGGTGCTAATCGATGTTTGAGCTAGATTTATTCTTTTACTTTGAAATTCTTGCATACCTTCTGGGATTATCGGCGACTTTAGCCTTGGCATCCGCGATTTATCTCAAGTGGCAGCCAAGGCCTCCCAGTCTGCCAAGCGCCGTAGAGCAACCGCAGTTGGCAGAATTACAGCCCGATTTATCTGCGGGATTGAAAATTCGGAAAAACTTTTTGATTTTCCCCAACTCAAATCTGTTGGCGATCGCAGAAAGCTTCTTGGGTAAACTTTTAAGTATTGGCTACCATCTATTATTCGCCCAGCAACAACGCCCAACTGTGAATTCTTCGCATCTTGTAGGGCCTTCCACCAGCAAAACCGTTAGTCTGAGCATCCAAGGTTCGATCGCCCAAAATGCCAGCAACCCTCCCAACGTCAACTCACCCCAAGTTAGCGCTTCCCCGCAATTAGCAGAAGACTTGCTGGGCGACATTCTAGCAGGTACTGATTCACCGGGAGGAGCAGAATTCTTTGATGCCTTAGTTCGCCACTTAGCCTCAGCACTCGGAGTTCGCAGCGCCGTTGTTTCCAAATCGATTAAGTCGATCGAACGCAGCGATGCGACTCCCGATCAATTGCAAGTTATCAGTTTTTGGAGTGACGGACAGCAGCAGCCAAACTTTTACTGCGACACCGCCCATACTCCCGAAGCACTGGTGTTTGAGCAGGGAATGTACTCCTGTCCAGACCACCTCCTGGAAACCTTCCCACAAGACCGCAGACTGATCGTTACAGGTGCGCGCAGTTTCCTGGGAGTCTTGCTCAAAAACTCTTACGGGGAACCTTTAGGAATTATTTGTATTTTCCACGATCGCCCCTTGGTAGAATCAAATCTTGCCAAATTTCAACTAATCATCAGCATCTTTGCCGGACAAGCCGCCTCCGAATTAGAGCGGCAGCGCCTAGAAGCAGCACTCTGCACCGTAGAAGCGAAATACTGTGCGCTTGTAGAACAAATGCCCGCTGTCACCTACATTTCTCCCCTCAACCGCAATGCCAAACTTTACATCAGCCCGCAAATTGAGACTTTTCTAGGTTATTCTGTAGCTGAATGGAGGGCAGACCCAGATTTGTGGCTGAAACTCGTTCACCCAGAAGACCGCGATCGCGTGTTAGTTGAAAACGCCACACAGAAATTTACCGACGGAGAAGATATCTTTGGGGACGGGCCGCTGGTTTCAGAATACCGCGCGATCGCCCGCAATGGTAAAGTTGTCTGGTTCCGCGATCGAGCGATCGCAGTTCGCGATGAAGCAAGCAAGTCTGTGATCCTTCAAGGCGCAATGTTTGACATCACGGAGACAAAAGTAGCTGCCAGCGCGCTGCTAGAAAGCGAATATCGCTATTACACCTTAGCGAAAATACTGCCAGTGGGGATTTTCCGCGCCGACGCTGTGGGAGATTGTTTGTACGTCAACGAGCGATTTTTGGAGATGGCGGGACTGACTGCGCCAAATGCACTAGGCGAAGGTTGGGCTCAAAGTTTGCATCCCGAAGACCGCGATCGCGTTTTGAGCCAATGGTATCGCGCTGTCACAGATAAGTTGCCTTGTAAATTAGAGTACCGCTTTTGCAACGGCGACCTCACAACCTGGATATTTTGCCAAGCAGTGCCGGAAATTGCCAAAAGCGGGGAAGTTCTCGGCTATCTCGGCACGCTGACTGATATTAGCGATCGCAAGCAGGCAGAATTCGCGCTGCAAGAAGCCGAAGAGAAATACCGCAGCATCTTTGAAAACGCGATCGAGGGAATTTTTCAGACGACTGCTGACGGGCACTACCTGAGTGCTAATCCTGCTTTGGCCAGAATTTACGGCTACGAGTCGGCCTCTGAACTGATCGCAAACATCCATGACATCGAACATCAACTCTACCTCGATCCCAACCGTCGCGTCGAGTTTTTGCGCGCGATCGAAAAACACGGTTTTGTGTCTGAGTTCGAGTCCCAAGTTTACCGCGCTGACGGCAGCACCATCTGGGTTTCCGAGAATGGCCGGGCTGTTCGCGATGCCGACAATTTGCTTTACTACGAAGGTACTGTCGAAGATATCACTCTCCGCAAAATAACAGAAGAGAAGTTAGTACACGATGCTTTGCACGATACGCTAACGGGCTTGCCGAACCGAGCTTTATTTATGGATCGTTTGGGACACGCGATCGAGCTTTCAAAACGCCGTCCCGAAGTTTTGTTTGCGGTGCTGTTTATCGATCTAGACCGTTTTAAGGTTGTTAATGACAGTTTGGGGCATTTAGTGGGCGATCGCTTGCTGATCGCGATCGCGCAGCGCCTGGAAATCTGTTTGCGCACTGGAGATACCGTTGCCCGTCTCGGCGGCGACGAATTCGCTATTTTGCTGGAAAATATCAAAAACACCCAGGATGCGATCGTCATTGCCGAACGAGTGCAAGCGGAACTGGCAGAGCCTTTTTACCTCAACGAATATCAAGTTTTTAGCAGTGCTAGCATTGGCATTGTCTGTTCTGGTTTGCCGCAGCCTTCGAGTCCAAGCGGCGAACTTTCTAGTCCAGCAAATCTGGGAAATATCGATCGGGAAACTGCTTTGTCTTGCCTATCTCCCGACTCCCCAGTTGTCCCGGTGCCGTTCCGCATATTGTACGATCGACCTGAAGAACTGTTGCGAGATGCAGATGCTGCCATGTATCACGCTAAGGGATTGGGCAAAGCGCGTCACGAAGTTTTTGACTTAAGTATGCACACTCGCGCCGTCGCCCTGTTGCAACTGGAAAACGACCTACGGCGCGCTCTAGACTCCCAGGAATTTCGGCTTTACTACCAGCCCATCGTCTCTCTAACCAGCGGTAGAATCAGCGGTTTTGAAGCGCTGCTGCGGTGGTATCACCCGCTGCGGGGTTTAGTATCTCCCGGCGAGTTTATTTTAGTCGCAGAAGAAACTAGATTGATTGTACCGATTGGTTGGTGGATGATGCGATCGGCTTGCCGTCAGATCCACGAGTGGCACCAAAAATTCCCAGCAAATCCACCGTTAACTGTCAGCGTCAACCTTTCTAACCAACAATTTAAACAGCCGGATTTAATCGATCGCATTCGTGAAATTTTACAAGAAACTCAACTTAACCCGCGCACTTTAAAGTTAGAAATTACTGAAGGCGTGATTATGGACAATGCCGAATCAGCCGCCGCTACCCTTGCAGAATTGAAAAATTTAGAAATTGAATTATATATTGATGATTTCGGCACCGGTTATTCTTCTTTGAGTCGTCTGCACACTTTTCCCACTGACGCTTTAAAGATCGATCGAGCTTTTGTCAGCCGCATGACTGAAGATGAAGGAAACGAAGCCATCGTACAGACTATTTTAATTTTAGCCAGTCATTTAGGCATGGATGTAATTGCTGAAGGAATCGAAACCATCGAACAGCTTAATTTGCTCAGAGCCCTGCAATGCGAATACGGACAGGGATACTTTTTCTCAAAGGCGGTAGACAGCATAACAGCCACAGGTTTGATAGAAAGTCAACCAGTATGGTAATTAGTCAGTTGACAGTTGACAGTTGACAGTTGACAGTTGTCAGTTGACAGTTGACAGTTGACAGTTGACAGTTGACAGTTGTCAGTTGTCAGTTGTCATATCGAGTTGGGTTACATCGGAATGATAACGCAATGCGAGCATCTCGCGAGCTGAGCTGAATCAGAGTGCTAAACTCGGAAAATTATGATTCTGATACAACCGGACACAATATCCTTAGTCATTGGTCATTCGTAATGAGAAGTCGAAAGTTAAAAGTTAAAAGATACTTTGTGACCAATGACCAATGACCAATGACTAATGACCAATGACTAATGACTTCTTCGTTAAACTTTCGCTTCCAAAGACTTAAGAAACTCAGTATTTACGCCCGACTCGCGAGTCATGGCAATTTTCCCAGTCCGAGCAATTTCCTTAATCCCAAACCTATTCAGAACCTGGACAATCGCCACCATTTTACCAGGATCTCCCACAACTTCCAAAGTCAGCGTATCATCACCAATATCCACCACCCGCGCTCTAAAAATCTGAGCTAACTCAATGATCTCCGATCGCGTCCCGGTAGCAGCATTAACTTTCAGCAACATCAACTCCCGTTCCACACAGGGAATTTCGGTTATATCCTGAACTTTCAGCACATTAATTAACTTGTACAGTTGCTTAGTCAACTGTTCAATAATCTGGTCATCTCCCGGTACAACCATCGTAATCCGAGACACACCCACTTGTTCCGCCGGGCCAACGGCCAGACTTTCAATATTAAAACCCCGACGGGCAAATAAACCAGCAATTCGAGTGAGGACACCCGCTTCATCTTCTACTAAAACCGAAAGAGTGTGTTTCATTTCTCCAAATCTAAAACTATTAAATTTACCTGAATATCTGCGGAATTTACGTTGTAGGGTGTGCACTGCGCACCGGTTGACTTTGAGCAGCGCCGGAGGACACCGGTTGACAGGCGTTTGGGCCTCTTGATTTTGAACTCAAGCTGTTAAGAGCAATTTTCCTTGCCAGATATTTTACAAATCGGAACGTGAAATAGCGATTTTCTGCTTTTTCTCTGGTTCAGATTCACCACGCCAGTTAGTCAATCGGTGCGCAATGCGCACCCTACAAAGTCAACTGGTGCGCAATGCGCACCCTACAAACTACGAAATTTCCAGTGCACTGCGCACCGGTTGAGTTTGTAGCCAACTAACTGTAGGATGCGCTTCGGGAAAAATTTTTAGTCTGTGGTAGCCACATTCAGCCCGAAGCCCACCCTACAATAACTCAGTTTTTTCGTGTACGAACGTACACAATTACGCGACCGAATAAAAAGTATTCAAGTCTGGTGGTTGACTGAAACCGCAATTTTGACACCAATTGGTGACAAAATTGCGAAGTACCAAGCCACGCTAACTCACTGAAAAACCCGGTGTTGCAGCGACGGCATTTGGCGGCGGACTTGTTCTAGTCGATCGGGATTAATCTCTGCAATCGCCACACCCGGTTCCTCTCCGGCATCCGCCAAAACCGCACCCCAAGGGTCTACAATCATCGCGTGACCGTGAGTTTGACGGCGGCCGTAGTGGTGTCCAGTCTGCGCCGGGGCGATCATATAACAAGTATTCTCGATCGCCCTAGCTTGCAGCAACACCTTCCAGTGATCCTTGCCAGTGTAAGCAGTAAACGCCGCCGGCACGAACAAAACATCAGCACCCTTGTGAGACAAATGCCTGTACACTTCCGGGAACCGCACGTCATAGCACACCGAAAGTCCCAGCGTCCCCAAATCCGGCGACACATAAACCGGCGGCAAATCTTCACCAGCTTTCACCGTGCTCGATTCCCTGTAAGTAATCCCGTCTGGCACATTCACATCGAACAAATGTACTTTTTTGTACCTGGCAACTTCGCTGCCGTTTGGGTCTACCAGCAAGCAAGTATTGTATACCTTCCCCCCATCCGTCGGCACCGGAAATCCGCCGCCCAGAATCGTCACCTGGAAGCGTTGGGCCATCGTTTTGAGGAAGTTTTCGCTTTGGAGTCCGATCGCCTCTGCTTGAGCAATCTTTTCCTCCTCTTCTCCCATAAACGAGAAATTTTCTGGTAAGGAAACTAACTCCGCACCCTGACGTACTGCCAAGTCGATTAATTCCTCTGCCTGCACCAAATTTTTTCGCAGGTCAGGCAAGCTAGTCATTTGAATTGCTGCGGCGATATAAGACTTCATCGATTCACAATATTAGTCATTTAGTCAGTTGTCACTTGTCATTAGTCAGTTGTCACTTGTCATTAGTCAGTTGTCATTAGTCATTAGTCATTAGTCATTAGTCATTAGTCAACTATGCCCTATGCCCTATGCCCTATGCCCTATGCCCTATGCCCTATGCCCTATGCCCTATGCCCTATGCCCTATGCCCTATGCCCTATGCCCTATGCCCTATGCCCTATGCCCTATGCCCTATGCTCACCTCATGTCACTGAGAAAGGCTATATATAGTTTGAGAGTTTTGATATTTGAGTTTTCAATTAACCTTTAACCTTTCACTCAAAATTCAAAACTCTCAACTTTTTTACCCAAGATTTTAAGACCTAATTTCGGTCAAATCTTAAGGCATCGGATGGAAAAGCAAGTCAGGGAAAAAGCGGTTAAATTCAATCAAACCGGCCGCTTGAATAGCAATCCAAATCGTTGCCAATACTGGTGCGGTTGAAAGAAACTTGACAAAATATTGCATGAATTCTGCTCCTGAAATTTTGAGACAGTTGGTAATTGCCGATCGCTCGGTAAGACGCTAATTGCTAACTTGCAGTTAATTGCTTAACTCTTAGCGATTAGCGTTGGCTGCATTTCCCTATTTTAGCGGGGGGAAACAGTAATTTCGTCGTCCTTGGCAAACATTTCACCACTGGTAGCTTCTTTGAGAGCTGCCAGAGGCCATAAAACGCCGCTCAGCATACAGGAGATTGCCACAGGAACATCGATAATAATCTCTTTTTCCTCTGGAGTCGCTGATTTTTTGGCAATTTGCAGATAAGCGCGGCCTACCCAACCAATCCAACCAGCAATATACAAGAACAGCACGCTGGGAATCAAAAAGTCGCCAGCATAAGCCAAGTTACCGTCTACGATTAAGTGTGGGTATCCTTCCGGGCCGCACATAGCCGCAGAATAGCGATCGAATCTTGCCTTCGCAGATGCTGGGTCGCCATTGGTAGAACGAGCATTTTTAGCCAGTTCCTGGAACGCGGGGGAGTCCTTGCACGGCACCAAATTGTAGGCCGAAGCAACTGGAGCAAAACTGATCCACAGACTAACCACTAAAATTGCAGCAAACAATCGTCGCATGAAATTGTTTCCTTTTGTTACAAAACAATAATTTTTTCTACAAGTATTTCAACTTGCCGATCTCTAATCCAGATTACCGCATTTGTTGACAATGCGAAGCATTGATCGTTGATGCGGCAAATCCCAATAGAATTAGGAATTCGCGTTTGATCGCATCAGTACATCAGTCAGTGGCAAGCTAGCAATACCGCGAGGATATTTCACAGCCTGCATCTAATGATGGGCTTAACTGTCGCGATCGGGCAAATATCCCTAACAATAACCTGAGTACAGGCTGGCGCGGGGGACTTGCGCCAAATTAGTTAAGCTAGCAATAGCTAACCTATCAAATAAAATTACCAGATTAATGGCAACCATTTTCGCGATCGAAACAAGTTGTGACGAAACAGCAGCAGCAATTGTTAAGAATCGTCAAGTTTGCAGCAATGTTGTAGCATCACAAATTAAAATCCACGAGCAGTACGGCGGGGTAGTGCCCGAAGTAGCTTCGCGGAGTCACCTAGAAATGCTAAATCAGGTAATTGCCCAGTGTCTGAGTGAAGCCAACCTGAGTTGGTCAGAAATTGACGGCATTGCAGCGACTTGCGCCCCCGGTTTAGTAGGTGCATTGTTAGTCGGGTTGACAGCGGCGAAAACCTTGGCAATAGTCCACCAAAAACCCTTTTTAGGTGTCCACCACCTCGAAGGACACATTTATGCTTCTTACCTAATCGAACCAGACTTACAGCCACCGTTTTTGTGCTTGTTAGTTTCCGGCGGACACACCAGCTTAATTTATGTTAAAGATTGCGGCGTTTACGAAACAGTAGGACAAACACGCGACGATGCGGCGGGTGAAGCTTTTGATAAAGTCGCAAGATTATTGCAGCTAGGATATCCCGGCGGGCCGCTGATGGACAAATTGGCCGCCCTTGGCAATCCCCAAGCGTACCCCCTACCAGAAGGCAGAATTTCGCTGCCTGGTGGTGGCTATCATCCCTATGACAGCAGCTTTAGTGGTTTGAAAACAGCAGTTTTGCAATTAGTGCAGAAACTCAAAAAACAAGATATTAATGCTGGTGGCGAAGGCATCTTGGCTGCCTCTACAATTAATGATATTGCGGCTAGTTTTCAGGAAACAGTAGCTAAGGGTTTAACTAAAAGGGCGATCGCCTGTGCACTAAATTTAGGACTTAGCACTATAGTAGTCGGTGGAGGAGTCGCAGCCAACAGCGGACTCCGAAAACATTTACAAGCCGCCGCAGCCAAAAACAACTTGCGAGTATTGTTTC
>Ga0209591_10005007_pt1 | contig 14877 bp, 11 predicted proteins | sample MAT01_FD_187207 | JGI IMG/M metagenome (GOLD analysis project Ga0209591, IMG submission 187207) | Freshwater microbial communities from Lake Fryxell liftoff mats and glacier meltwater in Antarctica - MAT-01 (SPAdes) (version 2) | ecosystem: Environmental > Aquatic > Freshwater > Ice > Liftoff... | reverse complement strand
ATAGGTATATGGCGGCAGACCACCTTCACCCTTCTCACGCATGCGCAGTCCCGTGATCTCTTCAAAAGTAGTCCAATGCTGGAGTGCCGCCAGAGCGTGATGCAGTATGACAACGCCTACGCCTTGTTCGAAAAGAGCCAGAAAATTTCGCTTTTGCGCCTCAGTAATGTTTCGCGGCATGTCATAGAGCAGCACTGCATCGAAGTCCGGCGCGATTGGACGGTCATAGACGGTGCAAGTGCCGGCCGGATCGTGAGCACGATGTTCCATTTTCCATTCGATTCGGTTCTTGACAATATCCCAAAATCCCGGGTCGATGTCATGGCCGCCGGTCACCACCAGCAAACGGGCGGGTCCAGTAGCGCCCACGAGACGCGCGGAAGCGGCAGCCCCCAGTAGCGCACGACGGCTTAGGTGGTGATTGACCATGGTTTGCGATATTCCTTTGTGAGATAACGCGAAGCTTCGCTATCGCCGGTAATCTGTTGGCTCGCCGCATCCCAAAATACTTTGCGGCCCGTGCGGTAGCTGATGTTTGCCAACTGCAGCGAAGCGGTAGAAATATGCGCCTCGTGAATGCCACAAACAGGCGCTTTGCGCGAGCGTAAGGATTCGAGAAAGCGGAGTTGATGCGCGCCATCGCCGGCGTTCAGGCCCACAGGGCTCTCGATGGAATTCGTGTTGTCGCCTTCGGGGATGATACGGTAACCCTCACGCGTGAGTAACATCGTCCCCTTGGTGCCCAGGATCTGAATGCCATGGTCCGTTCTCGGGTTCCCCCAGGGGAAGGCATTCGCATGTTGTACCGAGCAGGTGAGCGTCAGGTTCGGGTAATCGAAGACAGAGACCAGTGTGTCGGGCGTTTCGCGCATATCGTCAAGAACATAGCGGCCTCCAGAGCTTGACACGGCTTTGGGCCAGCCCAGACCCAGTAAGTGTCGGACGCTGTCCAACATGTGGATGCCCCAGGTAATCACCATTCCGCCCGAGTAGTCCCAGAAATAGAGATAGTTCCAATGAAAGCGGTTGGGATTGAAGCGGCGCTTCGGTGCGGGGCCGAGCCAATAGTCATAATCCACTCCGGGAGGTGGATCAGAGTCAGGTGGGCGTCCGAGACCATGAGCGCGCGAATTAGCGGGCCGGCGAATCGTGTAATCCAGATTGCCGGAATCGCTCTGGTTCCAGACGTTGATGCAATGGACCATGCTGATCTTTCCCAGCGTCCCATTCTGAATGAGGCGTGCGGCGTCGGCAAACAAGGTCCCGCTGCGCTGTTGCAGACCCACTTCGAGAATCCGGTTGCCACGCCCGGCTTCCGCAACCAGCATGGCGCCCTCTTCCACGGTGTGCCCGATCGGTTTTTCGAGGTACACATCTTTTCCGGCGCGCATCGCTTGAATCGCAGGAATCGCGTGCCAGTGATCTGGAGTGGCAATGATCACGGCGTCGATGTCATTCCGATCGAGCAGACGCCGAAAGTCTGAATAGGTGTCCGGCGGTGGAGAGACCGACGCCCGTGTCTCGGCAAGCCGTCCCTGATCGACGTCGCAGATCGCCACGATGCGGCATGACGGGTCCTTTTGAAATAACTTCAGCAGCGAGCGCCCGCGTCCTCCGCACCCGATCAGTCCAACGCGTATGGAATCGTTGGCACCGACAGCGGCCGCGGCCAGAGCAGCTGAGGCAAAGATTTGGCGGCGTGTCGTCGGCATGGCTAACATCATAGCCCGCCGCGATCAAGATCTCCAGGCCTAGACCGCAGTGCCGACAAGGGAGTCGGACAGCCGTCGCTCAAGACTGACTCACTCAACCCTCACTCAAGACTGTTGCGTCTCGGTTCGGACGTTGTGAGATTCCAGTGACTGGTCAAAATCAGTGAGAAACCCATCAGAAGTGTACTGTCGATCGACACTGCGCACGCAAACGGATCCAAGCTGTGGATCCGTTTGTACTGATGTTGAAGGAGTGTCCCTACAAAAGTCCCTGCAATCGAATGTCACTGCAGAACGAGGGAATGGATGAAAGAGCGCTACGCCCTTGAAAATATTTGGCTCCCCGTCTTGGACACCTTTCGAAGTTTTCTGGTTCCGCCACCCACTCTCGATCTAGGCCTCGTTGTTCATGCCGTACGGCAATCCCGTTGATGCCTCGCCGTTTCGATGCCATCCGGCGGGCAAGTGAATTGCGCGAAAGTCTGACGGAAGGCAACTTCCGATTGCGCTGCGTTTTGCAAGGGTGCAATGATGCTATTGAACGAGTACCTAGGAGACAGACTTGGCCACCATGGGCTATGACATCATCGGAGACATCCACGGGCAGGCCGACAAGCTAGAAGCCCTGTTGGTCAAACTCGACTATCGCAATACGGCTGGCGCCTGGCGCCACCCCGAGCGCCAAGCCATTTTCGTAGGAGACTTCATCGACCGTGGCCCTTCACAGGTGCAGGCCGTTAACGCGGTGCGGCGCATGGTCGAAGCTGGGGCTGCGTTTGCGGTCATGGGCAATCACGAACTAAATGCGATTGCGTGGCATACATCCGATCCCGCGAACCCCGGCGAGTACCTTCGCCCGCACCATAGTCAAATATGGGGCGCGAAGAATCGCAAACAGCACACCGCCTTCCTGACGGAAGTTGAAGACAGGCCAGCGCTTCACGCCGAAATCATCGACTGGTTCCTGACTCTTCCCCTTTGGTTGGATCTACCGGACCTGCGTGTAGTACATGCTTGTTGGCACGCACCTTTCATGGCGTGGCTTTCGCCACAATTGCATGACGGCCGTTGCCTGACTCGGGAGTTGATGGTGTCAGCGACGGACGAACCTGAGAACGAAGCTGACAAAGACAACGCCACGCCCACCGTGTTCAAGGCCGTGGAGGCCCTGACCAAAGGCATCGAGATTCCGCTACCCGCCGGTCAGGACTTTAGCGATAAAGACGGCATTCGACGGAACCGGGTACGGGTGCGTTGGTGGGATGAACAAGGCACGACTTACAGTTCGGCGGCGATGCTGTCCCCTTCGGAACGGGCGGCATTGCCGGATTTGCCGATCCCGGAGCATGCGCGGGTTGAATCAGTGGTTAAGCCAACTTTCTTTGGCCATTACTGGCTCACTGGCGCGCCCGTGCTCCAATCCAACAGGGCTGTCTGCGTAGACTACAGTGCCGGAAATGGCGGACCTCTAGTAGCCTACCGCTTTGATGGGGAGCGGGACCTGTCGCTTGATCACTTCACTTGGGTGACTTAGGCGCGGAATTCCGAATTCGTCAGGGTTGCCGCAGCGTTGTTTTCCGGCGTTTCTCTTCGGTGCCGCCGCCCCGCCTCTCAACTTCGCGTAGGACGTGAGCTAGCGAATCCGGATGGATCTTTATGGGGGATAAGCCGTACCACTTATAGCGTTCCAGCAGAACAAATGCCTCGTCAAGAGAATCCACCCGTCGGCTGCGTGAGGAAGGGTCGCCTACGTCCTCGTCGATAAAGTCAGCCAATGTACATTCGTTGGTTTGCATCCAGAACTGATAGCCCTCTCCAGCATTCCTTTCGCGCAAAAGCTCGAGCGAGCCACTCTCCGAGCCAACCTTCAACACGACCTCGGGCATCCGCTTTAGAGTCGGCCTGGCATTGTCATAGCCGTGGCAGGACACAAAAATGAAAGACTGCACGTCGACAAAATCGAGCGCACCAAGCTGCCGGAGAAGATCGAGATAGGTCCTTCCCATCCGCAGCAGCGATTCGTAAGTTTTCCAGTTGGGCGTGGGTTCATAATTCAGGTCGAATCCGAGAGACTCGGCTGCGTGTTTTGTGACCTCCGGCTTCAAGAACATATGGACGTCGGGACGGGCGAGCTACAGAAGGACGGTGGCAACCGGCCAAGTCGCAACTCGTCCTCGTAGTGCAGGCAGCGCACATACGGTGTTGGCATACTGACTAAACAACCAGCCATCAACCGGAGCGGTTTCCAACAGTGCGAGCAGAGCCTTGAAAAAGGACTTAGCCGCATTCTCATCCTGCATTGCGTCGTGAAATGCGCCACTCTCGAATTTTGAAAGTAAGTTCACAGTTACTGAGGGCTGACAAGGTTCTTTTGACGAGTAGCTTGATCTCGCCTTGAATAAGCAAATCGTTGGCTTCGCCGACTAGGGTCTGGAAAGCCTCATGTCCCGCCAGCTTGTAATCCCGCTCTTGCGATAGGTACTTCGGATCGGCGGAAGCTCCCGGAAACCAGTGCAGGAATCTTTGATGTCAAGACTTCAGAGTTAGTCGCTTACCCAAGACAACCCAACCGCCATCTTTTTGGACAAGGGGAGGTAGATTATCTAAGATCGGGTCCGACTTCGAAACTGCAAGCCGTAAGGCTGGAGTATCTGCCCGGAATTTCTTCGCCACGTTGCCCTCGATGTCCCTAAAGAGGACGTGCAGGTTATCGACCGCGATGCGAACTATCTTCCCAGGGCCCCACTGTGGAGCGCCCTTATTCTCAACGAAGGTTCCTTCTTTTTACTGTGCCAATCAGATCTCTCGTAAACTGCTCTTGCCTTCGATGCGACTGATGCATCGCCAAAATTGCCATCCATCGACGCAACGGGATTCGGGCGCTGCACCGGCTTGGCGGGTATCGAAACGACTGAACTCCACTCAACCGCGAATCAATCCGGCCTCTGCTTTTGCCCAAGACAGAGCAGCCGCTCTGCAATCCACAAGGCGTCCACCGGCCAAAACGCCTCAGGTCTCGGGTGCTGAACGCCCGTGATCCCCTTCATCGGCCTGCAACTCAACACACGATCCAGCCACTGTAGCGGCACCGCACGGCGCCCATGAACAGCTCCTAAAAGGGCTCCCGCAATGGCAGCATTAGTGTCTGTATCGCCCCCGGCCATCACCGTGCTGACGATGCCAGCCTCAAGGCTCTCCGCGTGGAGCAACTGCCAGAATGCATTCTGGAGCGCAATCAGCACCCACCCCATCTGCTTTGAGTAGTCGCCTGGCGGCTTCGAACCGGCTTCTATGATCGCCTCAGTGACGCTCTGGGGAGATTCGATCCGCTTGGCGGTTTCGAGCGCGAACCCGTACGTTTGTTCCGGCCCGCTACCCGTCCGAATGGCGAAGGCGAGCGCCTCGGCATACACTCTGTTCGCGTGCTGGCACACGGCATTCGGGTGCGTTAGTAATGCATCCTGCTGCGCCCACTCCCCAGCCTCGCCCTCTCGGGCCCCACCACCGAGAATGCCAAGCGGGCTGACTCGCATCAGCGCGCCATTGGCCTGGCTCTCCTGCTGTGCGGCGCTTGTTGCGGCCTCCGCCGCAGATCGTCCGGCGCGAACCGCGGTAGCGGCTGCGGATACGGCGGCTCTTGTCGTTCTGCCGATGTCGTACGGATGGGATTCATACCACCAGGCATACGCACGGGCGGCGGCTTCGGGTTCATACGCGCCGTGCTTCACGATGGATCTTGCCAAGGCCAGAGCCATCTCTGAATCATCCGTAGGCTGCCCTCCAAGCGCGTTCCAATGTCCTCCGTCGTAGAGCAGACGTACTCCGCTGGGATGCTCCCTACGAATAATAGCCGCGCTCTTAAACTCGACCAGCCCACCCAATGCGTCACCCGCTAACTGGCCAAGCATGCAGCCCTGCGCACGCGATAGCATGCCGGCGTCGCTCACACTGGAGCGTCGCTTCGGCCAGCAGAGAGCGAAAGGCTCCGGGTTCTTGGAACCCCGGAGCAACGCGGAGCTCCATTCCCGTCCCGACAGTTCCCGCGCCAGACTCCTATCCCCACCGAAGCACCACCCGCCGCAACCGCTGTTCCCGTTCTGGTCATAGCGAATTGGTTCGCCCGTCCGGTCGTATAGGTCCATCCCGGCGCCCAGAAGCAGAGCGTGGCCGCCGGCGTAGTCCCAGCCCACCGGACTGTTCAGCGAAACCCCGGCTCGTGCCTCGCCGGCCGCTACCAATGCCAGCCGGTAGGCGATGCTGGGGACAGCGCGGTACCGCATCGGCGCAACCAGCATCGCGTTGGCGTGCGCGTTACGGTCGGCTTGGTGCGAGACGAGAATCGTCTCAGGGACGCCGGTTTCTGTTCCGGGTATCTCGATCCCATTTCTTTTGACAGGCCCCGTGCCTTCGGCCCACGCGAACCAATCGCCCGCATCGTCAGGTGCGCAGTAGGCATAGACCACGCCCAATACGGGCCGGCCATCCCTTAGGAGTGCGATGGAAACGGATGCTCCCCGAAAGCCCTGCTCGAATGCTGCGGTTCCGTCATCGGGATCAACCAGCCAGAGATGTCCGGCTGAATCCTGTGGAGGCGAAACAAACCCCAACTCCTCGCCGCGATAGCCGTACTGGGGGAAGCCCTCCGTCAGGGTTTGCCGGATCTCCTCCTCCACGCGATGATCGATCTCCTGCTCACCGGAATGGAACGCCCGGCGAAGCATTGTTCCGGCGGTGGCAGCCGCCCGAATAGCACAATCGAGTTCTCCCTTATAGTCTTGCGTCATGGCTGTTTCTCCAGTCGATCCCGTTGCGTGCCCGCTTTGGTGCGTCCGGATTCGCGGGTCCGTTTGGCATGGGCTGATCGCAGATCCTTAAGAAGGCGTTGACCTTCCTTGCGGTTTTCCGAAGTGATACATAAGTGGTAGAAATTGTAAGCCTCGCTGACTTCCTGTTCTGTGTCTGCATCCGTATCATGCGAACAATGTTTGTTCGCCCAGTAGATCCACGCCCAAGTCATCGGTTGGCTTTTCTCCACGCCAAAGCCCCGGTTATATATCCTGGACAAAAAAAGGCTGGCCATCTGGCTGCCTGATAGCGCCATGTCTTCGAGTTCCGCTCGATATTCAGCGATGTTGCCCCACGCCACCTCGTCCCCTGCTTCGGCGGCGATAAGATGGAATTCGGCGGCGGCCAGGAGGTTGCGTTGAACACCTTGGCCAAATCGGAACATAGTGCCGATTTCGCACGACGCATCGGTATAACCCTGGACGGCAGCTTTCTCGAACCACTTGAGAGCTTCGGCGTAATCCTGATCGACGCCTTTACCGTGGTAGTAACGTTTAGCAAGGTTCCACTGGCCATCGGCAAGGCCCTGTTCGGCACTCTTTCGATACCAATAAACGGCTTGCGTCTTGTCCTGATCGCAACCGTAGCCTTCCAGAAACGTCGTTCCGAGATTGTTTTGTGCAGCCCGGTCACCCAGCTCAGCACCACGTCTATACCAGCCAAATGCGACAGCCGAGTCCTGCGACACAACATCGCCTCTTCTGTATTCATCGCCGAGCGTGTTTGCCGCTGCGCCGTCCCCGGCCTCAGCCTGCCGCATAAGCGCGGTCACCGCAAGAGGTCTGGTAATGTCGCCTCTCTGCAAGCCTTGGTCCTTCGTAAGGGTGGTGACCGTTTCTTTCGATAAGAGGACGGCCGCTCGTCGCTTTACCTTGGCCTTGGATTCTCCGATTGCAGGTTTGCTGGCGTCCGGCGAACCTGGCAATGCTTCCTTTTCCTTGCGCACAGTGATCACTCCTTGAATTTCCTCAATCAACTCTCTCGGCACCCAATTTGAAACCGTACGAGGTTCTCACTCGTCCTGTGACTCCCGCATTACGGCTGCCTGGAAGTTCTTAATGGCATCAACCCATCCATCCGTGCGCGTTTCATTGGCGAGTAAAACGTCGACCGAAATGTAGTGCTTGTTATCTTCGGTAACAAACCAAGCCGTCTCTTTCGGTGTTTTCCGTACCGATGCGCCGGGGACGAGACCTGCGAGCTTTGCAAGGTACTGCTTGTGAAACTCGAGTAAGGCTGCACTGTTGGCCTGAGCACCCATATTGTCCAGCAATAGCAGACCATACTGCGATATCGTGCCGAGGTTCCAGTTTTTCCCGGTATCAGGGTGCCACCTCAGGATCATGGATTCAGTTCCGAATTCTGCCAGCACGTTGTATGACGCCAGCGTATCGACGAATGCATTCAGTCGTTGTGAGATGCCCGGAAAAATTATCTCGAGCCGCTCAAAATAGCGTTCCTGCGTGATCGTTGTTCGCCTTCCTCCGCTGGTATCTACGATCTGTCCCGTGGTGGGTGGCTTAATAACGATTTGACCGTCATTCAAAGTGACGATACCCCGGTCGATGTTGGTTGTCTTCGCGAGAACGCGCGGTTGGGCAATATAGCCTCCGGCCACTTCAAAAAGAGCGATCTCGACCAGTGCGAGTGTAAAGTGAAAACCCGCGTATTGCTGGAGGAACCGGGCCATGCTCTCCACGCCTTCCCGAATCCCGTCACCGACAATGAGCAACAGAAACCGCCCTCGCTTCAGATTACGCGAGACCGCATCATGGAAGGACGATTCGTCGATCTCGCCCTTTGCCGAAACTACTTCATAGAGTTTTCGCGTTGCCGCCACGTCGGAGGCATCGATAGGTTTTGTACGGTTGATCGCCTCCTGCAGCGATTCGTAGGTCCAGTTGGACATGGTGCTGGCGTACTCGAGGATCTGTGCGACGACATCCCGCCTGGCCTCTGGATTGCGCCAAAGCTTGCACTCAATAAGCGCGAGGTCGCCGGCCGGTGTTACGAGTAGGTTGTCCAGGAAACCTGACCCAACCGGAAGCTCGACGCAAACAGGGACCAGAGTCGTGAACGCTGGCTCGATTTGATCGACTGGCAGCAGACTCGGATGACGCATGATCAGGTTCTGGAGCCAGGCTTCATCATAAGGGGCGTTGTCTGACGCATTCTTCGAGAAGTGAATTCTGTTTAGCTGCTTTGCATAAGAACCGGCCTGAAAACTATCGAGGAAAAGCGTGTGCCCATATTGGGTTTTGGTCGACATTCTGATTGAGCATACATCATACGGATCTGTCCGCATAAGTGGCGTACGCGCGCCCAAGATTTTCTCCGTAAAGCGGAAATATTTAGCTTGGGCCGAAGGCGGCGGCTAAGGCGGCGAAGAAGGTTTCGTCGGGGCCAGTGTTGAGGGTTACCCATTCTTCGTCAGTCATTGTTGCTCGCCAGGCCAGGAAGGGGAGGGCGTCGGGGCCGACGGGGTGGCGGAGTTGCCATGTGTCACCCTGGGCGATGTCGAGGATCGATTGAGCGACCAGCGAGGACGGAGTGGGAGTGTTGAGCGCATTGGTAAACATCGCGCTGAAACGAGCCAGGTGGGGGTAATGAGAATTGGTATCTTTTGTACCGATGCTGCGGGCCATGTCGGTATCTATGATGCCTGGTTCAACGAGGGCGACACGGACGTTGAAGGCCTTCATTTCGCAGGCGAGGGCCTCTGTTAATGCTTCTAAAGCAAATTTAGAAGCAGTGTAGGCCGCCATTGGGGCGCAGGCCAGGCGGCCGGCGACGGAGCTGATGTTGATAATGCAGCCGCTTTTGCGTTGGCGCATGTGTGAGGCAAGGGCTTGTGTGCAGCGGAGGACACCAAAGTAGTTAGTCTCCATCACGGCCCGAAAATCGGCTAGCGGAGCTTCTTCGATTGATCCCATGCGTTCGATACCGGCGTTGTTAACGAGGACGTCGATTGAGCCGTGGGTGCTCAGTATTGCGGCTATGCCTTCGGAGACAGAACTGTCTGAATTAACATCCATGATTGAGATATGAATGGGGAGATTCTCTTGGGCTGCGGCTTGACCGAGGGTTGATTGCGCGGGGTTGCGCATGGTGGCGAAAACGGCATGCCCTGCGCGGCCACAGGCGAGAGCGGTTTCAAAACCGATGCCTTTACTGGTTCCAGTGATGAGTATGTTTGACACTGATGCGATTCCCTTTAAAGCAGCTTACAACCAAATGGTTCGGGTCACAAGTTTATTGAAGGCGCTGGGGGACAGCCTCTTGGACTGCACCCTGAAAAATCCGCAATAAAATCAAGTCTTCGGCGACGCGATTGCAGGTTTCGACTCGCAAAAGGCTCCTAAATCCAAACTCCCAAAATCGTACTCTCTCTTTTTTTGTGCAGTAACTTAAGCACGCTTGGTCGGAATTCCGAGAATCGTCAGATTTTTCAAATTTCAGGCTGGGACAGTTCAGATACCGTCGCAGATCCCGACACAAGAATGCAATAGACTCCGGCGCAAATCACAAAACGCAAAGCTGAATTTTGCTCGCGCCAATCGGGTGCCGCTAACCCGTCTGGCTGATGAGAACTTTATCGTTCACAGAAATTTCAAAACTCTATTTCCATTCTTTTCAACAAAACCTCCTCAACCAAACATTAAGCTCATCCAACCCACTGGTAGCTTTTACCCAGGAGCAAACCCATGTCTGCAACTCATAAAACTGCAACCGATCAGTCGAACGTGGAGACCCCACGCAAGAAAACCATGTCACCTGCGGCCCAGGCCGCCAACCGCGCCAATGCGCAAAAGTCCACCGGCCCGCGCACCGCCGAAGGCCGCGCAAAATCAGCCGCCAACCGGACCAGCCATGGCCTCCAGGCCAATCCAACCACCATCTTTGAAAACAACCCCCACGAGCGGGCCCGCTACGAAGAACTTAAAGCCGAACTCTTCGCCCAGTGCCTCCCCGAAGGCCGCCTCGAACGCGAAACTTTCGAACGCTACACCTTCGCCACCTTCCAGGCCGACCGCGCCCGCAATATGGAAATCGACACCCAGGACCGCTGGCTCGGCAATCCCGAAAACGCAACATTTTTCCACCAGATGGAACACTTCACACGTCTCGCAGCCCTCCAGGAGCGCCGCGCCGACAAAGCAATGAACGAACTCCGCAAGCTCCAATTCGATCGGGTCCTCGCCCTCGACGTCCACTCAGAACACTACATCCTCGAGAAAAAGATCGATATCCCGGCCTCTCTCCCAATGGCCAAATACCGCAGCACCGACCTCAGCAAAACCGGTAACGGCATCATCGCCATCCGCCTCCTCGCCCTCGATCCAGAGGTCCGCGAAATCATCGATAAACAAATCAAACCCAAAGAGGCACCCATCAAAGTCACCCAGGAAGACATAGCCTTCCTCCGGCAGCACGTCAAGCTTTAACAAAACGAACCCAATGGGCCCACCCGCCCACAGATCTTTGACAATTGAACCCGCTCTTTAAACACTGGCGCCACAAGTGTCTCTGGCCCGCCCCGCAAAACGGCCGGCCAGATTGACACTGTGAGATTGACACACCACAAGAACCCCGATAAGGTTGACCCTTCGTGCCAATTATTGAACTCCACTGGATCGACTACGCGATCCTCGCCACATACTTCGCCTTCGTACTCGGCATCGGCTTCCAGCTCCGTCGTAAGATGCGCTCTGCCGAAGACTATCTCCTCTCCGGACGCGCCATCCCCGCCTGGATCGCCGGCCTCGCCTTCCTCTCCGCCAATCTCGGCGCACAAGAGGTCATGGGCATGGCCGCCTCCGGTGCCAAATACGGCATCGCCACCAGCCATTTCTATTGGGTCGGCGCAGTCCCCGCGATGGTCTTCGTCGGCGTCTTCATGATGCCCTTCTACTATGGCTCCCGCGCCCGCTCCGTCCCGGAATATCTTAAGCTCCGCTTCGACGAAAAAACCCGCGCCTTCAACGCCATCACCTTCGCCCTCATGACGGTCATGTCCTCAGGCATTTCTCTCTACGCCATGGGCCTCCTGCTAGCTTCACTCCTCGGCTGGAATTTCGATGCCTCCATCGGCCTCGCCGCCCTCGTCGTTCTCATCTACATCTTTCTCGGCGGCCTCACCTCCGCCATCTACAACGAAGTCCTCCAGTTCTTCCTCATCTGCGCCGGCTTCTTCCCCCTCGTCCTCGTCGGCCTCTCTAACGTCGGCGGCTGGTCCGGCCTCGTCACACAACTCGAAAAAGTCGCCGTCAGCAAAGGCTACGTCGCCGGTGCTTACACTCATGCCTGGACCCAAATGTCCAACCCCTCAGCCAACCCCATGGGCATCGAATGGTTCGGCATGGCCATGGGCCTCGGCTTTGTCCTCAGCTTCGGTTACTGGTGTACAGACTTCCTCGTCGTCCAACGCGCCATGGCCGCCGATTCCATGCTCGCCGCCCGCAAAACACCACTCATCGCCGCCATCCCCAAGATGTTCTTCCCTGCCTTGGTCATCCTCCCCGGCATGATCGCCATCGCGATATCTTCACAAGCCAACGGCCTCTTCCAACTCCCCGTCAAACCAGACGGCAGCCTCAACTACGACATGACCATCCCCCTCATGCTCCAGGCCTTCTTCCCCGCCGGCATGCTCGGCCTCGGCCTCACGGCGCTCATGGCCAGCTTCATGTCCGGCATGGCCGGAAACGTCACCGCCTTCAACACGGTCTGGACTTACGACATTTACCAGGCCTACCTCAAACCCAATCAGTCGGATGGCCATTACCTCACCGTCGGCCGCCTCGCCACCGTCTTTGGCATCGCCGCCTCCTGGGCCGCTGCCTACGCTGCCGTGAAGTTCAACAACATCATGGACCTCCTCCAACTTGTCTTCGCCTTCGTCAACGCCCCACTTTTCGCAACATTTCTCCTCGGAATGTTTTGGGCCCGCGCCTCCGCCAACGGCGCTTTCTTCGGCCTCCTCTCCGGCACCATCGCCGCCAGCCTCCACCACGGCCTCTCATTACCGATGGGTTCCCAACCCGGCCTCAAAGGTGCCTGGCTTGCCACCCAGGCGATCTACCCCAGCGAAATGGCCCAAAACTTCTGGACCGCCATCTGGGCCTTCACCACCTGCTTCCTCGTCACCGTCGCCGTCAGCCTGGTAACCAAACCCAAACCCGCCGCCGAACTCGCCGGCCTCGTCTACGCTTATACAGAGATGCCCAAAGATCCCCCCAATCTTCCCTGGTATCAGAAGCCCGCCACCCTCGGCGCGCTCATCCTCATCGCAGTCACCCTGCTCAACATCCTCTTCTGGTAACACCCATGGATCTCAGACTCATCATCGGCCGCCTCCTCCTCGCCATCGGCTTACTCCTCGTTGCCGCCGCATGGCTCGCCCCCACAACCATACGAACCCAACTCTACGGAACCAACCTCAACCTCGCCTGGGGCATCGTCCTCATCGCTTCTGGTTCCCTCTTTATATTCACTGCCCGCAAATCATGAAATTCCGAGCCCCCGGCCGTGTCAACCTCATCGGCGAACACACCGATTACAACGACGGCTACGTCCTCCCCGTAGCGATCGAGATGCAAACCATCGCCACGGCAACCCCTGCCCCCGCGATGCAATTCACCTCGACAAGCAACCCGCCCCCCGGCTGGCAAAGCTATGTCCTGGGCGTTGAAAAACAACTCCGTCGCCGCGCCGTCCCGATCCCCAACCTCGCTATCGAATTCACCTCCACCCTGCCCCTCGGCGCAGGCCTCTCCAGTTCCGCCGCCCTCGAAGTATCAGCCGCGCTCGCCTTCATCGCCGCCGCCGGCTTCGAGCTACCCGCGATGGAAGTTGCCAAGCTCTGCCAGCAAGCCGAAATAGAAACAGTAGGCCTCGCCTGCGGCATCATGGACCAGTTCATCTCCCTCCACGGCCGCGCCAACCACGCCATCCTCCTCGATTGCCGCAGCCTCGCCTGGCACCCAGTTCCCATCCCAGCCGACATCACATTGGTAATCGCCGACACCGGAGTTAAACACGCCTTGGCTTCCAGCGAATACAACACTCGCCGCAAAGAATGTGAAGCCGCCGCCGCCGACCTCGGAGTAAAAAGTCTCCGTGATGCCACGCAAGACGGAGGCCACAAGCGAGCCCGCCACATTATCAGCGAGAACGCCCGTGTCCTCGCCTTCGTAGAAGCCCTCGCAACAAACAACCGAAAAGCGCTAGGCGAACTCATGGCCGCCAGCCACGAAAGTCTACGCGCTGATTACGAAGTCTCCTGCCCGGAACTCGATCAGATGGTAGCCGCCGCCAACAAATGCTCCGGCCTCATCGGTGCCCGCATGACCGGAGGTGGCTTCGGTGGTTCCACCATCAACCTCGTCGAAACAAACGAAGCCAAAGCCTTCGCAAACAAACTAGCCGAACTCTACCCCGGCGCGATAATCCACATCACTAAGGCCGCCAATGGTGCTGGTCCGCAAAATCCATAAAGCCTTCCCAGTCCCATTTCGTGATGTCATGCTTGCCTAGCCGCAGGTGGTAAGCCATCCGGCCATCAAAGTAACGCTCACCCGGCTTCAGCATCTCCCGAGGCTTCATCCCCGCCGCCACCATCCCGCCAAACTCGCCCTCCGGGTCAGCCCAAAGGTCCTCGCTGGCGCTGGTCGTATACATCAAACGAGGAGCAACCGCCCGGATCACCCAATGCGAATCAAACGGCAACGTCTCTTCTTTGCCGCTGTACTTCTTGAAATTCCCGTCAAACCAGTGCGGAAAATTCTTGTTGAGATCCGCCGTCCGCTCGCCGCTCTTGCGACGGCTCACTGCCGCCCCACCCTCGCCGCTATCATTCGAGATCACCATCGCAAAACGTTCATCGACTGCCCCGGCCCACAACGCGGCCTTACCAATCCGCGAGTGCCCATGCAACGCGACGTGCTTCGAGTCAACCTGAGGATCCTGCTCCAGATAATCCATCGCCCGGCTCATCCCCCAAGCCCAGGCCGCGATGCTCCCCCACTCATCCGCCTTCGGCTTCCCGTACAAAGCATGAACGCCGTTCTCGTACCCATCGTCAAAGTCCGGATCAAGGTCCCCGTAAAAGACCACCGCCGTACCGTAACCGCGCGACACAACATACTCCGCCTCAAACCGCGAAGCGCAGCTCCCCCGCTTCGCCGTCTCAAAGATCGCCGGATCTGCATTTACACAACTATTCCCGGCAAAGCTCATCCCCAGAAAGACCGGCACTTTCGCCGCAGTCTTCGGCAGATACATCAACAACTCCATCGTGCCGCGCTTCCCCGTCGGCCCT
>Ga0209591_10005003_pt1 | contig 14880 bp, 10 predicted proteins | sample MAT01_FD_187207 | JGI IMG/M metagenome (GOLD analysis project Ga0209591, IMG submission 187207) | Freshwater microbial communities from Lake Fryxell liftoff mats and glacier meltwater in Antarctica - MAT-01 (SPAdes) (version 2) | ecosystem: Environmental > Aquatic > Freshwater > Ice > Liftoff... | reverse complement strand
AAGATTTTAAATGCCGGGCTTTTAATGCCGCATTGGCTGTTTCGATGCTTACTTTTTTTAGCCGTTCTTCTTCCAGATCCTGCCTACCAAAAGCATTTACAGAACGCATAGATTCCAGCCCCTGCTGTAGCACAACTACCATATTGCTTTGGTGGCTTCGCAATTCACGGGAGGCTTTTTTTACAGCCTTTTTAAAACGAATAATGAACAATAAAATAAAGGGCGTTACCGCAACAGCCAACAGTGCAAAATCCCAGTTGAGATAGAACATCAATACAAGCATTCCAATAATGGTGAGCGAATCAACCAGGATACTCAAAATGGAAGAGGAGGCAAAATCCTGGATGGTAGAAACATCCGACGTGATAGTGCTGAGTACTTTTCCTATCTGGTGCGAATCATAAAACGAAAGTGAAAGACGTTGCAGATGATGGTACATCCGGCGGCGAAGATCGTTGGCCACATTTTGGGCAACACTTTCGGTAAAATAACTGTTGATATAGCTTGCCAAAGAGCCAAGGGCTGTAATGATGACAGTGCCAATTACCGCAACAGCAGCTAGTGAAAGTTCTTTTTTGCCGCTGGAAGTATTCGCCATCCAGGTGAGCCAATCCGGAAGTGGACGTTGTCCGATTACATTGTCGATAATGATTTTTAATGGCCACGGAGTTGCAAGTCCCATTATCGTTTCAATCAACATTGCCACAAAAATAAGGAGGAGCCATTTTCGATAGGGTCTTATAAGGACATGTACAAGCGATGCCAGTCCACGCTTAGATGTTCGCTTAAGCGGAACAATATTAATATGCTCAAAATTTTCAGGGGAAATTGTTGCCATGCAGTCAGAATTTCCTCCATTTAAAAGGTGCAGACAATATAGAAAAAATCGTTAAAATAGCGCTTAACTTCACTCCAAAATATATTTTGGTTAATAATAAGCAGGCAACAGTTTTAATAGTTACCCCGGTTTAGTTTATTAACAAAACGAAAGGTATGAATTAATGAACAATGTCATTTGCTGCGGCGCAGCGAGGAAAAGCGCTTTATTGTATATTACTTAAAAATTGATTAATAAACCGTTCGCAATAACGTTGGATTTTTCAATGATTGGTGTCTTTCAATGTATATTAAAAAATGTTCGAAGACTTGCAGGTCTTTCTAGAATCCTTGAAAAACTACAAAATAATGCTGGTGAAATATTTACTCCGACCTTGCATTGTCAATGAATACAGATTTTACTTCCCTCGGTTTATTGATCAGGTCAAAAAATCCTTCCAGGTAGTTGATCATATTTTTTTTACTTCCACTGGTTAATAATTCAAAATTATTCACCAGTGAGTAAATGTTTTCTTTTTGTTGTTTAAACAGTTCCAACGTTTCATTAATTTCTTCCAGCGTTCTTGAAAAGCCCCTGTAAACCCTTTGTGTTACGGTCTCGGTATTCATTAGCGGATCAGGAACTGCATAATCTGTGTTGATAATGCCGGAATAATCAAAGTCGTACGCTACAGCAAAAGGTCTTGAAGAAGGATCTTCTTTAAGTTGTATCAACTTGATATTGTGAGGGGCCGGCACCGACCAATCTGTGTTGCCAATCATGTATTCAAATAAAGCTACCAAAGTCATTTGCTTCCGGTCAGTAGATTCGGTAAAAATTTTCCCCTTGGTCCATTCGATGCAGTTATTTCTTTTACCCATGTCTTTCACATCTTCTATTAAAAACCCATATCCTGAAAATCCATCTTTCTTTTCGCTGCTGTCTTTGTAGTTGATGTTTAATAATCTTACATTGAAGCTTTTATCAGTTAATAAATTATACATTTTATAAACCAGGTATTCTTTTAATAAATATTGCTGGTAACCACTATTTAGTCTGCAGGTGCTTACCAGTTTAATAGATTTAAGCGGATGCATTCTGGAGGTGTCGGTTTTATTGAAAACCAATTTTAAGGGCGGAACAAAACAATAGTCTCTTCTGAAATGGCCTCGTACAATCAGGTTAAGAGGTTCATTTACGAGAGAGCTATCCGTTAATTTAGTTATAAAACGGGCCGGGGTTACTTGCCCAATTTTAGCTTTTTGCTTGATCAATTTCGACCAGTATGCTTCCACCGTTACATTTAAAATTGCTTGCTCTTTAAAAAATTCAATTTTATTGATTGAGTTTTTCTGGGCATAAGCTGGTTGGCTTATAAAAGAGAAGTAAACCAATAAGGCTGATAATAATAGTTTCATAAACATTAGTAAAAAGGTTAAAAAATTTTAATTGAGAGGAACTAAAATGTTAAGTTCCTTTTTTAAAAGTGATGAATTCAGTTATAAGCTTCAAATCAATCAAACGATGCAGGATTTCAAAAAATGAAAGCAAATTTTATATCCAGACAACAGTAGATTTGTATCCTGCTTATTTTAATACCTCCTCAATAACATGGCCTATTGCACCGCTGGGCATTTGTATATGAAGCAAAGCCGCCAGGGTAGAGGCAATATCTGTCATGTACACTTCCCGGTTGGTTGCTCCGGCTTTAACCATCCAGCCATACCATAAAAGCGGGATATGACTGTCATACGGATTCCATACGCCATGTGTGGTGCCGCCTTTTAAAAAATCACCAATCCATTGTGGTTGAAATACGATTTGAATGTCGCCGCTTCGCTTGGGGTAGTAGCCATTCGCCATCGCTTCTTTCTGCGTTTGGTTGAGCGTTGTGCTGTTCAACGCATCCAATGGAAAAGCTCTGTTGATGCCTAGTTGAAGTAATAAATAGTCAATCACCCATTGGTTAACAGAGTCTTTATTCAGACCTGCTTTTTTGATTGCGGTCCGGTTCAGGTACACCTGGTAATTCAAAATCCCTACCACCAGATCGGTCACTTTTGTTTTTACTTTGAGAGCAGTGTTCATTTCCTCTGCAACGGTTTCGTTATCAAAATTACCGGACGGTATTTTATGCGATTGTAAAAATGCAGGCATATTGGCAACACCATGGTCGGCGGTTAAAAAAACAAGGTATTCGCCTCTTCCAGTTTTTGAATCCAAAAAATCAAGAAAATCTCCGAGGTCTTTATCCAGTCTCAAAAAGCCATCTTCTGCTTCAGCAGAATTAGGACCATAAGCATGACCAATATAATCGGGCGATGACAAACTCACAGTCAGCATATCAGTTACAGAATCGGCACCTAAATTTTCGCCGTTTACTGCGGCCATGGCCATTTCAAAAGTAAATGTATTGCCATAAGGAGTTGCCGGAATGATGCCGTAATTTTTTTCAATGTTTTGTTTCAATGCATGCGGAAATCCTTTGGTATAGGGCAAGCTCTGTTTGTAAGTTTCAATCGGGTACAACGAATTCCAATCCTGTGCATAATATTTATCCACCAGTTTTTTTGCATTTATATCGTTTACCCACTTAGGCAACTCCTTTGCATAGAAAGAAGAAGTAATCCAGTTCCCTGTTTTATTGTCATACCAATAAGCACCATTACCACTATGCCCGGCAGGTAAAATGGCGCCACGATCTTTAATAGCAACACCAATTACTTTACTATTGAAGTTGGTGGCAAGCCTAAGCTCATCACCAATGGTAGTTACCAATAAATTACGTGGACTCATTTGTCCCAATGTTGTTGTACTGCCGGTTGTTCTTTCGTTCTCATCTTCTGTACAATAAACAAATTTATTTAAATCATAATCCCACCAGTCGTTGCCTGTAATGCCGTGGATGGCAGGAACGGTACCGGTGAAAACTCCTGCATGGCCGCAGGCAGTAACGGTTGGCGTATTGGGGATGAAAGTGTTTTCGCAGGAAAATCCTTTGTTGAGCAAACGTTTAAATCCTCCATTCGGTGCATAGCGGTCGAAGTAACGGTAAAGGTAGTCCCAGCGCATTTGGTCAACAACGATGCCCACCACCAGTTTGGGTCTGGGGATAGCAGATTTATTTGAAACGGATAAGCTGTTTGAATTTTGAGCGGCAATGGTAAGCACCCAAAAAAGCGTAAAAGGAACCAATAATATTTTTTTCATACAGAAGCTGTTTAGAAAAAATTGTATAGAATAATAAAAAATTAAGGTACACTAAAATAGTTGAATTTTTAAAGAATTCAACTATTTGAAATTATGTAAAATGCATGGCAGTATAAAAAAAATGGCATGCTACGGGTTCGGGGTAGCGCTAAAAGTTATTTTTTTATGAAAATAAAATAGGCGATTTTGAAATGAATCCCTGTAACAAAAGGTGGTTGGGTTTTGGTTCGGTTAACCGTTACCAAAATTGTTTTAGAACTTGAGTACAATTTGGCTAAATCGTTTTCGATATCTATTTTAATGGTTCCGGCAATAAAATCTGTCAATTTGTTTTTATCAAAAAAAATAGCTTTACATTTATTTTTATTATTTTTTGCTACCGTTCATTGCATGCTAACAAAAGTTTAAACTTATCAAACTATGAAGTATTATCTAATTATTTTTTTGTTGATTGTATTATTTCCAAGTTCTATTTTCTCCCAAACTAAAAGTATTTTCAATGGTAAAGATTTAACGGGCTGGACGATACATGGCACTGAAAAGTGGTATGTAGAAAAAGGAGAATTGGTTTGTGAAAGCGGTCCGGATAAACAATATGGTTATCTCTCTACCAATGCAGCATATGAAAATTTCATATTGACGGTAAATTTTAAACTGGAGGCCAATGGCAACAGCGGAGTATTTATCCGCTCTGGAATTGAGGGTACAAAAATCAGCGGATGGCAGGTAGAAGTAGCGCCGCCCGGTTTACATACTGGTGGTATATACGAATCTTATGGTCGGGGATGGTTGATACAACCTAAGCCGGAAGACGAGGTGTATCTGAAAGGCAATGAATGGAATTTTATGAAGATCAAAGTAAAAAATGATGAGGTAACCACCTGGCTGAATGGCAAAAAAATGGTTTATTTGAAAGATCAGAAAATTGGAGACGGGAAAGGTTTCATCGCTTTGCAGATTCATGATGGCGGTGGTATAAAAGTACGCTGGAGGAATATTAAAGTAACACAACTGAAATAACTGAACAGATTCGCTGAAAGGAAAGGTAAACACAGAATTTTAATAAATAAATGACTCCAATGGAAAATCAACATGAATCATCCCGCAGGAAATTTTTAAAAAACTTCGCTACAACGGCCGCGGCTGTTGGCGTTGGATCCAATGTATTTGCAGCCGAAAAAAAGGAACAATATTTTGAGCAACTTAAAAGATTGGGTACCAGTGCCAACGACCAAATAAACATTGCTTTAATTGGGGCAGGTGGCATGGGCACGCAGGATACGCTAACTGCCCTGAAGGTACCCGGTACCAAACTGGTAGCCATTTGCGATTTGTATGACGGACGTTTGGAAGACGGTAAAAAGAAATGGGGTGCCGATATTTTTACCACCCGCAGTTATAAAGAAATTTTAAACCGCAAGGATGTGGATGCGGTGATCATCGGCACGCCGGATCATTGGCACCAGCAAATTTCTGTAGACGCTATGCGGGCAGGTAAACATGTTTATTGTGAAAAACCAATGGTGCATGACATTTCCGAAGGACCGGCTGTGATTAAAGCTCAACAGGAAACCGGTAAGGTTTTTCAGGTCGGTAGCCAGGGAGTATCTTCGTTGGGAAATGAAAAGGCCAAACAATTATTAAAGGATGGTGCCATTGGTGACCTGAACTATGCAGAAGGTTTTTGGGCCAGGCATTCTCCTACCGGGGCATGGCAATATCCCATTCCCGCAGATGCCTCTCCGGCAAATGTGGATTGGGAAACATTTATCAGCAATACCAATAAACGTTCTTTTGATGCTACCCGTTTTTTCCGTTGGAGAAATTACCTTGATTATGGCACCGGTATGGCAGGCGATCTGTTTGTTCACTTGTTTTCGAGCCTTCATTTTATTACCAATTCTTACGGTCCAAATAAAATTTATTCCTCCGGAGGATTGCGTTACTGGAAAGACGGCAGAGAAGTGCCTGATGTATTGTTAGGAACGTTCGATTATCCCCAGAGCCAGGCTCATCCTGCGTTTAACCTTTCACTAAGATGCAATTTTGTGGATGGAACAAGTGGAACCACGTATTTGAAATTGGTGGGTAGTGAAGGCTCAATGGATGTAACCTGGGACAATGTTACCTTAAAAAGAAATAAAACCACTGAATCAGACGATCCGTTTTATATTGAACAGATGCGAAAGGCGGGCACACCGGTTAGCAGCCGAAAAAGAATACTGGCGCCCGAGGAATATACTTTTGAGGCAGAGAAAGGGTATCTGGGTGGCCCCTATGATCATTTTGTGAATTTTTTCAATGCCATTAAAAATGGTGGCAAGTTAACAGAAGATGCCATTTTTGGCTACAGGGCGGCTGCCCCGGCATTGTTATGCAACGACAGCTATAACCAGGACACCGCTATTTTGTGGAACCCTGAAAAGATGCAATTGGTAAAAAAATAGATCAATATTTATGTATATGAAATTTCTAAAAAATACATGTATTATCTTATCAATGATAACATTGGCATCCTGTACAGACTCAGATGAAGGACCTGTAGCCGAGGTTGAAATGAAGCCCGATTCCACAGCAATCCCAATTGGTGGAAATGAAACCAGTCTTTTTGATGGTAAAACGTTGGCAGGCTGGCATGGTTTTAATAAAACCGGAAAAATAGAAAACTGGGCAATTGAAGACAGTGCGATGGTTTGCCTCGGGGCTGCAAAAGATGCAGCAGGTGGCGATATCGTGTCTGATATGGAGTATGAAAACTTTGACCTGAGTTGGCAATGGAAGGTTACAAAGGGAGGCAATAGCGGCGTAATGTACCATGTTTTGGAGTCTCCTAAATATAAAGCCCCATATGAAACAGGACCGGAATATCAGATGATTGATGATATTGGTTTTCCTGAAAAGCTGGAGGATTGGCAAAAATCTGGTGCGGATTACGCTATGAATGTTCCGAACAGCAGTAAAAAATTATTACCGGTGGGTGAGTGGAATTCAAGTAGAATCGTTTTTAATAAAGGACAGATTGAACACTGGTTGAATGGCGAAAAAGTAGTCGTCTTTGATGCCTGGAGTGCAGAATGGAACAAGAAGAAGATGGAAGGTAAATGGAAAGATTATCCGGATTATGGGAATGCAAAAAAAGGACGCATAGCCCTTCAGGATCATGGTAACAAGGTGTATTTTAAAAATATCAGGATGATAGAATTGCCTTAGTTTAAACAAAAATGGTATTTGTAATCCTGCCCCTTTTAATTGAATAGGATTACAAATACCATTATCCCGATCCGCTATCGGATATTAATCCATAGACTGGTTTTCTAGACCATTCTTTCGGAAAGTATAAGCAGCTTTCAAAAAGTTAAAAACTACCGGTCTACATTGGCAAAATTATGCTGCCTTCGCATCTACTTTAAAGGCAAGACTGAAATAGGAGAACGAATGCCCTTTAATATCACTATTGGTGAATTGCCATTCCTGACCACTATTTGATAAGGGTGATTGGCTACATCCAACAGCTTCTGCTACTCCAATATAAGCACCTGAGTCCAGGCTTTCAAGGCGAAACCCATAAGATTTACCTTTATTTAAATGCAACCCAGCTATATTAAACGATTTCCATTTTCCATTATCGGTTTGGGTGAAGTCTACACTGGCCGATCCAAGAATTGGACCCCAACTTTCCAGTTGCGCATCAAAGCTGTGCAGCGTCATTAATACGTTCCCCGGCTGGGCGACAATACTGGTTAAAACCTCAATTGCTTGAAGATCAACTTCTGACGGGGAGGTGAAAGTTTGACCGCCAATAATGTCTTTATCATTATTTGTTTGATGACCGATCCAACTGGTGGTGTTGTTGGCTGTTTGTTCCACTACGGATTTTGTAATTGGGGATTTGGTGTTCATAGTACAGATTTTTTTTGATTAATAAGAGGTGTGTAGATTTAACTACATCGGATTACTCTTGTAAACTTATTTAAGGTGACAAATATTGTGCTCAACAGAAGGTTTAATGTTAAAACAGTCGGAATATTTAAAATTTAGCCTTATTTCCCAGCTTTGATCAAATAATTCAAACCGGCTGTTAAGTCAGGAAAGCTTACCTTTATTATTATCTGAACATTATTTCAGTAAAAAATCCACCACCGTCTCCCCAAAATAAATTTTAAAAAACAGTAATATGTACACTTATATTTGGAATAAATACCTGCCTGTAATAAGGATTTTATTGAAAAAATCATCCGGAGGAGATCAGTTGTTAAGTTTAAACCGGGAAGATTTCGAAAGAGCAGGAACCGGTAGAAAAGCGGGTTATAAATTTACCATTGAATTTACGGATGGTAAGGTAAGTAATGTAATCAGCGGTTCCGATCTTGCCAGTCATCTTGCTGCCGCAATGCTGGAAGACGCACCTACCAAAGCCGTTTTACAAACTGGTCATTTTCAGGTAATCTTAAATACAAAATTTCAAATCACGGTAAAAAATATCACCCCATTACCTGTTGAAGCAGTGGCTGAAGTAGAAACAGCCAGTGAATAATCGGGGTAAAGGATGTAAATCTTAGTACATTCATTTTTCAATTTTAATCAGCAAATATTATTTTGAAGTTTACAGATTTTGGCTTCGACAACCGCCTATTGGAAGGAATTGAAGCATCGGGATATGATGACGCAACGCCCGTTCAGGAACAGGTGATTCCATTGGTTTTAGCGGGTAAAGATGTGATTGCATCCGCCCAAACGGGCACTGGTAAAACAGCCGCCTTTTTACTTCCCCTGATCAATAATATCATTTCTTCTCCCATCAATCATCATAGTATAACCGCACTGGTAATTGTTCCTACCCGTGAGCTGGCAATCCAGATTGCACAGCATATGGAAGGACTTTCCTATTTTACTTCGGTTAGTTCAATCGCAGTATATGGCGGTGGTGACGGCAATGCATTTGTACAGGAAAAGAAAGCTTTAAGCGCAGGTGCGGATGTGGTAATTTGTACGCCGGGAAAAATGCTCGCACATATCAATATGGGCTACGTGAAGTTTCAGGGATTAAAATACCTTATTTTGGATGAAGCTGATCGCATGCTGGATATGGGGTTTTATGACGATATCATGCGCATCATTCATGCGTTACCGCAGAAAAGGCAGAACCTGCTATTCTCCGCAACCATGCCGTATAAAATAAGAGAGTTGGCAAGAACCATCTTGCATAAGCCGGAAGAGGTGAGCATTTCAATTAGCAAACCCAACGAAAAAATTAAACAACTGGCTTATGTGGTGTACGATACTCAAAAAATTCCACTGGTAAAATTTATTCTGCATCAGAAAAATTTTTCATCGGTATTGATATTTTGCAGTAGTAAAATAAGTGTAAAGCAATTAACCCGTGATCTAAAGAAGACCAATTTGCCGGTTGATGAAATTCACAGTGATTTGGAGCAGGATAAAAGAGAAGAAGTGCTGATGCATTTTAAAAGTGGACGCATACAAATTTTAGTAGCGACAGATATACTGAGCCGTGGAATTGATATTGATAATATCGGCCTGGTATTAAACTATGATGTACCGCATGACGGAGAAGATTATGTGCATCGCATAGGACGCACTGCCAGAGCGGCTGCAGAAGGTACCGCCATTACGTTTATCAGTGTAAAAGAGCAGCGTAAGTTTGCTGCCATTGAAAGGTTATTGGGTAAATCCGTTCCAAAAGAAGTGGTGCCGGAACAATTTGGAGAAGCCCCTGAATATAACCCCGGTTCATCCAGATCAGAAGGTGGAGGAGGTGGGAACCGAAATATGAAGCGCCCTCAAAAGTTTTCCGGAAAGATGTCACGTTGATAGCTGCGATGGTATTTGGAGACTCAAATAATCCTACATACTTCAAAATATTATTTGCGATTCGCTCAAATGATCGCATTTTAAAACAGGAGTGTTGCTCAATTAAAAATTAGCATTGCTCCTGTTTTTTGTTATTTCCTGTCATCAATCAAAACAATTCATTTTTCATTATTGGTTATAACAAAAGCAATCACGAATATCGTCCACCTTTTTTTGCAATAGGATGTTTTACTGAAAACTTGCTTTTACAGCAGTTGCCAATATATTTGTAAAAACAATTCAACATCATACCGGGTAGTACCATATTAGCCAATCCCATCGAGTATTTAAAAGGTATCGGACCTTTAAAGGGCGATATGTTGAAAAAGGAACTCAATATTTTTACATTTAAAGACCTGATTGAATACTATCCATTTCGCCACATTGATAAAACCAGGGTAGATAAGATTGCTTCCATTAATCCCATAGCAGATTTTACACAGGTTGCAGGAAGACTCACGGGTTTTAATACCATGGGTGAAGGAAGATCAAAGCGTTTAGTGGCCTACCTGCAAGATGAAACCGGTGAAATTGAGCTTACCTGGTTTCAGGGAATCAGTTGGGTTGAAAAAACGCTGGAGACCGGACAGTATTATCTGGCATTTGGAAAGCCGGGTTTCTTCATGAATAAGCTGCAGATGTCGCATCCTGAAATAGAAATATTTACACCCGAAAAAGCCGGGGGTAAAAAATTTCTGGAACCCATTTATTCTACCACAGAAAAGTTGAAAGCCCGGGGGCTCAATGGACGGGCGATGGGTAAACTGACCTTTGCATTACTGCAACTATTATCGGCAAAAGAATTTCCTGAAAATTTGCCGGAATCAATCGTAGTACAGTACCGGTTTGTTTCTAGATGGGAGGCGTTTTGTAATATTCATTTTCCGGCTTCTGAAGAAAAATATATACATGCCGTTAGGCGATTGAAATTTGAAGAATTATTTTTTGCCCAACTCCGCTTAGGGATGATTCGCAGTACCCGTCATCGTTTTAGTAAAGGTTGGGTATTTGATAAAGTGGGTGATTACTTCAATACGTTTTATAATAACTACCTGCCATTCCAGTTAACCAATGCACAAAAAAGAGTGTTGAAAGAAATAAGAAGGGATGCTGGTACAGGCAAGCAAATGAATCGTTTACTGCAGGGGGATGTGGGGAGCGGTAAAACAATTGTTGCATTGCTAAGCATGTTGATTGCCGCCGACAATGGTTTTCAAAGTGTGCTGATGGCACCAACAGAAATTTTAGCACAACAACATTTTCACGGCATCAGCGAATTGGTAAAGCATATGCCGGTAGTAGTTCGATTGCTGACAGGATCATCAGTAACTAAAAAAAGAAGGGAAATTTTAGCAGCCTGCGAAGAGGGCACCCTGCACATATTGATTGGTACACATGCCGTGATAGAAGATAAGGTGATTTTTAAAAATCTTGGGTTCGCCGTGATTGATGAGCAACACAAATTTGGAGTGGCACAACGAGCCAGATTATGGAAAAAAAATTCGTTGCCACCTCATATCCTTGTTATGACGGCAACGCCTATACCCAGAACATTGGCACTTACAGCTTACGGCGATTTGGACTACAGCGTAATTGATGAATTACCACCCGGCAGGCAACCGATTGAAACAATTCATCGATTCGAAAATAAGCGGCCGCAGGTGATGGATTTTATAAAAGCAGAGATTATGAAAGGTCGGCAGGTTTACATCGTTTACCCTTTGATAGAGGAGTCCGCTACCCTTGATTATGAAAACCTGATGAAGGGATTTGAAGAAGTGAAATCCTTTTTTCCAGAACCAAAATACTGGATCAGCATGGTACATGGAAGGCAAAAAGCAGATCAAAAGGAAACAAATATGCGAAGGTTTGTTACGGGAGATACTCAAATCATGGTGAGTACCACTGTGATTGAGGTGGGTGTAAATGTGCCGAATGCCTCTGTAATGGTGATTGAAAGTGCCGAAAAATTTGGACTGTCACAGTTACACCAGTTGAGGGGCAGGGTTGGAAGAGGGAGTGAAAAAAGTTTTTGCATATTATTAACAGGCAATAAAGTGTCGTATGATGGCAGGGAAAGACTCAAGATTTTATGTGCTACAAATGATGGCTTTAAGGTAGCAGAAAAAGATCTTGAAATCCGTGGCCCCGGCGAAATTGAGGGAACCCGGCAAAGTGGCGTTTTAAACTTTAAACTGGCAAATATTATCCAGGATAGGGTTATGCTGGATGTGGCTAAGGAGATCACAACAGCCATTGTTGAGAATGATCCTGATTTAAATCTGGCAGAAAATTTGCCAATTAAAAATTATATTCAAATACAAAAAGGAAAAACGGTTTGGAGTAAAATTTCGTAATTGCATTTTTAGCTTTTCTGGTTTAAACATTAGCTGTGTATTATTCGTTATCATTTTGTAAATTGTAAAAAATATATTCCTTGAAAATATTCACATTACTCCTCGCTTGCCTAACAACTTTCGTGATTGAGTTGTTTACTATTACACCCGCAATGGCGCAATTACAGTTTATTGAAAATAAAGGTCAGTGGAATAGTAAGGTTAATTTTAAAGCTGATATACCCACTGGTGCTTTTTTTATAGAAGCAAAAGGATTCACAGTTTTGCAACACAACACAGACGATCTGGAAAAGCTTGCAGAATTTATGCATGGACACAAAGATCAACCATCCGTTGCGGTAGAAAACGCCAATACTTTTGCTAAAGCGACTCCTTCGTCTCAAAAAATTACCTTACGTTCACATGCATACCGGGTAATTTTTGCTGGTGCTGTAAACAATGCTGTTGTTGAGCCTGACAAAGCGCTATCTACTTATAACAATTATTTTATTGGCAACGATCCATCCAAATGGAAAGGGAATTGTAAGATTTACCAGGGCGTTACCTACAAAAATGTGTATCCCAATATTGATGTTCGGTATTATACAGATGCAGGTACGCTAAAGTACGATATCGTGGTAAGACCGGGGGGCAATGTGAATGATATAGCGCTTCAATACGAAGGCGTAGATAAATTGGAAGTGAAAAATAAAGAGCTGTTGATTGGTACATCCGTGGGGCAGGTAAAAGAATTGTATCCCTACACTTACCAATTACAAAAGGGAAGCCGTCAAACACTCGATTGTAAATATGTTGTAAAAGAAAATGTGGTAAGATTTAAGATAAAAGAGTATGTACCCAACGAAATAATTGTAATAGACCCTACCTTAATTTTCGCTTCTTTCACCGGCAGTTCAACCGATAACTGGGGCTATACTGCAACTCCTTCGCCAGATGGTAGCTTTTTTGCGGGCGGAATTTCTTTTGGTGCTGGTTTCCCGGTTTCAACAGGCGCTTTTGACCAGACTTTTAATGGTGGTGCAAATGAAGATTCAAATGGCCCTTACGATATTGCTATTATTAAATTATCTCCAAATGGTGCAGATAGAATATATGCGACTTACTTAGGTGGCAGCGGCAATGAACAACCACATAGTATGATTTGTGATGCAGGGGGCAACCTTGTTATTGCCGGCAGGTCAAGTTCTTTTTCTACAAATGCCTCACAAAATTATCCAACACTGGTGCCTAGAATAGGACCTGCGGGCGGGTATGATATTGTTTTGACCAAGTTAAATGCGGCTGGCAATGCGCTGATAGGCTCTTTGGCAATTGGAGGCAGTAGAGACGACGGCGTAAATATCAGGAAGAAATTTGACACTCCTGATGGTGCAGAATCAACACGGCGTAATTACGGGGACGATGCTCGAAGTGAAGTGATATTGGATGCTGCAGGTAATATCCTTGTAGCTTCATGCACCCAATCGCCTGATTTTTATTTCACTCCAGGGGCATTACAACCTGTATTTGGTGGAAAGCAAGATGGTGTTATTATGAAATTAACCTCCAACCTTTCGGCTGTAATTTTCAGTACTTACTTTGGTGGAAAAGAAACCGACGCCTGTTTTGTTTTGTCTATTAATCCGCTTACGGGTATTTTGTATGTAGCGGGAGGCACTAATAGTCCTGATTTACCCGGGAATAAAACGGGGGTTATTAATGGTGCCTACCAGAATGCGACAGTCCAGGTTGGACTGGTGGATGGTTTCATTACTCAGATAAATCCGAATGGAACCGGCATAATAAAGACTACTTATCTTGGGACTACTGGCAATGACCTTATTTATGGTATTCAGTTTGATAAGTTTGGTTTTCCGTATGTTACCGGAACTACTACCGGAAACTGGACGGTTGTGAATGCTGCCTTTAGTAGCAATGGAGGTAAACAGTTTATCAGCAAATTGCAGCCTGATCTTTCCGCATTTGTATATTCAACCGTATTTGGGACCAACTCGCCCATTCCAAATTTATCCATCACGGCTTTTCTGGTAGATCGCTGTCAGAACGTTTATGTGTCTGGCTGGGGTGGCAAGTTCAATCATGACAGGGGCTATCCAAATGCCGGCACAACTGGTTTACCTGTAACACCTGATGCGATCCAGACAACAACTGATGGCAATGATTTTTATTTTTTCGTGTTGGAAAAAAATGCAGTAAGTCAGCTTTTTGGAAGTTTTTATGGACAGCGGGGTGGTTTTGATGATCATGTGGATGGCGGTACCAGCAGGTTCGATGCAAATGGAATCATTTACCAGGCCATTTGTGCCAATTGTGGAGGAAGAAGCACGCCCTCTGTTGTATTTCCTACAACGCCTGGTGTTTGGGCTCCCCGAAATGGTTCCAGTAATTGCAATGAAGCATTGGTGAAAATTGAGATGAATTTTGGTGGTGTTGGCGCAAGCGTAAAGGCGACTATCAATGGAACGTTAGATACCATCGGTTGTGTACCACTTACGGTAACCCTTACCGATACTCTGGCAAAAGGAAAAAGTTATGTGTGGAACTTTGGAGACGGATCTCCGGATGTAACTCAAACTTCCAACACAATCAATCATACCTATAATACGGTTGGTAGTTTTAGGGTAA